>JAABUK010002972.1_pt1 | contig 29458 bp, 34 predicted proteins | sample 5559141 | NCBI WGS metagenome assembly JAABUK01 (sample SAMN10711869, study PRJNA513367) | rock metagenome | isolation source: Antarctica rocks | place: Antarctica: Victoria Land, Pudding Butte nord | collected 2016-01-03
GCGCACGCGGCATGCTCTTCTACCGGCTGCTCCAGCAGGCCGTCGGCACCGACCCGCACCCCCTCCAGGACCTGATCGGCGGCTAACTCGCCAGCTGCACTCACCCGGATATGCAGATCGCGCGTTCGATACGTCTGCGGCCTGTGGCCTGCCCCCCGTGCGTGAGGGCCCGCTCGGAGACGTCCAGCGCGGCGGGCGCGGCCGGCAGGAACAGCAACACGAGGAAGTCGGACAGCTCCAGGTGCCGGAGCAGGCCCGTGACCACAAGGAGGGCCAGCAACCCGCCGAAGGCCCACCAGAGCACCCTTGAGTAGGCGGTGTGGTCGCGTCGGCTCCACGCGGAGCTCTCGTACTGGCAGGCGAGCACGTCTTGGGGCCAGGCAAGCCCGGCGACGTCCACGTCGTACCAGCGGTCGTACCGGCCGGGGTCTTTGGCGTATCGCTTGGATCGCAGGAAGGCCTCCGCGGAGGCCTCTGTGTCGGCGGTCGCGGCCGGCTCCCCCGCCAGGGCCGTGTTCCACGGCAACCGGAACAGGCGGGTGTCGTACACCTCCTGGACGAGGGCGGCCCGTTCCCGCACGCGCCGTTCGGCCGTCCGTAGGAGGGTGCGTGCGAACACCAGGTACGCCCCGGCGAGCGCGCCGAACCAGGCGGGCGCGTCGCGGTCCATCGCGGCGAGGACGAGCGGGACGGCGGCGAGCAGCCCGGCCGACGCGACCTGCAGCCGGTGCCAGCGGCCGGCCAGGTCGTAGTCCCGGCTGTAGGCGAGGAGCCGGCGCCGGTGCTCCGGGTCGTCCTGGCGCTCCGTGATCGGGCGTCCGTCGGTCACGACTTGGAGAACATCGGCCCGAACAGATCCTGCCAGACCTGCAGCGCGTCGCCGGTTCTGCTCGCCCGGTCGAGCCGCATCGCCTCGGTGCAGGCGCCCTCGGCCCTGCGCAGATACGGCACCGCCGCGCAGGAGACGCCGTCCCATGCCTGCACGAGGTCCGGTCCGACGCCCGCCGGGTCTGGCCAGGTCTCGGTCACCCGGTCAGCCGCGGTGCCGAGGAGGGCGCGGACCTCCATCGGCCAGGAGCCGCCCCACGGCCCACGGACGAGCTCGAGGGCCATTGCCTCAAGCAGGAATGACGACTCGATGGGGTGCCCGGCGTTCCGGTTCCATGCCTTCGCCATCTTCACGACCGGCTTCCATTTCCCGTCGAGTGCATCGTTCGCGTCCCTCGCGAGGTCGGCGTGGACCTTGGGGTTCGTCGTGATCCAGGTCCCGAGCTCGGCGTCCGGGATGAGGTAGGAGTCCCCGGCGGCGACGGCCGGGACGACGTCGAACGACATGACGGGGTCCGGCTCCTCGGATGTCGGGACCGCCTGGAAGTCCACCCGCACCGCACGGACGTCGACGCGTACGTTGCCCTCGCCGTAGTGCCCGGCGAGGATCTCCTGTACCCGGTCGAGCGGCTCGCGTGGGGGGCGGACCGTCAGTCCCCCGTCGCTCAGCACGACCATGATGTCGACGTCGCGGAGCGGCTTGGTCTTCGTCTCCCGCCGGTAGGAACCGGTGAGGAAGTCGTCCGCGACGGCGCCCGGGTCGAGGCCGGCCTCGACGCGGTCCCTGATCTGCCGCTGCCGCGACGCGGCGGATCGGGCCTCCTGCTCGGTTACCTCGAGCCGGCTGCGGAACTTTTCGAAGGCTGCGGGGACGGTCAGCAACGTCAGGTCCTCAGTGCGTAGTAGGAGAGCTGTGCGCCGAGGCTTCCGCCGCCGATAGCGGTGCCGGCGGACCGGCGTTCGAAGCCGGCGGTGGACCGGAAGCTCGTGCCGGTCCAGCCCGGTACGTCGGGCCTGCCGGGACGGGTGTCCGCTACGAGCCGGTAGGTGCAGGCCGCCGGGTACGAGCCGTTCTTGCGCACCGTCCACTCGACGGTGGCCGGGTCCATCCACAGGTCCCCGTCGCCGTCGTCGTAGTAGGAGTAGTCGATGTCGAAATCGAACCGGCCGACGAGGTCCGCGCCGTACGGCAGGCACGTGTCGTAGACCTCGAGCACGAGGCGCCTCAGGTCGCGTGTCTCCAGCCAGGTGGCGCAGCCGGCCTCCAGCACCTGCCAGTCCCCGACGAGCCTGGCGGTGCTCAGGCCGCTGAGCCGGACGAGCTGCTTGACACCGCGCAGCAGGTTGGAGGCGACGTACACGGTCGAGTGGGCGCTGGTGTTGACGCTGACGGTGGTCACGGCCGGCGCATCGCGTCGCGGTCGACGGTGAGGCGTGGCCGGCCGGCGGGACCGGCTGCGGCCGCCACGGCCGCCCCCGCCGTCCCCCGGTCCTGTTCGTCCGCGGGGTCGTAGGCGGTCACGTGGTGCTGACCCGCGAGCGCAGCGCGCACGTCCGACAGGTCGTCGGCGGCGCACGGCAGCCGCACCAGGAACCCGGGGGCGTCGCCGGGCCGGGCTGGAAGCGGCGCTTCGTCCTCCGCGCCGTCGAGCGCAGCGGCGTCGTGCAGCGTGTAGATGCGTACCCGCGGCCCGTGGTCGGCCGTCACGACGATCGGCCACTCGGCGGTGGTTCCCTCCCCGATGAGCATCGCGGCGGGGGACGCGGCCGCCGCGAGGCAGGCCCGTTCGGAGCTGCCGGGCGACGTGAGGAGGTCCACGATCACCGACCAGGCCTGCCCGGCGGTGCGGCCGGGCACGGCGTTGACGCGTCGGGCGAGGACGCCGCTCATCGCGTGCCGCCGGGCGTGGCCGCGGCGGTGTCCCGTAGCGCCTGGAGCAAGTCGTTGCCCGAGACCCGGTCCGGGTCGCCGTCCGCCGCCGGGTCGACCGCGCACGCGGCGGCCACGGCCTTGCGCAGCTGCCGCCCGTCGAGTCCCTCCGAGGCGAGCGCCGCGCTACGAAGGACGTCGTCCGCGAGCAGGCGCCCCGCGCCGGGGAACGCCGCAGCGAGGGCGGTGGCGGTCTTGTGCAGGATCGCGTGCCGTGCGGGCCCGTCGGGGCGGGGCACCTCGAAGACGACGTCCGCCCGGCTGGTGAGGGCGCCGTCGAGTGCCTGCGGGAAGTTCGTGGTCGCCAGGACGACGACGTGCGGGTGGCGTCGGGCGAGCCGGTCGAGACCCGTGAGCGCGGCGTCGACCGCTCGGTGGACGTCCACGGGGTTCGCGTCCATGCTGAGCGCGGACCGGTCGGTGGCGATCGTCTCGACCTCGTCGATCAGCACGACCGTGGGACCGGCTTCGCCCTGGTCCTCCAGGAGCGACCCAAACATCTGCTCGACGGCCTTCTGGGACCGTCCGAGCGACGAGCTCGTGATCCCGTGGGGATCGAGCTCGAGGAACGCCCACCGGCCGGCCGGTACGCACTCCGCGACGCGGCTCGCGAGACCGCGGGCGAGGGTGGTCTTTCCGGTGCCAGGCGGTCCGCTGAACAGGTACAGGCCGTGTAGCGGGAGGTCGTCGAAGCCGACTGCGTTGCGGATCTGCAGGCCGGCGACGACCGTGCGGAGCACCCGTTCCTTGAACCCGTCCGGCATCACGAGGCTGTTCCAGGCGCCTTCTAGGGCGCGGTCGGGCAGGGGCCGGGCGTCCGCGAGTCCGGGCGTCGCGAGGACGTCCGGGAGCGCGCGGACCAGGGACGCGCGACGGCTTGGGGCGGGGGCGGTCATGTGTGCACTGTCGCCGGTGCCTGTGACATTTCGGGTCGGGCGCCGGGCCGGGCTGGGGTCGTCATCGTTCTCCGTTGCGGGAAGGGCCGCCTGGGGGGCGTGTTACCTCGTCACAGGGGCCTTCGGTCGCGGGGTGTCAACCCAATGCGTCGCCCGTGGGGACCGCGCGCCTGTGCCTCAGCCCGGCCACGAGCAGCGCCTCCGCGTCCTCGGCCGCCTGGTCGAAGAAGCCTCTGGGCCAGCCCGGCAGCGACCCGTCGGGTGAGGGCCTCAACGAGGTGTACCGGGTGACCCCGTCGTGACGTTCCGCGAAGACGATGACCACCAGGTCGTTCGCCCGTCCGTCGGGGCTCTCCGCGACACGGCGGCGGAGCCGGGACACGAGGTAGTCGCTGTGGGTCTCCACGACCATCTGGCGGCCGCTGTCCGCGATGGCGAGCAGGAAGTCCGCGAGGCGCTGTTGCACCGCCGGGTTGAGGTGCAGCTCGGGCTGCTCGAGCAGGAGCAGCGACCCCTCGGCGGACTGCAGGCACATGACGAGGACCGGCAGGAGCTGGCTGACGCCGGTGCCCACGCTGGTGAGGTCCAGCGACATGTCGACGTGGGGTTGCCTCACGGCCAACTCCAGCCCGAGCCGGCCGCGGTCTGCGGTGGTGAACTCTTGGCCGATGCCCAGAAACGTGGCCCACCTGTTGACTGCGGTCCCGAGGGGGACCCTCCTAACCTGCCCGCCAGGCAGCGGCACCCGGACGAGCTGCCGGCCGTTGCTCTGCAGGACCGCGGCCGTGTACTCGCCCTTGGTGCCGATGTAGCCGCTGCGGCCCACGGGTGCGGTCGTGTACACGACCTGCGGGTCGATGCGCAGCGGGCCGAGGTGGATCACGCGCCGGCCGAGGAAGTCCTGGACGACCGTGGTGCTCTCCCGTAGGAAGTCGGGGAGCTCCGCGGTCCCCATGGTGCGCCGGCTGTCGCCGAGCAAGGCCCTGACGCTGGCGACGATGTGGTCCTGCGCTGCGAGCAAGGACTTGAGGTCGAACCTGGGCTGATCCGCGAGCCTGTCCGCGAACAGCCTCGCCATCTGGCGTTCCGGCGACCGGAACAGGTGCGCGTCGTCGTCCAGACGGCTCTGGAGCTCGGCGCCGACCGCCTCAACGTCCTTCGCGGCCCGCTGCGCGAGCTCTTGCGCGGTGAGCTCGGGGCCCGCGGCCCCGCTTGCGCCGCGCATCGCCATCAGCGTGATCGTCTGGGCGGCCTCTACCCACTGCTGAGCGAGCAGGCCCACCAGGTCTGTGTCGTAGAAGCCGCGGACCGGAAAGGCGCCGCGGTGGTCCACCTCGACGAGTTCCTGTGCGCCGGCGGTGCCGGACTGCAGGGTGCCGACGTAGGTCGGTTCCGCCGAACCGGGGCGGCTGCCCCCCATGACGCTGTGGACCGCCGCCGTCATCGGGGTCCCGTCGATGCTCAGGTCGAGGTCGCAGCCCTGCAGGAGCGTCTGGCCGGGCTGCTCGGCCGGGCTTCCCCCAAGTCTCACCCACCAGTCCAGGGTGGCCCCGCCGCCCGGGCTGCCTTGCAGGGCGCGGCGCACCCGCGCCTGCCGCACCGGCGACTGCAGGTCGATGCGGTCGCCGATGTGGAACACGCCGCCGATGCCGATCTGCGCGTCGGGTGGCGACCCCGCGGAGACGGTCTCGCGGTAGGTGCCGAGGCGGACCTGGTCGCCGTTGAGCGGGAACACGGACCCGACGGTGTCCCCGGCCTGCGCGACGACCCTGATCGACTGCAGCAGCGTGCTCTTGCCTGCGGAGTTCTCGCCGACGACAACGGTCAGGGGCGCCAAGTCGACGGTCGCCTCCCGAACCGACTTGAAGTTCTGCAGCCTCCACTGCCGGAGGGTCGTGCCGGCGTGCCAGACGGAGTCAGGCACGGTGTGCCCCGGGTGCGTCGACTGCCCCCCACAGCAACTGGCACCGAGCGCCGCCGACCCGGGCCTCGAGCACCGCACCGTGTCTGAGGCCTCGGTCCGTCCGGTCCCAGAGCCCGGCGGCGGTCATGACGTTGACGCAACGCGCCCCTAGCCGCACCTGGTCCGCGAGGAGCGCCAGGAGCGGGTCCTCGTCCAGCAGGCTCCGGCCGGCGACGGTCGTTCCCGTCACGGGCGGCGGTGCGGCCTCGTACCCGCCGGGGGCGTCCCGCGCCCCGGCGGACGCGGCCGCCCGCTGCAGCACGGTCCAGGCGTCCGCCTCTCCCGCCGCCCGCCAACGCTCGTGGCCCGGCAGCCCGTCGCGGCCCCGGAGCAGCAGCCAGGACGGCATCACGAGGCCGGCGGTCGGGTCGAGGGCTGCTACGTGGACGGCCACGTGCCAGAGGCGCTCCCGGTCCGTCGTGCGCGGGTCCACACAGAGCGGGTCGACGACCGTGAGCGCCGGCCCGTCCAGCAGCTGACGGAGGCAGTCGCCGGTGAGAGCGCCGAGCGCGTCGAGCTCCTGCTCCTTCCAGCGCCAGCGGGCGTCCGCGTCGTCGCGGAGCGCGAGGACGGCCGTGGCTGGCAGGAGCGGGCCGGGGGCCCGCCCCAGCACTGGCCCGAGCTGTACCTGCCAGACGGGTCCCTGCACGTCCGTCTCGGCGAGGAGGTCGTACGTCAGGCCGGTCGACGCCCGCGGGATGAGGGCGTCCTGCGGCGTCGCCATGGCCGTCTCGTTGGTGAGCAGCAGGACGTGGACTACGCCCTGCACCCGGTCGACGTCCCGGACGAGTCCGAGGCGAGGTGCGCAACCCGGGGCATCCATCGGGTCGATGCAACGGATGTCGCCGGGCGTCGGGTCGTCCGGACCGTCGTCCCGGAGCCCGGGGGGCGCGACCGGGTCCGGGGGCCTGTTGTCCGCGAGCGCGCCGACGAGCCACGCGGGGCGGGAGCCCGTTCCGGTCATCGGGGTTCCTCATCGTCTGCGGCTGGCAGATCGGCCACCAACCTGGCTCCGAGTGCCATGACGACGGGGTCCTGGAGGCGCGGCGGGGTGTCGAGCAGTTGTAGCCGGACACGGGCGGCGACTGCCCGGTGCCGCTTCGCCGCGGTCGGACGGCTGATGCCGAGCGTCCGGGCGACCCGTTCGTCGGGCTCGTCGAGCATCTTCATCCCGAGGAGCACCCGCTCCTCCTGGTCCAATCCCTCGAAGACCTGCTCGACCAGCGCGTTCATCACGACCTCCTCCTCCGGACCCAGCGAGCGGTCGGCTTCCACAAACTCAACGTCTTCGAGTACAAGCGCCCCTGGCAGGTGGTCTGTCAACACGCGCCCGAAGATTGTGTCCAGGTCGCGCTCGTTGACGCCGCCGGGCAACGTTCTGTGCACCTCACGGACGGCTTCGGCCAGCACGTCCGTGGGGTAGAGGACCGGGGCGCGCTCGCCGCCCCGGACGGGTGTCCTCGGAAGCCGGGCGACCCGTCGGACGGCCTCGGCGAGCTCTTCGTCCCGTGCCTCCCGGGGCTCGCCGGTGCTCCCCCACCAGCCGGGCCTGCCTGGCACCTCCTCGAGCAGCCCGGCTCGCAGAGCCGCGCGGCACCGGTCCAGCAGGTTGTCCAGCACGGTCCGGGTCCGGCGCCGGGCCACGGTCCACCGGACCTGCTGACGCAGCAGGCTCCTGGCGCGGTCCAGCCCGTCCGCGGCGTGCACGATGTACTCGATCTGCCCCGTTGCCAGGAGCTGTCCCACGACCACGTCTTGGGCCAGGTCCTCGAGCCCGGCCTCGTCCCACGTGGGCGCCCTCGCGTAGACAGGCGCGGGGTAGCGGGGCGCGACGGCCCGCACCGCCCGCGTCACCTCGTCGAGCCAGAGCGACCCTAGGCGCTCCCGCTGGTGCTCGTCCTTGAGGTCGTCCCACGGGTCGGTCACGTCGGGCACGGGCAGGCCAGGACCGCGGCGCTGACCGCCGGGTCCGGTTCCGCGCACATGTACGTCGCGCCGGTCAGCAAGGACCGACGAACCGTGAACGGCCGGGCGGTGACGATCCGCGCCGACTGCGTGAGCCAGCACCGGGGGTACTCGCTCCTGTGGCCGTGCGAGGAGTGCTCCATCCCGCTCCGGGACGTCCGGGACCGGGCCACGACCCAGACCGCCGGTCCCTGCGTCCAACGACGAAGCAGCAGCGCTCGGTGCCCCGGAGACTTCTGCGGCGCGAACGGGGTCTCCGCCTCGTCCACCGAGAACCACGCGCCAGCCTCGTCGTACCCGATCCCCAGGGCGGCGCGCACCCGGTCAAGATCGAGGTCGAGGCTTGCGGGCACAGAGTTCTCCGTCCGGGGCGGGCGAGGCGCTGAACATACCGGCACCAGGGTGGCGTTTTCGCGGCGTCCGGTCGTATGGGCGAGTGTCTCGACGCCGCCCGGCCCGTCGCGCGCGGGTCTCGGGCCGGCCGGGGCGCTGCAGGCAATCAGGGCGGACCTCGCGTGCCCGCAGCGCATGTTCAGTGGGTAGGGCGTTGCCCCTGTCCGTCCCGCGCTGCGGACAAGCTCGAAACCCCGCAGGCCCCGTTCCTCGCCCAGGCTCGGCTCCCGATCCTGGTGGCACGCGCCCGCGCCCACTGCTGCGCGCATCGCCTGCACGAGCGCCCGACCTAGATGCTCGGCCGACGTCCGACCCGGGGGTAGCCGTTGCACCGCACGGGCCGGACGACGCGGCCGACCCCAAGGCGCTACCGATTGCGGGCGACATCCCGCTGGGATGGCTCAGCCGCTTGACGGCCCGCGTCGGCTGCCGACCTCCTGGACCATCCAGGAGTTGCCGTCCGGGTCGCTGAAAGAGAGGAATGACGCGTGGTCGGCCCGTTGTCGGTCCAGCCCGGGCGTCTGGCCCTGATGCCCGAAGTGGAAGAAGTCGCTCGCCTCCACGCCGCGCGACACCAGAGCGTCCCGTGCAGCCTCGATGTCCGTGACGACGAGGTGCAGACTGTTCACCGACCCCGCCGCCTTCGGGTTCTTCAGCGGGGCGACCCAGCAGGCCGACTCGGGCGGCGTGAGTTGAACGACCCGGAAGTCCTCACCGGCACGGTGGCCGGCCGATGAGCAGGTCGAAGCCTGCCTTGTCCGGGTAGAACTCTTTCGCCGGTCGACATCCGACACGGGCATGATCACGAACTCGAGCTTCCAGTCCATCACGCCTCCGTCGTGCCGGCTACTGAGGGACGCGGGAGTCGCCGTGCCGACGTGCAGCGGCGGCGCGCCCCGCGCTGCTAGCCGCGCCCCGTTCGGTCGCGCCACCGGCTCCGGGTGGCGCGACAACCCCTAGTCCCTGGGCTCACAGCTCGGGGTCGGGTGTCGCCAACACCTGATGCACCTCGATCCCCGGTTGGAGCGGCACGCCGCCTGTCCCGGGCGCGGCGGACGCTCGCGCGGCGATCTCGAGGGCGCGTCGAGGCCGTCGACGTCGAGCAGACCGGATTGAAGACGTATTCGATCAGCCCACCGCGGAGCATCAGCGTGAGCCGCTTGAACAGGTGAGATCCGCCGGACGTGAACGTCGGCAGCCGCAGCCGCAGCGACACCGACATTGCCAGCGCCGGGTCCGCGAGCACCGGGAAGGGCAGCCGCAGGCGGTCGACCAGTTCGCGCTGTTAGCCGCCGTCCTGGTACAAGGCCACGGCCCCGGGGGCCAGCGGGTCGTCGTGGTGGTCCCGGAAGTCGCACGCTTCGGTGGTGCAGCCCCGGGCTTCGGGGATGCTGTCCCAGCCGTCCGGCAGGTCGTTCCCGGGCGCCCCGTCAACCGGTACAGATAGATGACCGTGCGGCCCCGCGGGAGATCGTCGAGGGCCACGGACTCGCCGGCGCTGCTCGCCAGGCTCAGTCGCGGGCGCCGCGCCGCCGGGCAGGTGCGCGGCGGCGCCGTCGTCCTGGGGTGCGGGCAAGCCCGGGGGCAGCAGGTCCGGTCCGTCAGGTCTCGCTCCTGTCCAGCGCGGTGCCCTCAGTGCCCGGAGCCCGCGACACCGGGGACGGCGCCCTGGGCCTGCAGTGGACGCCGGATGTCGGACGGTGCCTCCGCGTACGTTACGGCGGACCCGCGTCAAGCCGGGGTGCCGCAGGGGCCGTCACCGAGCCGCGGCGTCGGGAAGGACGCGGAAATGGGTGGTCAGCCGCTGGTCGTCGTCGAGGACGTGGAAGGCGATGGCCGGCGGCATGTCCAGGTCGAGATCGGGGTCGGCGTCGGACTCCCAGGGCAGTCGCAGCGTCGACGCGACGCCGGGCGCCACAAGCAACGGGCGACCCGCGAACGTGCTCGACGCCGCCGTGTGGGCGTGCCCGCAGAGGAGGGCGACCACCTGTGGGTGGTCCGCCAGCAGGGCCGCGAGCCCGTCCGTCTCGCGCAGACGGACCGCGTCGATGAACGGGCTGTGCAGGACGACCGGCGGGTGATGAAAGGCCAGTAGGACCGGGGTCGCGTACGGGGCCGACCCCAGCGCCTCGGCGAGCCAGGCCAGGGTCGGCTCGGTGAGCTGACCGTGGTCGCGACCGGGGACGCTGGAGTCGCACGTCACGATCCGCGCACCCGGCAGGTCGTGCACCTGGTTCACCGGGTCGTCGCTCGCGGACTCGCCGAGCAGCACGCGCCGGTAGGGCCCCCGGGCGTCGTGGTTGCCCGGGCAGGCCAGCACGCGGTGGGCCGTGCCCAGCATCGCCCGGACCTCCTCGTACTCCGCGTCCGCCCCGTGGTCCGCCAGGTCTCCCGTCAAGAGCAGCGCGTCGACCGGGCGGGGCAGGCCGTCGAGGTACCGGAGCACCCGTTCGGTCCGTTCGGTCGACCTGCGGCCCCCGTCCAGGTGGAGGATCGCTGACGTGGGCCAGAAGGACCATCGGACCACCCTGCCAGGGCCGGCCGTGTCGCGCCAGAACCAACCGGAACGGGCCGGTCGTGCCCGCAGCGTGCAGGTCCACGACGAGGGCGACCGGTATGATACGGAGTAGGGCTGGGTGGTGTGTTCCGGTTCGCGACCACCCTGTCGTCCTGGGCGTTGTCTCGCGCAGTTCCTGAGGCTGCGATGCGCCGCGAGCGCGGTGAGCGGAACGGGGCGCGCCGCGCCGGCCTGGTCACGCCCGTTCGCACTCGGCGGGTTCGCCGTCGCGCCCGTTGTGTGCACGACAGCCAGCGCAGGCGGAGGTCCCGAGAGGCAACCCCTGGTTCCCGACGCAGAGGCCCTCACGCAAATTTGTGCCCGGTGCGGGGGGATGTGCCTCGGTCCGGGCCGGTCACATCGACGCGGCTTGTGCACGAACCGGAGGTTGTGGGCATCGAGTCCATCCGGACGCGCCACCAGTACGTCCCCTGGGGTCCGTGAACGGGCTTCGCGGAACTCGGTCCGGCGGCCCTTGAGACGCATGCCACGATGGTCGCGGAGAACGAACCAGAGGCTTACGTCGGTGTGGCTGCCGGACTCGCCTGGGGGTCCTGGTCTGCCGTCGGCCCGGTCCAGCAGAACTGTACGAGACAGCGCCGTTCGGGGATGGGCGGCTTTTCGCGCCGGAAAACGTCGTCGGTCGTCGCCATCCACTTCAGCGTGCCGCTTCGGTGAACTCGCTCGAGTTCGTCGACAGGCCGAAGGCCGTGTACGAGGTCGTGCACACCCGGATTGACTGGCCCAGCGTATGCCGCCTCATCGGTCGCCGGCTGCAGCAGCTGTCGTCGGGTCCCGCCGTGGCGAGACGGACGAGGTCCGAGGACATGGACGGGAGGCTGTCCACGAGAAAGGTCTCCTTGACGACGACGCCTAACCTCGAAATTCCACGAGTTGTGGGGCGACGCGAACGCTGAAAGTACGAAAGTGGCTGCCCCGCTTGGGATTCTGATGTTTGCGACGACATCACAAGACCGAGCCGAGAGGCACTCCGTGGGTGAAGCGTACCGGCGCACCAGACGATTTCAGGTAGTGGCTGGCGGCGAGGCGTTGCTGTCCTCGGCGGGTGGTTCGCTGCTGACCGCCACGGCCGTTGCGGTCGGCTTGGATCGGGCGTTGAGTGCGCAGCTCGTGCCGTGGAAGTCGGCTCGAGCAACGCATGACCCGGGCAAGATCGTGCAGGACCTTGCGGCCGCGATCGCCTTGGGGGGTGACTGCCTGTCAGACCTCGCGGTCATCCGGTCCCAGCCGGACCCGTTCGGGCAGGTCGCCTCCGACCCGACGGTGTCGCGGCTGATCACGACCTTGTGCCTGCGACGCCGAGCGGAGCCTGGTGGCGCTGCGGGCGGCCAGGGCGATCGCCCGGCAACGGGCGTGGGAACTGGTCCCGGTCGCGCCCGGGCCTGGGCCGTTGGTGATCGACATAGACGCGACCCTGGTCGAGGCGCACTCACCTGGGGTTGGACAAGCAAGGAGCGCAGCCGACCTTCAAGCGCGGCTTCGGGTTCTCCCCGATCCTGGCGTTCGCCGACCACGGCATCGGTGGGACCGGAGAGTGCCTGGGCGGCCTGCTGCGCCCAGGGAAGGCGAACGCCAACAACGCCGCCGACCACATCACTGTCCTCACCCACGCCCTGGAGCAACTCCCTGAACAGCTCCGCTCGGGGGTCCTGGTCCGCGGGGACAGCGGCGCCGGGACGCACGCCTTCGTTGAGCACCTGCACGAACTCAACGTTCACTACTCGGTGGGACTGGGTGGCTGGCCCACGATCCTGGAGGCGCTGGAGAACCTGCCTCGGCAAGCATGGAAGGCCGCGTTGGACCCCGACGGGTTCCCCCGCGACGGCGCCCAAGTCGCCGAACTCACCCGCCACATCCCAGCCGGCACCGGCAAGGGGTGGTCCGCAGGAATGCGCGTGATCGCCCGCCGCGAGCGCCCGCACCCCGGCGCGCAACTACGCATCACCGACAACGATGGCTGGCGCATCACCGTGTTCCCGACCAACGTCGCTGGCGGCCGGCTCGCCGAAGTGCAGCACCGCCTGCGGGCCCGCGCGGAAGACCGGATCCGCTGCCTAAAGGACACCGGACTGCCGAACCTGCCACTGCACGACTTCACTGCGAACCAGATCTGGCTCGAGCTCGTCGGGCTCGCCGCCGACCTGCTCGCCTGGACCCAGCACCTCGCCCTCATCAGCAGCCCCGCGCGGACCTGGGAGCCCAAGCGGCTGCGGTTCCGGCTGCTCAACATCGCCGGCCGGATCGCGCGCAGCGCACGACGCGACTGGAGGACGTGCTCGCCGAGGCGACCGAGGCCGCCGGCGGCCTGGATGTGCGTGTCGGCGGTGGGGTCGGTACCGCGCGCGACTTCCTGCGCGCCGGCCTGGTCGACCACTTGCACGTCATGATCGCCCCGATCCTGCTCGGCCGGGGCACCCGACTGTGGGACGACCTGCGCGGCCTCGAACTCACCCACAAGGTGACCACGGAAGTGGCCGAGAGCGGCACGACCCACGTCACCTTCACGCGATAGGACGGACACATGACGATCGAACGCCGACTCGCCCACTCCGGCTTCACCCTGACCCGCGACTACCCCGTTCCCATCGAGCGCGTCTGGAACGCGTTCGCCGACGAGGACCAAAAGCTGGGTTGGTGGGGTGCGGGCGACACCGTCGAGGCGGGCGAGTGGGCGTTCGACTTCCGCGTCGGCGGACGCGACGTCGCCGAGGGCAAGTTCCACGACGGCCCGGTCTCGCGGTACGAGGCCACGTACACCGACATCGTCGTGCATGTCCGCATCGTCACGACGTACGACATGTGGATCGACGGCGTCCACATGTCGACGTCGGTGGCGTCGTTGGAGTTCGAGCCGATCGACGAGGGCACCCGGTTCACCCACGTCGAGTACGGCGTCTTCCTCGACCGGTTCTGGGCCGACGGACCGAACCGCGAACAAGGCAGCCGGGGCCTGCTCGAGGCTCTGGGCCACTACCTCGCGTGACGCACCTCCGGCGGTGGGGCGGTCGCTGAGCAACCAGTCCGCACCGATCTCCTAGCCCAGGGGGTTGCTGGGCCACCCTCAGCCTCACCGAACCCGATCTCGCGGGAGCGGAGCCTCGGTCCACGGCGATGTCCTCCGACGCCGGCGATGGAGGATGGCCCCGGCGGCTTCGGCGCGGATCGTCGTGCCGGCAGGCCGCCGCCTGGTCAGCGAGGCGACCGCGCGGCTCAGTCGGGCGATGGCCTGTCCGCCGGTCCCGGCCCCACGATCCTGTCAAGGAGCCCCGCAGCCCGTGGTCGAGGTTCCGGTCCGCGCGTGGTTGTCCCCGCCGACCAGGACCGGTAGGTCCCTCCCCCGGGGGGAGGTTGAAGGCCGCGAACCCGATCGTGTAGACGATCAGGACCGCTGCGCCTCGACTCCCGCCTGACGCTTCAACGCTGCCCCGGGCCAGCGTCCCTTGCCGTTGCTCGCTCGGCCCCCGGGCGCCTTGTCGCGGCAGGAAGACGGGCGCGAGCTCGGCGTTGCCAGCAGCACACGGTGCGTGGATTGCATGAGCCCCATGGGGCAGCGGCCCCCCCCGGCCCGGGTTGTCTGGCTTCTCCGAAGCGGCGGATCACGCTGACCGGCCTGTTGCTGGGAGCTGCTCGCGACCTGCGCGCCGTTTCGGCTCCGCGACGACAGCGTGCCGCCGCCCCCGGCCTCACCCCGAGGCAGCTCCGCGCCCGTAGGGGCGTCACCTACACGTCGTACAACTGAAGCAGCCGCCCCGCCACGACGGCTCCTTCCAGGGCTGCACGGTGCGAGTGTCGCTCCTCGTCCGCGATGTAGGACTCGTAGCCGTCTTGCGACTCGAACGTCACGAGGTGCACCTCGTGGAGTGAGTCGTCGGTACGCAACGGTCGTACAAGCCGGGCCCCCGTGGCGTTCCAGCAGGGGGAGCACCAGCGACTCGTACCGCTGGAAGGCAGACTCCGACCCCGACTGGATGTCGGCGATCATCACGAGGGAGAGCCGCATCAGGCGCACGGGTTGTCGGTTCGGCGCGGGCGATGGTCTCGTCGGTATGCAAGGACGTCGGTGCTGCCCGAGCGTGCACGGCGACGGGTCAGGCGGGTCGTTCCTCCAGGTACTGGACACCGGGGTCCGGTCAGCTCACCACGCGTCACCAGCCCCGTCCTCACAGGTCACTGCCACCGACAGATCCGGCACCATGGACGCGTCGAGCCGCAGGATCATCAGGCCGCCGTGCTCGCGGTCCGGGACGACGGCTGTCGCGTTCGCCATGTAGGTGCACCCTTGCCAAGGCTCTCAGCCCGGCGCGGCGTAGACAGCGGTCGCCCGTCCCGTCGAGCGCAGGGCGACGCCCCAGCGAGACGCGAGCTCCACGTGGAGCCTGTGCATGACTCGCCGCCCGATGCCCTGGCCCTGACGGTCGGGGTCGGTGGCAACCGCCTTGACGTGCCCCGACTGTCCGTCAGGGCTGCTCACCGAAGCTGATGCGCCGCGGTACGGCACTTGCATGGCTCACGAGCCGGTCGCCCTCCCAAGCCACGACGTGTACGCCTCCGTAGGGTGATCGGCGTCGTCGTCGCTAAACCGCTCACCAGTTGCCCGGCGCCACAGCGCCCGGAGTTCCCGCCTCGTCGCCTCGTCGGGCCCGTCGCCCTGCACGACGACAACGGCGACCGGGTGGCGGTCGGCAGGTGCCGTCACGGCTTCGCCACGATCGGGCACGGCTGCCGAGTGCTCACCAGACACACGCTAAGCCTGGATTCACCGTCTGGTGACCGCTGAGGCTCCTGGCCGGCGGCGGAGTCGTTGCCCGCTTGAGGGCGTGCCATTGCACCCGGGCGGGCCGGTGGTCTCCCCGTTCTGTTCCTGGTTGGTCCTAGCGGACGGGGTAGTTGGGCCAGGCCGCGAGGGGCGGGCCTTCTCGGGCGGTGGTGACCATCTGCGTCCGCGCGGTTTCTCAGGGCCAGTGGACTGGCAGGTGGAGCATGAGCTTGCGGGCGGAGCGGGCCAGCCGGCCGGGGACGTCGATCAGCTGCGCTCGGATGGTGCCGGTGGTGGCTTTGGCGTGGAACGCCGAGGCGAGGACACCGGCGGTGCGGGTGAGGTTGAAGGGCATAGGGGCGCAGACCGCCCAGGCGCTGTTCGCGGCGAACGAGCCTGAGGGCAGGTGCGCGACGGGTCCGTGCTTGAGGTCGGCGATGACCTGCTCGACGATCGCGTGGGCGCGGTGGGCCTTCTCAGCCTCCAGCATCGACAGGGGACTGTTGGTGAACTGCGTGGTAGCTGTAGACGGTGAACAGCGGGCTCTGATGGGCGGAGTTGACGTCCGGGACGCGCCGCACGATCAGCCGCGCGGTGACCTGCTTGGCCTTGGCTTTGGACGTGAACGCCGTGAAGGCGATCTCGGCGACCTCAGCCTCGCTGATCCACTGGTGGGAGTCCTCATCCCAGACGGCGTTGGTGTACTTGATCGGCGTCCAGGCCTCCCCAGCGATGCTGTCGATCCCGTTGCGGACACGGGAAAGCCGCCGGGCGGTGATCGAGAAGCAGGCCTTGCGGCGCAGCACCAAGGCGATCACGTCGCACTGGCAGAAGGCCGAGTCGGCCCGCAGCCTCAGGGTCCCGGTGCGCCGCAGGCCTCCGCGTTGACGAGGGTGTCAGCGACGAACCGGTGCGCGCCCTTCGCGCTGTTGGTGAAGCCCTTACGCAGCCGGGCGGCGGCGATCACCGGTCTGCTGTTGGGGGTGCTGACGATCCCCGACAGCACGTTCAGCCCCTTCATACCGGTGTAGCCCCGATCGGCGCCCTGTTTGGCGTAGCCGAATGTGGCTTGACGGTGTCGTCGATGTCGGCGTAGGTCAGTTGGTGCGCACGGGGCAGCAGCGGCGCGGACGTGCACAGATTGATCAGCAACCGGGAGGCGACCACGTCGAGCTGCCGGACGTGGCCGAAGGGAAGGTGCGTAGGAACGTCCCGAGCGTCGAGGGAGCCCGGACACCGGTGAACAACCGGCTCATCGCGCCGTGCCGCAACAGGCCCATGTCCTCGATCGAGTCGTGGTTGGGCCAGCGGTCGCTATGGAACGCGGGAATGCAGCATTATGCGATGAGCAGTCGAAGGCCAAGGTCCGCCGACGCGAGACTGGCGAGATCGCGGTTGCGTTCACCCCACCGGCCTGAGGCGAGGTCTTCCTCGAGGCTTCGCACGGCCCTCTGCTCGACTTCGGGCCCGAGTCTGGCCCAAGCCGATAGACCGCGACGGACACCCTCATCCAGGTATGCCTGGGGGCGCCGCCAGTAGGCCTCAAAGAACCCGTCGACGCAGTCCCACGGGATTAACACCGTCTCGATGCGGGCGCCGATCGCCTCCGCCTGGTCGCTCAGCGAAGGACGGCCGGCCGGCCAGGTCGAGCACTTCGGGCACGTAGTCGCGAGTCAGCCAGAACCTGCTCAGGCCACCGAAGTCATAGGTGAACACCACCACGCGCCGGGCAACGCGACGCATCTCGCGCAGGCCGGCGACGGGATCCTGCCAGTGATGGATGGTGGCAGTAGCCATCGCCGCGTCGAAGCACGCGTCTTCGAACGGCAACTTCTCTGCGTTGGCAGCCAGGCACGGCGCCGCGCTCGGTGTGCGTTGCGAACGCATGACTGACGAAGGTTCCACCGCAAGGACTTGGCGGTCAGAGGGCTCGTAGGACCCCGCACCTGCCCAGACGTTCACAACCGTCCAGGCATCGTCGAGCGCAGCCCAGATCTGAGCAGCGATGCGCGGTTCGGTCCGGCGGGTGGCGGTGTACGCCGCCCCGATGGTGTCGTACAACTGCGTGATCGACATTGACACTCCTCTTTGCCCGGCGCCCAGCATGGTCGCAGAACGCCGCCTCGCCGAGCCGACGGTGACCACTCGCGGTCTTACGCGCGTCACTGCGACCGGCTCTACTCAGGGACCAGCACGACGAGGAGCAGTCGCATGTGTAGCGCCGCCCCATCGCGGTTAGCGCCAAGCCCTCACGCTCGGAGCGGCACCTACTCGCGGATCCGCACACGGGTGCTGGTCGCACGGTGCAGGGTCACCGGGCGCGGTCAGTCGACGAAGGCGCAGAACTCGTTTCCGTCGGGGTCGGCGAGGACGCTCCAGCCGATCTCCTCGTCCTGCGCACGCAGCAGCCGGGCGCCCGCGTCCACGAGCAGCTGGACGTCGGTGGTGGTGACGTCGATGTGGATGCGGTTCTTCACCGCCTTGGGCTCGGCAACTGGGACGAAGACCAGTGACTCGAACGGCGCCTCGGGCACCGGCTCGAGGTAGCAGTACCCGTGCTCGTGGTCCTTGCGCTCCGCCCCGAGCACGTCGGCCCACCAGGTGGAGATGCGCACCGCGTCCGAGGTGTCGACGACGATCTCCATCAGCCCTGATGGCCGGTCGGCACGGGTGCCGAACACGCACAGCTCGCCGCCCTCGACGTCCTTCAGCACCGTCCACGGGAACGACTCGGCGTCCACCACCACGCCGCCGAGGGCGACCACGTCGACGGCGCTGTCCGCGCGCACGTCGAGGTGCACCCTGTGCTTGACGGTGACCGGCTCGGGGACCGCGTTGATCCACACCGTGTGCCGGGGCGTGGGCCCAACGAGCCTCGCGTCGCCGTCGTCGGCCAGCTGCAGGTCGAGCTGCAGGGCACCTGCCCAGAAACGTCCCAGCGCCGCCGCGTCGACAGCGTCGATGCAGAGGTCCTTGTACGTCGCGATCGCCATGAACCCATTCCTACACCGGCCCCGCCGACAGAAGCGTGGCCGGTCAACGGTCGGTCAAACGCGGTCCAGCACCAGCAGCCCGACCCTCGTCCGCAGCAGGAGGTGGTCGCCGGCGAGGACCGGGAACACGCGTAGCAGCAGCACGGCCCGCGCCGTACCGGTCAGAGCCGCACGACCAGAAAGACGGCTCGCGCCCGGGGGCAGGCTGCGTCGCTCATAACGCACTGAGGGCCGACGTTGCAGAGCACCGGCTCAGACGCGAGGGCTCGATCTCTGCCATCACTGATAGTGCCGGGTCCTCGACAGCATGTAGCGCCGCATCCTCAACCTTTGGAAGGCACGTATCCTTGGTTGATGCGCCTCTCTGTGTGAGCGCGGTGGCCGCCAGGACAGGGGAACGCCCACCGCCATGGCCAGCCCGGCAAGGACGGGTAAGCCACGGGCGAGCGTTTCAAACCCCTTGTTTCGGTAGACAGGCGGCAGCAACGTGCTGGTACTGGCCTGATGCTGCAGGTAGGCACGAGTGCCACAGGCGTTCGGCACTGCGCAGAGGCCGAGAGCTGCTGCCAGAAAGTGCGAACAGGTACGTCCACAATGGGCCCGTAGGAAGGGCGGCCTCAGCGAGACGGTCGCCGGCTACGGACGAGGAGCGTCCGCCCGAGCCACACCTCGTCGGTACATGCGGTACCGCACGACCCACAGGGGAACGACCACGAGCCAAACCAGCGCAATGACGCGCGGCACGGCAGAGTCGCGAAACCTGCCGATCCCTCGGACGAACGGTCGCACCGTCGCGCTCCAGCGCCCGCTCTACCGGTCACGAAGTCGGTGGCGGGTCGAGGAAGCCGATGAGCGCCGCTGCGAGCTGGTCGGGGGCTTCCTCGACCATGTGATGCCGCTGGTGATGGCGACGCCACGTAGGTCGCTTGCCCAGGGACGCCACACGGCCAGCACGTCGCCGTACAGCTGCTCCATGTCGTCGCCGCTGGACCAGGCAACCAAGGTCGGAGTTGAGTCCACGGACGTGGTGTACGACGACCTCGACGGCGTGCGTGTCGTGAGGACGTAGAAGACGGCCACCGCGTGATCCTTCATGAGTCCCTGCGAAAGCACTCTTGAAGGAGATCCACCCGATGACCGTCCCAACGATTATTGACCCCGCGCTGCCCTGGCACGAGCAGATCGACCGTGCCGAGCCGGGCCTGCTCCGGTCGATGAAGAAGATGTTCGTGCAGTCGATCATGGCCGCAGAGGCCGACGCGATCTGCGGCGCACCGTTCGGTGACCGGAGTGAAGAGCGGGTCAACTCTCGCAACGGGTACCGACCACGAGAGTGGGATACCCGCACCGGCACGATGGAGCTCGCGATCCCGAAGCTGCGGTCTGGGTCGTACTTCCCGGACTGGCTGCTCGAGCACCGCAAGCGCGCCGAGCGGGCACTGACCACGGTCGTCGCGACCTGCTACCTGCTGGGGTCAGCACCCGCCGGATGGAGAAGCTCGTGGAGACCCTGGGCATCACACGCCTGAGCAAGAGCCAGGTCAGTGTGATGGCCAAGGAGCTCGACGCCCAGGTCGAGTCGTTCCGGACCCGACCCTTGGACGCCGGCCCGTACACGTTCATCGCTGCTGACGCGCTCGTGCTGAAGGTGCGTGAGGGCGGTCGGGTCGTGAATGTCCACGCGCTACTCGGCACCGTCGTCAACGCCGACGGGCACCGCGAGATCCTCGGCCTACAAGTCACTAGCGGCGAGGACGGCGCCGGCTGGCTCGCGTTCTTGCGTGACCTCACCGCCCGCGGCCTGTCGGGCGTCAGGCTCGTGACGTCCGACGCGCACGCCGGTCTCGTGGCCGCGATCGGCGCCACCCTGCCAGGCGCGAGTTGGCAACGCTGCCGCACTCACTACGCGGCGACCCTGATGAGCGCCACGCCCAAGAGCAGCTGGCCGTGGGTCAAGACCCTGCTGCACAGCGTCTACGACCAGCCCGACCGCGACGCCGTCCACGACCAGTACGACCGGATCCTCGATGCGCTCAGCGAGAAGCTGCCGGCCGTCGCGGAACACCTCGACACCGCCCGCGCCGACGTCCTGGCGTTCAGCACCTCTTGCGGTGCATTCCCAGCGCCGCCGCGACGTCCTCCGGATGAGCGCCGTTCGCGACCTGATCCACCACCCGTAGCCGCAGCGCCTCCAGCGTCCGGTGATCCAGCTTGCGGCCGTCGTTGTCGCGCATGGCCCCATTGCCCCAACAAACAAGGCCGAAGCAGCGCAGCTCAGCCCGGCGTGTCGACCTACTTACGAACTCCTCAGTACTCCGGTGAGTGGCCCAGCTCGTGCGCCTTACGCATCCGGCCGCAAGCATCGGACCGTCCTGACACCTGTCGCAGCAGCCACGACGGCAAGGCGTCGGCCGTGTTCGCAACCGGAGCGGTTCGCTGCGTCTGCCTGGTCTTGGCGTCGCCTGGGGCAGGGCGTGGGCCTTTCCGGAGCGATTGTTGACGTAGCGTCTCTGAGGTGCCCCCCGCCGCCGCCTTTGGTTCGTCTGCGCACGGGCGTGGGGGTCCGGCCGCCAGGTCGGTACGCCACGGCATGAGCGCCGTCCGATTGAGCGCACCTCGCTCGGTGGAGGGTGAGCGTGGCCGGACTCATTCCCGCGATGCGGGACCCGGACACCGACGCGGACGCTTACTCCAGGCGGGTGGCGCCGCCTGGGTACCGCAATCGGGCCGGACCGCATGAACAGCGACCAGCCCCCGGCGTATGTGTGTGAGATTAACGGCGTGCCCGCCACAGCCGAGGACCTCGCCCCGTTGGCGTTCGCCGGTTACGGCCACTACACCTCGATGCAGGTTCGTGGCTCGGCCGTGCGGGGGCTCGATCTGCATCTGGAGCGGTTGCGCCGAAGCGGAATCGAACTATTCGGCGCGGCACCCGACGCAATCCACTTGCGCGGCCTGCTGCGGCGGGTCGTCGTGTCCGCGGGCGGTGAGGCCTCGGTCCAGGTCAATTTTTTCAGTCGGGACAGCGGGGCGCTACTTGCTGGAGGGGCCGTGCACCCTGATGTGCTTGTGCGGACCAGCGCGCCGGTCGTGTGGGACGAACTGCCGATGCGTGTGCAAACAGTGCCGTTTCAGCGGCTCCTGCCCCACGTCAAGAACGCCGATACTCTGGGTCTGACGATGCATCTCCGTCGGGCGGTCGCGGCCGGGTTCGACGACGCGATCTTCCTGACTCCGGACGGCCAGCTGTCGGAGGGGACCATATGGAACGTCGCTTTCGCCGACGCCGAGGGGGTGGTGTGGCCGGACGCTCCTGCATTGCCCGGGATCACCCAGGCACTGGTGCGTCAGGGTCTAGATCGGCTCGGAGTTCCCTGGCGCACGAAGCGGATAGGCCTGTCCGACCTCCACGGGTTCACCGGTGCGGCCTTCATGAACTCCTGGACACCCGGACAACCGATCGACACGGTCGACGACGTGCGCTTTGCCGACTCGGCCGGCCTCACCGGCACGATGCACGCCGCCTACAGCCGGGTGTCGCCCCAGCGGGTCTGACCCGCCTAAGCCGGAAGCCAAGGAGCAGCCGGGGGAGGTCGTCGTGACCGAGGCGGTCAACAGCGCGTTTATCGGGACGGACCTCCGGGCCATGCTGGAGGACAGGGGCGGCCCGGTCGTCTGCGTGGGCATCACGACCGATCACTGTGTCTCGGCGACAGTCCGAATGGCAGCCAACTACAGCTTCGCGACGACCGTCGCCAGCGACGCAACAGCCACCTTCGACCGGATCGGCCCGGACGGCCGGTCATGGACCGCGGACGAGATGCACTCCAGTGCGCTGGCGAGCCTGAACGATGAGTTCGCGACCGTGATGACAACGGACGAGATCCTCGTGTGCTGTTCTCATAAAACGGATAGTTTCACTCGTTAGAACGATGGTCAGGCAGTACGGAGCGCGGGGCGCGGGCCTGTGGGCCTGGTCGCCGACGGCTCGGCACGCCCACGGCCGGGTGACCCAGGCCGGATGCCTCCGCCCGCGAGCGGGCATGCGGCATGGGCATGGGCATCGCGCACGACTGCGGGTCGCGGGAACGGCAACTCCTACAGGGCCGCCGGTCCGCGGCCCCGACCCACCCGACCCGAAGGAGAAGGCGATGCCCCCCGCGCGCCAGGAGGCGTGGGCGGCGCTGCTCGAACACCGGCAGCGGGGCGTCCGGGTGGCGCGCTCCCGCTGCGGCACCGCCGACGAGGTCGAGACTGCGTTCAGGAAGCGATGGCGCGGGTCGCCCTGATGCCCGACGTCGACATCGACCGCCTGGGGCCGCTGCTGACCGTCGTCGTCTCGAACCTCGCCGTCGACGCGCACCGCCCCCGGGGCCGGCGCGTCGGGCTCGAGCGGAAGATGTCCGGCAGACGGCACGTGGAGGCGAACCGCACGACGACGTGTGCGACGCGGACGAGGCCCGTGGCTGTGGTCGCGGCGGCTCGCGCTGTCCGCCCAGGACCGGCGGGTGTTCGAGCTCCGCGCGCAAAGCAAGGCCGTCCCCCACATAGCGGACGAGCTCGGGCTCACCTACAAGGCCGCCGAGAACGCCCTCGGCCGCGCGAGGGCGCACCTCCGCGCGGCCTGGCGCGCGACCGCGGCCCTGCTCGGCCTGCTGTGAGGACGGCGCCCGGGCCGGCCTCGCTCGCCAGCCCCAGAACCGGCGCGGTCACGTTCCCGCGCGCCGGCGCGAGCCCGAGCCCAGGACGCCAGGCCACGCCAGCCGTCCGGCGTAGCGCGCAGGCGACGGTCGTCGCCGCGGCGCCCGGCACGACCGTGGGCACGCACGTGCAGGTCAGCGGCAGCCGGGTCGAACGCAGGCGCGGCGAGGAAACCGTCGTTCAGACGGCGGAGCGATGCCTACGCGAAGGCGTCATCGTCGGCGCGTACGTCGGCTGCGCGGGCTGACCCCCGCTACGGCCCGAAGACGCACACGGTCCCCCCGGGGTAGACCACCTCGCCCTCCACGATGATCAACCGGGAGGCCGGATGTACCGTCAGTGGTACCTGACGGCGTGGAGCCGGTGTGGACACGGACGCGCTCCGCGTCTTCGAGGCCGTCGGCTCCAGCTCCAGCTTCAGCCGGGCCGCGCAGGACCTGGCGATGTCCCAGTCAGCCGTGAGCAGGCGGATCAGGTCGCTCGAGGGCGAATTCGGCGTACGCCTGATCGAACGCTCGACGCGCAGTGTCCGCCTCACGCCGTCCGGGCATGCCCTCCGGCAATAGGCGCCAGCCGTACTGGCGGCGGCCGCGGCCGCGGTCGCCGCCGCTAACCGCTGACGGACCGCCTCGCCCCCCCGGGCGGCAGGCTCGACCAGCCCCTAGGAAGGTGCCGTCGCGCGGCGGACCGACGGCCGGTCCATCGGCCGCACCAGCTCGCTGACCGGTACGCCGAGCGCATCCGCGAGAACCGCCACGCGGTCGAGGGAAGGGCTATACGCGCCGTTCTCGAGCCTGTTGATGCTCTTGCGGTCAAACCCGGCCCGGTGCGCGAGGTCCTCCTGCGTCCACTCCCGCGCCGCGCGCAGCGCCCGCACGTGCTCGGCGAGAGCGGCGCATCGGGACCGCGAGACGAGCCGGTTCGGCGGAGGGCACGACGATGCATTCTTCGGGACAATGGTCGCCAGGTCCGGACCATCTGGTATCCCGCCGTGCGCCGGCAGGCGTTGCCGTCTTGGCACCGATCGACCAGGACCTTGCCGTGCCACCCCTACGCACGCATCGGTGCCACGTCCCGGCCGCCGAGGCCTGGTCCTGGTCGAGACGAAGCCGTTTCCCGAGCCCGCAACCCGTGCCGCTGGTCGTGGAGGTGGCTTGCGCGGCATCACGAGCGGGGCGACCGAGACACGACGAGCGGGAATGTGGGCGCCGGATCGGCACGCCGACGCCTTGGGTGGCGTAGTAGCCCTCTGAACCGCAGCGCCGGGCAGCCGACGCGCCCATTACGCGCCTCGTAAAAGACCACCTGTTGCCGCGCGGTGACACCGGCGTCACCGCATCCGGGGCAGGCCAGGGTAACGCGGGAACACCAGGCGGACCACTGGGTGGCGCAATAGAGCGCTGGTGGTAGACATCCTCGGCATGACTCCCAAAATCCGCGAGCTTCTGAGGCTCCTCGGCGCGGGGCTGCGAGCGCATGCCCGCGCGCCGGGCCTTTCCCTGCGGCGGCTTGGCCTGCCGGCATCGTGGGCCGCCGGACTCCATCTTCGCCGCGCCCGCGGTCACCTCCTTCTCAACAACCCAACGCGGGATCGGCTAGGGCTCGCGCCGACCTCGCCCGCAGCTCATCCTCACCAGCCGGTGGACGCGGCGGGAACGGCCCGGCTCCGCCGGGGCGGCCCGGTGGATACTTGCGGCGTGCGGGACTACGTGCCGGTAACGCCGGCGGGGCGGGAGCCAGGCCGACCAGGGGCGCCCAGCGGCACGTATTCTGGAGGCATCGTCTGATGCCGGCCGTCACCCGACCGCTGACGCTGGACGACGTCGAAGCCCTGGCCACGCTGTACACGGACAACCGGCAGTTCCTCGCGCCCTGGCAGCCGCTGCGCCCGGACTACTACTTCACGGTCGAGGGGCAACGGGAGGCCGTTGAGGCGGTCCTGGCCCAGCAGGCGAACGATAGCGCCGTCCCCCTGGCCATCGCGGACCGCGCAGGCGCGGTCGTAGGGACCTTCACCCTCGCCTCCATCATCCGTGGAGCCTTCCAGTCGTGCAGCGTCGGCTACTGGTTGGCCGAGCGAGCCCAAGGTCAAGGGCTCGCGACCGCGGCGCTGCAGGAGGCCGTAGACCTCGCGTTCGGTCCCCTCCGCCTGCACCGAGTCCAGGCCGAGACGCTGACGCGGAATGAGCGCTCGCAGCGGGTCCTGCGGCGGGTGGGCTTCGAGCAGTACGGCGCGGCTCGCTCGTACATGCACATCGCCGGCGAGTGGCAGGACAACCTGCTCTACCAACTGATCACGCCCACGCCCGACCGAGTCGCGACCTACCGCTAAGCCCGCTGCGGGCGGCCGCACGGCGCGAGCCGCAGGGTCGCGACGGGAGAGCAGGCCGTGGTGTTGCGCCAGCACGAGCACACCAACACTTGCTGCGGTGTCGGCGTGAGGATGTCCCGAGTTCCGTGGAACTTCGGTGGCGGCCCGTTGCTCGTCAGGCCACGCTGACCAGGTCATCATGGCAGGCGGCTCCGACAGTTTCGGTGACCTCGCGTTCGAGGGCCGCGCGCAGGCTCGCAAGGTGCAGGTGGCCGTTCACGCGACGGAACTGCTTGCCGGCCTCGACCATCCCAGCGGCGCACCAGCGCATCGCCATGTCCCCGTCGCGCCAGCGCTTCACGTTCGCCGACCGCTGCCTGCACACCCCGATCATGGATTCGATGGCGTTGGTAGAACGGAAGGTGCGCGCCAACGTCGGTGGCACCCCCAGCCGCAGCACGGTGAGGGTCTCGGCCAGACCTTCGCGCAGGCCGGCGGCGACCCGCGGGTGGGTCTTGTCCAACTCCCGTGCCAAGGCCTGGAGCTTGGCTTCGGCGAGCAGAGCACTGTCGGCGTGGTAGGCCGCGCGCATCTTCTTTCCCACCGGCCCGCGCAGGTGCTGCGGGAGCTTGTCCTGCACATTCCTGATCTTGTGCAGCTGGCACCGGGCGATGACCGGATGGTCAAAGACGTCCACGACGGCCCTGCGCAGCGCGCTGCTGCCATCGAGCACGACCAGGATCGGCCTGGTGACGTCCAGTCCGCGGTCGCGCAGCCCGACGAGCAGATCTGTTGGCGCCGGTGGCATTCTCGGTCGAACCCTCCACCAGCGCCAGCGGATGTTTGATACCGCTGATGTCGATGCCGAGCGCCACGACGCAACAGGACTCAGCGAAGTGCACCCCATCGATCATCATCGCGACCAGGTCCAAGGCGCGCAGGTCGGCGCTGAGCAGCTCGGCCAGTGCGGTCTCGGTCTGCGCCACGAACTTCCGCGACACCGCCGACCGGCTGGTGGCTGTCGCGAGCTCACTGACCTGCTGCCCGACCGGCTCCAGGCCGACCGGGTAGCGGCGGGTGGACAGCCCCGCGAGCATCCGGTCCATCGCCATCCGCCCGAGGATCTCGGTGCCCGAGAACAGCTCATAGGCCGGCACCGGCAGCTCGCCGCTGCCATCCACCCCACGGACCCGCGGCCGATCCACCGGAACGCGGCGACCACCCAGGGTGACCGACCCGCGTTCGTGGCCGTGCCGGACCGCGGCCCGGTCGCTGTCGTGCCCGCGCATGTCCCCGGCGATCTCAGCCATCGCCACAGTGACGTGCTCCGGCACGGCCAGCCCGTGCGCGTCCGGTGCAACGGGCATCTTCTTCTGGTAGTCCTTGTTCACGGCGGTCCCCTTCTCTCGTTGAGTGTCTTGGCGGACGCCCAACACCTACCGGAAGGCAGGAGCTGAGCGGGGGGACCGCCACCTCAAGTTCTACGAGACCCGGGACATCCTCACACCCTGCGGTACGCCTGTTCCGGTGACCCACCTCAGCGCGTTACCGAATGTGCCGACCGTAGGCCAGGTTCTGAACCAGCGCCCGGCGGCGGCGCGGCTTGAGCCGTGACCCGACAGCCCTGGCACCGCACTGCGCAGGGCGACCGGCAGGCCGGGCCCGCCGGCTACCCAGCCGGACTCGGCTGGCAAGGTGCCCGCATGCCATGGACAGAACTTCCCGACGCGGCGCCGGCCCGCCCGAGTGCCCGTGCTGCGCTTCCCCGAATCTTCCCCGAAACAAGTAGTCACTTGAGCGTGCAAGAAGCCACAACTAGAGAAGCTGGACCGGATCCGGCCACCGCGCCGTTTCGGGTCGCTCAAGCAAGAAAGTGCAGGTCAGAGCGCCGCGAGGGTTTGAGCCGGCGGTCGGGTTCGAACCGACGACCTACCGCTTACAAGGCGGTTGCGCTACCACTGCGCCACGCCGGCCACGTACTGCCTCAGCCTAGGACGCCGGAAGCGGCGGTCCGCGGCGCAGGCGACCGAGCCCGCACGGCAGGTGTGACCATGGGGGCCTCGGGTAGCGTCCTAGGTAAGACGCCCGAACGGCGTCGCCATCGGCCGGCGGCCCTGTCCCACCCCCCCGAGACGGGGTCGTCGGCCTTCACGTCAGCCCGCCTCGGCATCGCTTCGCTCGCGCAGGTGTCCCTCGAGCTTGCGCTTGATCCGCTGCAGGGCGTTGTCGATCGACTTCACATGACGCTGCAGGCGCTCCGCGATCTCTTGGTAGCTCTTGCCCTCGACGTACAGGCGCAGCACCTCGGTCTCGAGGTCGGACAGGACCGCGTCGAAATGCGCCGCCAGGGCCCGGATGCGCTCGGCAGAGATCACCAGGTCGGCGGGGTCGCTGAGCGCGGTCGTGGCCAGCACGTCCTCGAGCACGCCGTCGCTGTCGTCGTCGCCGTGCACCGGCCGGGAGAACGAGACGTAGTTGTTCAGCGGCCCGTGCTTCTGCCGCGTCGCGGTCTTGATCGCCGTGATGATCTGCCGGGTGACGCACAGCTCGGCGAAGGCTCGGAAGGAGGTCTGCAGATCCGGGTTGAAGTCCCGGATCGACTTGTACAGCCCGATCATCGCCTCCTGGACGATGTCCTCCCGGTCGGCGCCGACCAGGAAGTAGGACCTGGCCTTCATCCGGGCAAAGGCGCGGTAGTTGTTGAGCAGCTCGGCGAGCGCCGCGTCGTCACCCTGCCGAGCCAGCCGGACGAGCTCGTCGTCGGCGCGGCCCTGCTCGCTGCGCCAGCTCGCCCGCGCGGCCACGCCGCCGTGTACCTCGCGGTCCAGCTCGACCACGAGGGTCTCGGCCTGCTCGATCTCCACGACCAGCGATCCGGCGAGCTCCGCCTGGACCTTTGCCTCGATCTCCGCATCGACCCGGCCGCTGTCGTCGAGCACCACGGCCGCAGGGCTGAGGGAGGACCCGTCGCGCACGCGGACCACGCCCATGATCTCCCTGCCTCCCCCGGTGTCTGCTGTCCCAACGACCTGGCGGGGGGTGGGTTACGGGTTCAGGTGGTGCGCCTGCGCCTGGCGACCTCGGCCAGGGTGACCGCCGCGGCGATCCCGGCGTTGAGGGACTCGGTCAACGACGACATGGGGATGCGCACCGTGAGGTCGCACGTCTGCGCGACGAGTCGTCCGAGCCCGTCGCCCTCGGAGCCGACGACCACGACCAGCGGGCTCGTCGCCACCTCGAGCTCGTCCAGCGAGACCGTTCCCGCCGCTGCCAGGCCCACCGTGAACAGCCCCGCCGCCTTGTACGCCGAAAGGGTCCGCGACAGGTTCGTGCAGCGGGCGACGGGCAGCCGGGCCGCCGCTCCCGCGCTGGTCCGCCAGGCGCTTGCCGTCATCCCGGCCGCGCGCCGTTCAGGCAGCAGCACGCCCTGCGCCCCGAAGGCTGCGGCCGAGCGCACCACAGCGCCGAGGTTGCGTGGATCGGTCACACCGTCGAGGGCGACCAGCAGAGGAGCCGGCGCCGCGAGCGCCCGGGCGAGCAGGTCGTCCGGATGCAGGTAGGTGTACGGCGGGACCTGCAGGGCCAGCCCCTGGTGCACCTGGCCACCGGTCATGGCGTCCAGCTGCCCGCGGGTCATCTCGATCAGCGCGATGCCGGCCTTCGCCGCGATCGCGACCGCCTCGGTGATCCGCTCGTCGTTGTCGGTGCCGGCGGCGAGGTAGAGCGCGGTGGCCGGGACCTTGGCCCGCAGCGCCTCGACGACCGGGTTGCGGCCGGCGACGGTCTCCGGCGCATCCGGACTCGCGCGACGCGGACTCCGCGGTGCACCCCCGCCTCTGGGCGCCGCGCCGCTGGATGCCCCCGCGCTCCTGGATGCCCCCGCGCTCCTGGATGCACCCGCGCTCCTGGATGAGGTCTCGGGCCGACCGGTGGCCGTCGTCCGCTTGGCCGCAGCCGCGGCCTTTTTGGCCGCCGGGTGGTGCGGACGGGACGCAGCCGGCGGGGTCGGACCGCGGCCCTCCAGCCGCTTCTTGCCCTGGCCACCGGACCCGACGGCCGCCCCCTTGCGGTGCGAGCCGTCCTTGCCGGCCCGACCGCCCTGGCCGCCCTTCGCCACGCCTTTGCCCTTGCCGGTCATCGAAGC
>JAABUK010002973.1_pt1 | contig 29448 bp, 9 predicted proteins | sample 5559141 | NCBI WGS metagenome assembly JAABUK01 (sample SAMN10711869, study PRJNA513367) | rock metagenome | isolation source: Antarctica rocks | place: Antarctica: Victoria Land, Pudding Butte nord | collected 2016-01-03
AATTTATATACCTAAATAGTCTTTTAGGTCCCCTATATACTTGAAGTTAAATCTCTTATCTAGTTCCTTCTTTATCTAAGTAATTAGCTCATAGTTGCGGGCTATAAATAGCAGGTCGTCTACGTAGGCTATAATAATGACTTTAGTTACGTGGTTAATAAACACGTAGTAGTTATACTCAAGGCGCTTAAAACCTAATAACGTAAGTGCTACATGAAGGGTTTCGTACCATTTATAGGACGCTTATTTAAGGCTATACAGGGCCTTATTTAGTCTGCAGGCATGCCCCGACTGTCTATTAGTAAAGCGATGGGGTTGCTCTACCTATATCTCTTCCCGCACTAGTGATTCCAGGAAGGCCGCGACGACGTCTGAATACTTAATGACTAGCCCATGTTTGGCTACCAAGGTAAGAAGGAGTCGCCATGACGTCGCTTTCAGGGTAGATGAGAATGTCTCGTTGAAATCGATACCTTCTATCTGGTGGAAGCCTTTAACTACCTACCGGGCTTTATATCTATTGATTTCGCCTATAGGTCCAAATTTGTAGGACAGCACCTACCTCCCTGGTAGTATATGCGCCTTCGGGGGTGGGTTGCAAGGTGCTTGCTATATCTGCTAAGTAATATAATTAGCTAATTCCTCCTTAGCAGTAGCGAGCCATTTATCGCTATCCGGTCCACGTAGTACCTCATCTATAGATATAGGACAGGGGCGATCTTTACTACCGGCGACGACACGGGTAAGTATAGCCCTAAACCCGTCGGGGTTATTAGTAGACTTTATACCTTTCTTATTAATTTAGTTATAGTCAATCCGTGTCTTATCACGATTAGAGCGACGCGTTAATTCAGGTATAACTTTATGAGATTTATTATCCCGAGCGGATTGATTATTAACACGGCTAGATGGTACTATAGTAGTAATTTAGCCTGTCGGACTATCTTGATTTATCTGACTTTAACCATTTAATGATTCTGACTCCGGTAGGCCATTTATAGAAGTCTAATTATTTAACTTATTTGCGTTAATTAATTCATGCTTATTTAAGTTATTTATTTCATGTTTATGTAAATTACTTGTAGGCCTAATTACGTTATCACTAGGTCCTGCTTCTGATTAGTTAGATGGAGGCAATATTCCTATTCCATTACCAGAATTATTTATAGCTCCCTCTATACCCTGATTATTAGGCGTAGGTGCTCCCTCTAAGTCCTAGTAGTCGTTGTCTGATTGGTCCTTTTAGAGCTACTGCAGGTAGTCTAAGATATCGTCATCGTTTAAGTCTCCCTCTATCGGGAGCTCATCGTTATCTATTAGTTACATGACGGCCTTCTCGTTAAATACTATATGTATTAACCAAATAACTCGTTGTTTTTTGATATCCTAAATACGATAGATGCTCTTACTATCGTGGTTAAAGAACTAGTACTTAATTATCCTGCTATCTAACTTCTTTCTCTTAGGCGAGGTGTCGTAGGAGTAGTATTAATATCCGAATAGCTTTAGGTATATTAATTACGGTTTATAGCCGTTCCATCACTTAAAAGGCGACTTCCTATCCTAGCTAGGTATAAGGTTCTCGATATAGTTGACGTAGATTATAGCCTCTCCCTAGAACTTTTAAGGTAGGCCGGCGTTAATCAGGACTGTTCTAACCTTTGAGAATAATATCCGGTTCTTCTGTTTAGTAATCCCATTCTGATGTAGGTTATATAGTGCCGAAGGAGTTAGATATATACTATACTTCTTATAGAGGTCTTTATATTTATAACTCTAGATTAGCTTATTATCGCTCTAAATAAATGCCGTATTATAGCCCTAATTTTTCCAGTGTTTTATTCGGAACTTAAGCTTTTATGGTAGCTCTCCCCTACTAGATATGTGATCTATTTAGGAAAAGCCTGATGCCTTATATATAGAGACTATTACGTTAGTATACCCCCTAAGGGTAGTTATATTACTTGCTGACGCTAAGTCGATGTGCTAGCATTGGCTAATAGTAGTGACTCTATACATCGGTATACGCGACGGCATGCGGGTAATTTTGCCAGACACGCAGCTTTCGTATAGCTCCTGAGTCTCATATTTCTATAGGCGATCTGCTACTTTATAGTCGACGCCGGTAGCACGGGCGATAGCTTTAGTAGCTTCCATGCTGATATACCTATATCTCTTATGCTATTAGGTCTATGACGCGTCGTTCTTGGCAGGCACGGACGATTTAAGGTGAAAAGCTCTCATTTGCTAGATCCACATGGTTTCTAGCTAGTATGTACGATCATGGAGGAAGGCATGTAGCACCTCCTAGCCCTATTCATCATAAAACGTCTTCTATCCATCGCCTCTAGCATACTTATAGCCTAGGAGGTCTAGCTACGTGATTAATAGGAGGTTGAACTCGATGTTAAGTATATAACATATATCTATTAACGTAAATTCGCTGACCTTATTATTAATGATAACCGGGATTAGTACAGTCCTAATACCTATAATATTAATTAGTCTACCACCGGTAGGGCTAGATACCGTGTGGTTCTTAACTGGTAAATAGTCCATGAACTTAGAGCGGTCTTAAAAAGTATACTCCTAATCGCCTAAGTCGATAATAATCTTATGGGACTTATTATTTTATAGGCTATTCCCGAAGCGGGCGGTATATAATTTATCCTATTTTTACTTATCTAAATTTTAATTGCTTTATTAATGGCTAGGACTTTTACTATATCTTAGTTAACGGCTATTACTTCGTGCTTTAAGCTCTTCCCTTATCTTATACCTAAACCATTCTAGTATAAGGTCTAGATAAGCATAATAGTAACTCTTTATATTATAGTTACTATTATAAAAGGTATAATTTTCCGTGCTATTCAGATTTTATCCTGATTTTAGCTATTTACCGAATTTACTAGTAAAGGCCTTAGATTACTTAATCTTATTAGATAACTCCTGATTAACTAGTAATATAGTTATATATTCAAAATCTATTAGCCTATTTCTAGACCGCTGGATCTTAGTTAGGGTATAGACTGCTCCTTCCATATACTCTAGTAGGCCTCTCTTAAAGACTACTATTTAGAAATCTTTATATATTAGGGTCCCCATTTAATGTAGCTTATTAACATACTCCATGAACTTAGATAGGTAGGCATGAAGGTTACTAAACTGATTGGATCGGAGGTTATATAGGGCGAAGTATATTACTTTCTTAGTAGTATACGACTCCGTTCTATATAATGACTTTAATTTAGCCTATACTTCTTTAGCTATCTTGAGGTGTTTAATTATACTATAGGCTGTAAGCGTGTAGGTGATATAGATAGCGGTAATTACTTTATCCTCTATCTTAGTATATTTATCCTATTTATCCTGGTCCTTCTTATTAACCTCCAATTGGACGCCGCTGGAATCGATAGGTATTAGGTATTTTGGCGCTCTATATTCCGGCTTAATAACCTTAAACACGCCGTTAATAATAAGTGAGGATTAAATTACTACCTCCTATTACTTATAATTATCCGTGCCCTTAAGCTTCGGAATTTTCTAATAGTTAGTTATAATATTACTGGTGTTAAATAGTCCTAGGAATAATGCTTCCAGGTACTATCCTAAATCTTATTAAAAAGCTTGCTGTTACGAATTACGCGGTCCCTAGATTACGCTAAACCCGGGCTTATAACCTGTTAATTACTACGACACGTCTGATATCTTATTAGTGGATGTAGTAGTATGTATTACTACTAATTATATTACTCTTATCTTTTGAAGTACACGTATAACTGAAAACTCTGTATATGCATGCCAAGACTCTGCTTAGTCATCAACCGAGGTTGACCCGGACTGAATTCCAACAGTCTACACCACGAGGCGTGGTTCACACCATCAGCTGTGGTGCACACCAAAAGTGGTCTACACCACAAGGCGTAGTCCACACCACCACCAGTGGTCTACACCCAAAGTGGTCTACACCACGAGGCGTGGTTCGTGTCCTTCGTAAAGTCTAGCCCCGCCAGTCACGTGTCGCGCATTTCTTATGATGCAGCAGCTCGATTTCGTCAACTTTAGACGGCGAACCCCAGCAGGATGGAGGGTAGCCAGTGGTGGGGACCAGTTTTGTTGTACAGCCCGCTTCATCACAGCTGCACCGGAAGTCTTTTACAGCAGTGCCGATTAATTGACCATCCAAAAGATCTTGCGTAGTCGAAGAGAAAACCCTATTCGTGGCTAGGTGGAATACTTTGAATTTATCTACGCGGAGGCTGACGCTTAAATATCATTTATTTGGTTAATAATCCATTTCTAATAAACTTAATCCGTCATTTAAATAGCCTTATATAAGCCTTCATAAATCATCTTGAATTTCCTAAGATCTAGATACTTCGGTGTCTATTAATAAATTATTATAATTAACCGGGTAAGGAGCCTTATTTATAATAAGTATTTCACCGCCCTTCTTCCTTTCATTTAGCCTGTTTAGTATTTTTTTTATAAATGCTAGCTTTATTTTACTAGGCCTAAGAACTCCGTTTATAAGCGTATCTTTATCTTAATCTTCTCCTCCCTTTTCTATTATTATAAGTATCGCGTCTAACTTATTTAATTTATAATCTCTTAATACTTCTATTTATAAAATATTATCTAGATTTATTATCCTCTTATAAGTAAAGACTCGCTAGTATTAGCCTTCATTTAAGGAGCTATACTTAATACGTCTAAACGCGTAGTAGATAGAAATATATAAGATCTAGACGGGTTAATAATACTAATCTTAGGATAAAATTTATATTTTATATACGTAGCTATTATCTAGTATATTATCCTTTAAGGCTTGATTTAAAATCTCTTACGCTAGTATCCTATCCTCTACTATTATTAGCGGCTAATCTACTAATAATAACTTACGTACTTACCGATATTTTCTAATTACTAGATTAAGCGAATTCGCTATATATAGGTAATAAAGTTATTATAACCTTAGATCAGTTATTATAAATATAGTAATTAGGCGACTATTCTAAATCCTGAAGTAATTATAAGAATCCTATTATATTCCCCTAGAGGAGCGCTAGCCCTATGCGGACTAGTAAATAATGTTAGATAGAAATCGCTTTAATTAGATCCGCTTTCGTACCTAGCTAGCCGCTGAAGTTTGGAGGTAAACCCTTTCTAAGGGTTAATTAGTAAGTCTAGATTTATCTACTTACCTTCCTCGTAAGATACTACTATAAACGGATGACTTTATAGGAAGGACTAAAAACTAATTAATAGTATTTATAAATTAATATATTATCCTAGGTTAATCTTTAATTTATTATAGATAATAAGGCCTATTTTAAAGCTGCCGCCAGCCTTTATAATTACTACTCGTGGGAGGCGTCCCCGAAACACGTAGTTCTAATAGAAAGTAGTAAAGAGCTAAATCACGGATATAAAGCTAAAGATCCTAGTTAAGATATAGAGATAGACCTAGTTAATAAATAATTTAGAACTTAAATAGCGCTAGAGCACGTACCTAATTAAGAACGCTAACGCTTAGTAGCTATAAAGGAAGAATTCGTATAAAAGCTTGTAGATAAAGCGTAATAAGAGTATTCTTAAGAAGTTAAAAGAAGATATACCCTACTAGTCTATAAGTAACGTGTTAGCGGAAGTGACTATATAACTTATAATAAGTAAATAAAGGTTCCCGGACACTCGTAAAGAATATATAAGGTCGTAATACATAGCGGTAAATATATATAGCGCGACAAGTATAAAAGATATTATCCCCGCGGAGTAATAGATCTATTAGTAATTAGATAATAATAGATCTAATAAATCCGCTAAGAAGCTTAGGTAAAGACTAAAGAAAAGCGGCGCCATATTAATTATTAAAAGAGTTCCTACCCTGTCTCCCGCTTCGTTAAAGGAAGTTACGTGAAAGGTAACGTAGAAGACGTTAAGTAAGATATACAAGAGCTAAAGTAAAACGTCAGCGGGACTTCATAGCCCTAAGAGACGGTAACGTTACACGATTAAGGGATAGATAAGATACTTAGATATAATAATATTAAGTAATTAAAGAACTTACTACAAGAATAGAAAACTTTTTATAAATATTAAAAGGAGGAAGACGCCGCCTGTAATAATATTATAGATTTAAGTAATCTCCATGATAAAGCGGTAATATAATAAGAATATACAAGGTAAACTAGCGCGAATAATATAAGGAAGAGATAAAGTAACGAGGATTAACTATATATTGAAAGGATACTAGGAGAGATCAGGAGAGATTAGAGGTGGCAACGAACCTAGTATCTAAGATTAGCTAGGAGGAGGGAGGGGGAGTAGGAAATAGCTCCACGGTATCTAGAACTAACTGCAGAGTATCTAGAATTAACTATAGAATAGAATATTATAGTATTCACAATTACTATTATAACTTCTGAAAAGATAGACTATAAGCTATATTTAGGATAATTACTTATTTACGCCATGGATTTAATAATGTTTCGGCTTATAATACTTGCATATGAAGTAGCCTAACGAATCGAAGATAGGATATAAAGTATAGAGTTATCTAGAAAGTTAATGAATTATACTAGTAGTAGGAATATTATAGCTTACTATCCTACCGTATAAAATCTACGTGATAAGACTTAGATAATTGATATTAATAAGCCGAGGTTATCCTTCTTCTAATTATAAAGAAAAGTATTCTTTAAAAGTTAGGATTATTATTATCTAGAAAGGGCTAAATTTACTAACCTATAAAAGCTCTTCTATAGAAGTAGATATAATCTTTAATAAGAACTCTTTAATTAAGGAAGATTAATAATATAGATTATTCGCTTTAGCTCTCTTATACTTTTCTAATAATTATATTATAATATCTTTAATAGCCTAGACGTCTAGATATCCCCTTTTAATTTCTTTTAATATAATTATATAGCGCTCTTATATACTGATTTTAACCTTACTATTATTATTTAAGAGGATAGATAAGTAAGTAATATTATTATAAACTAGGTCCTTAGACTTAAGAAACTTAATACTACTTAATACCTAGACTTATTAATGCTAGTATTTAAGTAAAATAGGCTAGAATCTTACTGATTTAATTATTACTACTACGTAAGTCTCTTTTAAGTAAACGGGTACTAAGATAACTTAAATCAGGGAAATTAGTATATATTTAAGAATAAGGTAAAGTTCGGCTCCGAATTTATAAGCCTTAGTATATTTAACGAAATACTCCCCTTAGACCTAAAGGAGCGTAGAGAGGTTAATATCCTTACTTAAGCCGGAGAGCTTTCTTATTATTACTACTTTTAAAGCTAGATAACCTTTTACTATTTTAGAACCTAGACGTTTCTTCTTCACTATAGTAATAAGCCTACTAATCCTAAGGTTATAGCCTTCGTTATACGTCTATCAAGGGGATTCTTCCTTCGCCTTAAAAGACGTCTTTCTATTTAGCTTGCTAAGAGCGCCGTCTTTTCTAGATGTTCCATTAATAGGAGTAGGTTAACTGGAAGGATAAAGATCGCTTAAGAGAGATAGCTCCGCCCTTCTAGTATCCTACCTAACGCTAGGTCTTATAGAAGTTAAACGTTTTCAGTCCGTAAAGCTAGTAGTATATCTATCGCCTTCTTTATTAGGATATACTCTATTCCTTTTTAATTTAGTAGCGGTATTATAATAAGTGTTTAATAAGTCTTAAGTATTTCTAGATAATAAGGGATTATTACTAGCTGATAGTATATTATTTAAAATAAGTGGATAGGCTTAAGGATTTTTCAAATCAAGTTATATATACCGCTTGGCGGAGTAAGAAGCCATTCTAGATGTCGTGTAACAGAGCGTTATTAGTAATTAACGAAGAATGAATAGGAAGGCCGTAAAGCCTAGGGACGGAAAGTACGTAAAGAAGGGTATAAGGGAATTATTTAGAATACGGCGGAAGATAGAAGGATATACTTTTCTATTTACAAGGTAGTACAAAGCCATTTAGTAATTAAGATAATATCTACTTCTAGCGTCTTAGATTATTAGTTACGGCGGTATACCTATCTATTAAGAGGTATTAACTATCCTAGTTCCTAGCTAGTTTAATCCTCCTTAGGTCTAGTTATAAAGTTTTATTAATAGTCCCTTAATACTAAAGCTTTCCTCCTATAAATGAAGGTAGTAATATTAGCTATTAAATAATACTCTTATAATATAATATACCTAAGTATAAGCTTAGGAAGAAAGCTTAGAGCGAGAGAAGTAGACTAAGTATAAAGGCTCGGCATGAATTAGGCTTAAGCATTTGGATTTCTTGAAGAGCGAACCTAATATACCTAATAGATTTAACGTGAAGAATTTAGTATTAATTTTCAAAGGGGGAGGTTACTTTTAGTAAGATAGTAGGTATTATATAACGGCCGTAATTAACTATAAATAATTAGATCTTATTATTTACTTTACTAGGATCTCTTCTACCGTTTTACTTGATAACGCGTAGACTAAATAGCCTGAATTATAACTTCCTTTAGGATTTCAGCTTAAATGTCTTTATAATCAGCATTAGGTTTAAGCGGGGAGGAAGATAACCTCTTCCTAGCTTTAATAGACCGTGGATTTATACCTAGCTAGTATAATCGACTAATCTTTAACTAAGTAGAATATCTCTTATTTATACCTCTAGATTTAAGTGATAATCTAAAGAACTACCTAACTAAGTAACTATTTAACGAGAAGAAACCTACTAATAGTAAAGTATATTATAAGATCTATTAATATTACCTTAACCCGCTTATAACGGCTCGATAATAGGTATATCTAACGGAGAACAAGTAATAGGAGTTAAGGAGGCTACTATAAAGAGAAGACTACGCAGCGGCTTTTAATACTCTATTACCTTTTCCGGGTCTATAGCTAAACGGAATACGGTTCGGCGTAATAAAGGCTATAATTAATTTAGAATATAATAAGATAAGCTAGCCCTTCTTATATATTATAAGCTTATAAGACTATTAAGCTATAGGAGATATTTTACTACCTTAACTATATTAGGAGATTCTAGACCAGCTTAGTTTAATATAATAAGTATAATATATAGAAGGTAAACTATATTATAATAAAGGCGCTAGAACTTAAAATACTAGGCACGTTAATATCTAATAATATAACTTTATATTATTAATTAAGAAAAGGGGAGATATTTAGCGTATTTAATTTAAACCGTTATATAGAGATCTAGGCGAAGCTATAAGTATAGGAGGGTCTTATCCTTACTCTTTAGACTTTCTTTAAAGATTTTAAGTATATTAAAGCCTGCGCCTATTAGGTAAAGAGCTTAGTAAAGGTAACTTCTAAGGGAACTCTATATACGGCGATAGCGCGGAGCTTCTCTAAAATAAATTAGAAGAGAGGTAAATATATTATCTAGGAAGTAAAATTAGCTTTTACTTTCAGATCTAATATTACTTAAAACCGCGTAGCTTTATATTATTAATAAGTATTTCTTTATATTATATAATACCTTCGTAAGTTATTACTAGGCTTTATGAAGTTAAAGCCTAAATTAAGTAAGAGAAAGATCTAGATAATAAAGGATCTTAATAGATCTATATTATATAGACTAGCCGACTTAGCGAAGCGGCTAGGATTTAAGTTAGAGAAGATTAGTAATTTAAAGGCGAAATACTCTAATTATATAAATAGATAATTACTATTTATATAATTAAAGCTTATATATATTATTAATAGACCTAGAGAGTATTAGGAGAGAAGATATATATATCCCTTTAACCTAGTATATAAATAGAGTAAGGACTTTCTTTTCCTTAACAATATATATAATATAGATAAAAGTTAAGGGAGTAATATCTAACCTATTTTTATAAAGAGGTCCGTTTATCTAGCTTACTTTAATAGACGGGTATCTTATTCAGAACCTAAATCAAATGATTAGGAAAGAGAAAATAGTAATTAAAAGCAAGAATAAGACCTAACGCGAGAAGATATAAATTAAATATATATATCCTAAGAGTAAATAAACGCGGTAAAAACGCGAGAGGATTAAGATATAAGTAAATAATATAATTATACGAAGTAGCTATAAAAGACAAGCTATTAGATAGAAAGTCCGCCCTGTTTATAAAGCGTCCCGGAGAATTAGGAACCTTAATTAATAAATAATATTAAAGAGCTAGTAATATATAATAGTAAGAGAATACGGGGTTTAATAACGCCTTTTATAATTTTATTAAGTTTTTATTTAGATGAGATCTCGCCTGAAGAAGGCTTCCTTAGGGAAAGAGTTCTATTTAAGGAAACTTCTTTTCAGATAATTACTTCAGCGCTTATAGAAGCTATAGTAAAGGATGAAATCCTTTAAGAATAATTTAAATTCATCTTCCGCGACGGAGATACTTGGATTAAATAGAAGAATACTTTTTCAATCTATCTCTTTCCTCTTCGGTAGAGCTAACGGCAGAAAAATATATAAGGGAGAGATAATATTTATTTAATATAGCTCTTTAGTTATTATATCCTTCAGAATGCTTTAAAGCTACTATAATAAATAGTACGCACGTTATTCTTCTAATTCCAGTAGGAAGAATTTATATATCCTAGTAGCTCGCCGTATCTACTTCCTAATTAGGTGATAATGCTAGATCATTCAAGGATAATACTAGAAAAAGAGTTACTAACAATGATATCTCTACGGAAGTTCAGGCGCGAAAGAAATAAATTCTATAAACCCTGTTTCTATACCTTTATATCCTTTATCATGATTTAATTTTCAACTAGTTTTATTACTATCAATTCACACTTTTGTCTAATCAACCGTATATGCGTTAGCAAGTCTATATATAGTATAGACCTAAGGAATAGCTCTATAGTTACTATCTAGGTACGGTAACTTATTAAGCGGTTTAAATCCACCGCTTCAAACACTAGATTCGGATGGCTTATCAGGATAAGACGATGACGCAGATTCTTATAGTCTTATAACGTCTTGCGCTAATATTTAAACCATTCATTCTAGACGATTTACCGCTATATCTAAAACCCTAGTCTCCTTATTTCGCATTCCCTAATTTCAAACCTTAATCAAGGCACTTAATACTGCATGGATCGTATCACTTCTTCTACCTCTTAAACTCGTTTATTAAAGTTTGCGATCGGCGGGCCTAAGTCCTCTACTAGTCCCTTCAGGTAATTATCTTTAGCAGCGAGCTTTCCTAATAACATTCCTTATACCTCTAGCATGTATTCTTTCATATCTAATGCTTTCAAGACTTCCGGGTTTAAGGTAGATAGTTCGTCGAGGCGTTCACGCCGCTTTACCTAATTTTAGACGCGGAGCTCCTTCCCTTTTTGAATTTCCTTATCCTGAGTAGCCTGCTATTTTCTTCGGGGACGGTTCGTCCTTCTATGTTCTGTCGCGGGTCTCGGTCCTCTACTTGCGTTAAGCCCAAGATTCGGGCGCAGTAGGTGACCTAGGCATGGTAGATGGGATTGCGACGTGCTGGTGGTGGATTGTGCCATATCGGACTTATAGAAGCAAGTCGCGGATTAGGTTTCTACAGCTTTGTCTCTAAATGGGTCTCTCCTAGAGAATATAGGTGTCTAGACTAATCCGTTCTTTAGTAATCTTCGCCTTCTGGTAGATTTCTCAACCCGTGTTCTCGCATGGCATCCAATCCTGGCACGAGCATCCACTTCTGGCACGAGCATCCACTTCTGGTAAGAGCATCTACTTCTGGCTCGAGCGTCAGCATCTTCTTCAGGCTCCAACAACCGTTTCTGATCCCTGTTTCTAGTTCTTCCTTTCATGTCCATGTCTTCTCAGCTATGGATATTCTACTAGATCTACTACTACCTCTCCGTAGCCGGTCTTAAATAAGAGAGGCTTAGTAGTGCATAGCCTAGACGTTTATAAGCAAAGCCCTTCTCAGGATTACTATTCTAATGTCGGCGCGGGCCGAAACTCTATAATCCAGGTATCTTTGATCACGTGCTATTCAGGCCCTTAAAATATAGCTTACGTTTCTAAATCAAACGTAACCAAGATATAATCATGATAAGTAGCGGGACTCGTTTAACTAAGCGAGTATCTACTTTTAGCCCCCTCTCCAGCATCCATTTCTAACTGGACGAGGAGGGGAGCTAGAACGGAGGGAGCTAGAACTGGATGAATATAGGGATTTAAGAGAATTCTTCGGACGATAGCAATGGAAAATAATTTATCGATCGAAGGTGAAAACACTACCTAACACCTCCTTCCAAATATATCCTTAACCTTAAATAAAATAGAATAATCGAGCGTTACAGGCTTAAAGCGAAGGCCTAGTATATTATCTCTGCAACCTCCGAAGCTTAAGCCACCGTAGCAAATGACTAAACACCGTGAGGCGGACCTGCTACGCACTCCGTACCCCTTGCCGAGTAAGGGGGGTAAGCGATCTGTCTCATTCAGCGAACAAGATGATTCTCCGCAGGAAGGAGAGGCAAAGAAACGCAAGATTATTAGAGAGGGAGGAACTCTGAGCACGCCGCCTTATCTGGCCAGCTTTCCCTTACTCGAGTCTGGAAGTCCTCCTGCTAGTCGTTATCGCGTCATTTCTCCGGTGGAACTAATGAAAGCATGGGAATCGATTCTTAACTAAGTTGACTGGTCCGAAGTGGTGCAGGAGGCAGAAGGGAGAGAAAACCCCGACATCTATCGAGATATATTTAGGAAGATTGTGGAGTCCCACATTGCGAAACTGCTGAAACAAGAAGAATACGGGAAAGACATGAAGATCGGATTTGGTAAACAAGATAAGGATACCGATACTAAGAGTAGGAATGATAGCAATAAGGAGGATAGCAGGGACGGCTTTCAGCATTTTGAAGACGACACATTTTTGGAGAGCGACGAGAGTGGGTGTGGGAGCGAGGATTATACAGATGACGAGACTGATAATAAGGAAGACAGCGATGATAAGGATCAGGAGGACGACGACTATAAAGTAATTAATAATTAGGTATCGGTCTAGCTAATTGAATAGTTACTTATCCGCCAATGATGAAAATTATCTACTTGTACAAGGAAATTCCCAGTCATTTATACTGCGCTGACTAGCTGCAGAGGTAATCTTGGTATTACTATCTATTTAGTATTAGTATTCCTGTCCCTCTTCAATATTACCTCCACGCATTTCAAGAAACCTTCTCTAGCTTCCTTGAAAGCTCTATTATAATTATATCTATAAACTTTTCTAGCGTAATACTAGTCTATAATACTATCTAGTAGTTCTAGTAGTAATACTTCTTTATTAAGGACCTTTATAAGAAGTCGTACTATTTCTTCACTAGTATTAAGAGTATATAGCACGCGTATAAGTAATAAGATTATTTATTTAAAGATTATCCGCCTATTACTAATATTTTAATTATTTAAGATAGTATTAAAGTCTACTAAGTAGCTATCTTTAATAGGCTAAACGGTGTTATTTATAGTATATAAAAGTAGTCGCTTGCGGTATAATAAAGTAGTTAAGATTAATATAAACTCTTTAAGTATTTATTTAAGTTAAAGGCCTTTAATTAGCTATTAATATAGATTTAAGCTCCCTTCTAATTTTATCTAATTACTTAGTACTTCAAGGGTCTAACTATAATATATAGAACTTTAAATAAGTAATACGAGTATATTATTCTCTTCTTTCTAAAGGGATAGAAGTTAGTAGTAAGTATACTTACTATCTTCTATTAGTATTAATTCTTTACTATGCGTAAGATAGTAATTATAAGTAGAAATGAATCTAATTAACTTATTATACACCGAAACTATATAGTAATTATAATGGAAGATTCTAGGCTATTATTAGTATACGCTAGCCTTAACTTTAATAGTACTATACTAAGTAATTATCTAGAAAATTAACAGGTACTAATATTATTATATAAAGGCCCTATTTAAGTGTATCTAATATGTCTAGCTTTAATAGTTCCGCGAAAAGTTTCGACTTAGAGAGCGCGCCCTACATTTCTTCTAGGTTAAAACGTCCAAATTAACGTGAAAAGAGGATGCCTAGAAAACTAGCGTAGAGAGACGCATTTTAACTTGTTATATAATCTATTCTAAAATCGTGCTATTAATAATCTACCTTACTACTAGAAGATTTAAGAAAGCTTTAGAATAATAAAATTATCTACTACTCTAATCCTTTTTAGATCTTGATAGGGAAGTTTACCGCTATTAATAGCCCGGATAAGTCTATATAACTATTCTGAAAAGGTTAGAGCCAGTCGTTCTAGTCCCGCTTAAGGATATCGAGGATAGAAGGGGTGTTATACCGGTTATAATATCTTAGATAAAAGTATAAGAGGTTTTATATAAAATTCTTAAGGATCTAAGGGTTAGAATGCTAGGCGTTATTAGTAGGTATATTAGAAAGTAGATATATGAATAGCTTACTTGAATATCCTAATTCAGGATTACTCTCTTAAGCTTTATCTTAAGGCTAGCCTTTCTAATAGCTCTTCGATAATATTCTATTAATCTATATCCCTATCTATTACAGGTTACTTCCGTAGCGTTCTTAAATATATTGATTCAAGCTCTTTTCTTAGCCTCCTAGATCCCGTAGATATATATATCCTCCTTAGCTAGCTTAAACGGATCGTAATTAATAACTAATTTGAAATCCTAAAATTTCTTTAAGAGTAAGTCGATATATAATATTATAATAACGAGTTTATAAGACCTAGCATACTTATATTCTATAATATAAGGGACCGTATTAATTATAATACCTAAGTCTAAAAGGAAACGATTTAAGTTAAACCCCTCTAGTAGGATTTTATTTATAAAGAAGCGAACAAGAGTCTATAACCTATTACTAAAGTAGGGATATAATTCTCTAGACTAATCCGGAAGCGTTTCTAGTGTTTATAAAAGGTTATAAGATATTAGTAAGGGCTTTTAAAGCTAAGAACCTAGAATATATTACCTATCTACCTATTCCTAATAAGTTATAAGTAGTCTTAATTTCCTTACTAATCTAGATGTTCTTAAAGCCTAACTAGGTGGAACTAGGTTCTACTAAGTATAAGGCTATATTCTCTAGGTCTCGCATTTTGAACTCCGGGCGGACTAGTTAAGGTATACTCCGTGTTAAAAGATAGTAATAAGAATAAGGCCTTATAAGTATACAGGTACCTAGGATGATAAGGGGCAAGTAGACTCCGAAGAATCGACTACCTAGAAGTAGAGACGTCGTTTAATCCTTGTCCTATTACATCCTTCTAGTGATTCAACTATAGATTACCGCTTAACCTACCGCTTAACCTACCGCCTCATCCACCGCTTAATCCTCCGCCCGCCGCGTAACCTACCGCCCGACCTACCGCCTAACCTACCGCTCTATCCACCGCTCGAATAAGCCCTTAATCCCCACGATGTTTTAAGGTATATATAAGAGCGCACTTGCCGTAATCAAAAGATATCCATCACATGTTAATTCTCGGCTGCGAACATAAAAGCAGATTATTACATAGAGCGTCCCTAACTTGCGAAATAAAGATTTCACGGTTCTGGAAGAGAAGCTTCTACTTCCAGTCTTAATACCCACGGCAGAAATAGGTGTTGAAGTAAAGACAGTCCAGGTAGGTAATAGAGTAAATAACCTGGTAAAAGGTAACATGATAGGCCTATAATATAGAGGCTACCTTTTCGCCGAGTAGATACCTGAAAATAAGGGTGATATATAAGTCTCTTAATTATAATTAATTCAGGGCGATAGTTAATATTTACACGTCTTGAAAAGATTTAATATCACGGAGTACTATAGAGATTTCGTGGTTATTATTAGTCATGGAAAGGTTATCTAAGGTCGCGATTCGCCTTCCTTTCTTTCCTTTCCTTTGATCTAACTTGATATAAATAGGCTGGGATAAAGGAGTCTTATAAATAAGTTTAGGTAAATAAGCTATAATAATAGTTTTAAGGTTTATATTTTACGTGTATAGTCTACTTCACGGCTTATTAAGCTCTTTGTCCTTCTAGCGATTACGTGTATAATAAATAGTAAGAAGTTAATAATTTCTCTTAAATTATAAGAAAAAGCTAAAGTAAGTAAATTAATAAAAAGGGTTTCTAGGTCTTATACCTCCTTATTCTATCCTTATCTTATAAGAAAGTCTAATTATTTTAAGATTTCATATAGAACTAATAAGTTATCTATTAGTTAGCGACCTTAAGCTTAACGCTATCAACGATACGAAGGCTAAGAAAGAAGCTAATTAAGCGCTACAAATCGAATCTACTTGAAAGTAATCAAGAGGGTTCCGTGTAACCTTAATAAATATATAATCTATATATTTAACTTCTAACGAAGTCTCCTAATTTCGTATATAACTATATTAAGTCTATTAAGACTAGAGAGCTTAATATAAAATCTAAGCTATTCTTATTGTTTTTAAGATATTAATCACGTCCTTTTTAATTAAGAGCTAAATACTCTTCTTTATTTTCAGTTAATTAATATCATTAAAGAGGGATTTAAATAAATGTACTTAAAGTTATTATATATTACTAAAGCGACTATATTAATATTATAATCATAATATTATAAGATATTAATTCCTTTTACTTCCTATTATTCTAATTTAATATCAAAGGTAATAATCCTCGCGCTACGTAATAAAAATATACTATTAATAAGTTATTAAAATAGATACTCTTTTCTATTAATATAGTTAGTTAAAGAGGATATTATTAAGTATTAACCTAAGCTTTATTAGTAACCCTTAAGTAACTAATTAAAAGAACTTACTTATTCCTAGTAATTAACCTAGTATAATAATCTCTAAGTATCCCGCTCTATAATATATAATATAATAGTAATTCCTAGGAAAGTAATAACTTAGGTAAAGTAGTTTAATATCTTAATAACTTTTTAAAGGTTCTTTAAAAGATATTACTTAGTCTTAATAATCTTAGCCTCAAGTAAATAGTCTAACTAATTTTAAAATACGCGAGGTACGGGAATAGATCTATATAAAGGTAATTTTAATTAGTTAATAATATCTATACCTAAGTATTTATAGCTATAAATTTCCTACCCTTTTATTAAAAGCTAATTAGTAGCTTATAATCTTAATATAGGGCGTATTATTAGCTCTTAAGATATATTAATTATAATATCTTAGATCTAATAGTTAATAAGAAGCTTACATTTAGATATAGTTATACTAGCCGGAAAATCTAGCTAAGGTAGTTAGGCTTTTCGCTAGCCTTTTTAAGGTAAAAGGAAGAAAACTTATTAATATAGGAAGCGAGATCTACTTTAAATGTTTCTAAATTATAAGCTATCGTGTTTATCTATCCCTAGCCGGTTACCTCCTTCTAAAAAAGTAAGGTCTAATCGGGTAAAGTTATAAAGAACTCGCGGTAATTAAGTTATAAAGTCAGGCCTCCTTATTTATATATTAATAAGACAGATTTTGCGATATAAGTCTATTATAAGGATTCCTAAATAAGCTTCGACTTATAAGATAGCTTAACTCCTAGGATATTAATTAGTAGTATTATAGTTTAAATTTTATAAAGATAATAAATATTTTTAAAAAAACCCTTTATTTATTAAATAGACTCGCAGGTATAAATAACGGGGTAAACGAGTTATTATTAGATTGATATATCTATTATATAGAGTCCCTAAGTCGTATTAAGATAAGTAAGCCATCGGTTATTATATCCTAGCGTAGGAACTCGCTAATATATACCTTCTTCTTCTTAGCCTAGTACTTAATATACGCTATTAGATAATTCTTCTATTACGCGGTTATCAGGCTCTAAGCGGAATCTTTAATAGGTTTTAAGATAATAGCATTTAATAGAGGAGTAGCTCTAGTACTATAAGTAGGAGAAACGTAACTTATAAATAAATTAACTTCTAATATAAGGAATAGTATAGATTCCGCCTAGAATTACTAGAGCTACGACGTTATAGGAGTATTTAAAGTAGCTTTATTTTATCCTAAAATGCCGTCGTTTATATTACTAAGGAAGCTAGGGGATAATATATTAGGAGTAAAACTACTAGCGCTAAAGTTTTCTTAACTAGAGCTATATATAGATATTATAACTATTAGCGACTTAAAAGTACTATCTTTAACGCTATAAACGAGCCGCTATTACTGGAGAGCTTACTCTATTAACGAGTTATTAGTCTCGAGGTCTAAATATAGATTAAGGAGTTTGTAGCAGGGAATACTTAGTTACCGCCCCTGATTAGATAGGGGATAGTCCCCGGCTAGACTATCGAAATCACGTGACTTTAGTCTAAGGTAGAGTACGAGGTCATGATTTAAAGTCTCCGGAATAGCTAACGTAGCTAAGCCTAGCGCCCGTAGCTCCTTAACCTCTTAAAAGAATGGAAAATGTTAGCGTAGAAAACGATATTAATCTATTTATCAACTACTAATAGCATTACTATAAACAAGTTTTAGAGTATAAAGGCGGAAATAGCTTCTATAGATAATAAGCCGGTATCATAATATAATTACTTCATAAATAAGCGACTTTTTTCATCGTTTACGCGTTAGTAGCAAAAAGCGATGTTCTATAATCGCCCTTACTCGTAGCGTATTCCAGATACTTTAAATTATAACCTCGTACAACTGTTACCCTACACCTCGATAAGCCGACTCGTTAGATATACAATGTCCTGTATAAATAGCTCTGAGACTGTCGGAGAGCGTACTATTTAATCGTTACGGATAGCCTACGGTTACCTAAGATAACGAGTTTAGGAGGCCTAGTAGTACTTTCCGGATTAGGTATTAGCTCTTACATGGCAGCGAAAAGTGTAATTAGAGGTCTATAGACCTAATAACGGAGAACCTATATTATAGAAGCTTAGAATACTATAGTAACGCGTGATATATCTAGACCCTAGAACTCTTAAACAACTTCACTTCTGCGAACTAGCTTCTACTTATTAAATCAAATCCTCTACCTCTAGCTTAAGTAGAGCGTATACGTCTTCTAGAGACCTATTAGAGTTAACCTTTAATATCTATTTAATACGCGCTTATATAAATATATAATTTATAATATACTATTTTAATAGGCCCCTTTTATTAAAGATAATCTACGACAGGTAAGCTCTCTTTTTAATAGGTATCAAGTCTCTTTTTAAAAGTATTTAAGGTATTATTAATCTATCTTAATAATTCTACTTATATCCTTAATTATTATAACATCTTGTTATCTAAATAATCTAGAAGGACCGCGGAGTCAGAATCCTAAATCTAGTAATTTAAGTTAGAGAAACTTTAGAGCTAGGATTATAAATAGAGATAAGATATTAAGTACCTTTTCTTTAAATATAATAACCTAATTTTTACTCCTCGGATATCTATTTATTAGGAACCTACTCTTACCTTAAGTCTTTAACGCGCTTATCTTAGCTTTTAGTAAATTAATAGTTAAATGCGCAGGAATAATAATGGAGCTATAAATGCTTTCACTTATAAAAGTAATAAACGGAGAGTCTAGCTAATAGATTTCTTCACGTAGGAGATCCCTGATAGATAGATACTAAAAACTAAGGTCTTAGGCTAGTCTTACGTATTAGGTTTCTTTTCCCGCGCTAGGGCCTCTTATAATCTAATTAGGATAATTATAAATTAATATTATATGATTATATACTAAGTATAAAGATAATTATAGCACTAGCCTTCCTCCTAGACTAAAAAGTCTCTCTCTTATATAGTAAGGACTTCGTCTACTTCCTAACTTTAAGAGTAGTAATTATCTCCTCCTATTATAAGAAGAAATTTTCGAGGTCTTTCTCTCCGCGCTCTCGTACCTTATATTCTTTTACCTATATTAAGCGCTCGTATATATTAATATTATAAATAAGTCGAGCCTCTTTTATCTTACGCTCCTCGTACTTATCCTAGAGACTTTCTAGCTTGATAGCGAATATTAGATTCCTAGGTTAATTAAGGGTTAAAAGGAACTATATAATTAATTATTTATAAAGGTATTTATCTTCTATAATTATTTAGACTCCGTCTTATAATTAAGTAATATAACGAGGTTACCTTTTAAGACTCTATTAGAGGGAGTAAGGTCTCTAATAATCGCTTCCCCTATATTATAGAACGCCGCCATACGTATATATTTTACCTAGTCAAATTCGGTCGACTACGCTTAATTAATTAGAATTATGATTAAATAAGGTTTAATAGCATACCTTAAGCATTATATAAAAGATGACTATGCGGAATAAGTAATCGCTTATACTCTCTGGTAAGCGAACACCACGCTTCACCTAACCAGCACGAAGGATGTTTTTAAGACGTTCCAAGGTATAGAGGAACGGAAGGGACGGTTTATACACATGGTGGCGGTCCTAGACATCCATGATTTCAGATCACATATACCTAACGAAGAAGGGAGTAGAGTTGGAAATCGAATCTTCTCTTAGCCGAAACTTCCCCTCTAATGATTACGTAATTGCTCCTGCTGGAGCACCCGGTCTTTTCCGAACAGTAAGCGCACTCTAGGCTATCGACCTCGTTCGAAACTGGATCTCCACCCTCCACTTCGGGTCCACAGCCCCACGGACACATCGAAGGGATTAACTTAGTGTCAACCTACTCCTTCATCGCCAGCGTTATCCTCCGGCTAACCTAGACCTCAAAGCCATGCAGTTCAAGGTCTAACGATCTTACCTTAGCTGACTACAGGAATTTGGCAAGCCGCGGCAGCAGCTACGGCCTAAGTCGACGAATGCCCGCAGCTACAATCGCATCCTGAGATATCGCATCATCGCTCGCAGAGTAGGACAAAAATAGAGAAAACGGATCGCAGTGTTCAAGCAGGCGATGGAAGAAGCAACGCAGCTGATCCACGGTCAATTTGGTGGCATATTCAATAGAGAAAAATTTGGCAAGCCAACCCCTCCCTCTACACTCTCTACCCTTTGTACTTTTAAAACCTGTGCTAATTGGACTGATTGAACAGAGCGGGAACACGATGTGAACGCCTTCATGGATGTAACCCATGCTATTTCTCAACCGCTCCGAACACCCACCCGACCTATTCTATGAACAGCTCTTTTTATTGCGTGAAAAACAGATAACGCCTGTCCTACGAGAGTGACGGCTTGTCCCATAGTATATTGGCTGCTCTGACTGCTACGAAAACATGAGGCTGGAGCCATGACCCTTGGGGCTTAGGCGGCAAGAACGGGTGCTGGTGTGATCATGTTAGTACGCGCCATCAAAGGGTGCTTGGAAGGCTCAACTCCTTCAGTTGAGGCAACGGAAGGCGTTGCGTTGCAGCCAGAAAGTCTTTGATACCCAATTCGTCTCTCCACTTCTCCGGCTCTTCAAGGACCGCTGAAATGGGGTCCAGAATGCTTGTCGACGGTTCCATGAGCTCGATCATAATGGACGCGATGCGCTTTCTGTCGGTCAGGCCTCTGTCGGCTGAGAAAACCTTTCGCTCGAGAATCGACTCTGCTATGTTAGTTACGCGACGCGGTCAGTCTCTCCGCTCGACCTCGAATGCTAGGGAATTTACCGATCTTAATCTTTTCGTTTTGGTTCAGGAGGACGTTCCCGCACCTGAGGGTGCCATGATAAAGTGAAAGCTGTTCATGGATATAGGAGAGGTCACCGACCAGCTGTGTGTCCCCCGTCAGCATATGGGAAACCTGGTCGCCTGCACGCGAGCTCCTTCACCCGGGAATTTGTGCGGGACATCGCCGTCCATGAGCGTCATTCGGTTGGACATGGTCGGTAGATACTGATCAGCCTCCATCACGTGGCGAGAGCTGTCTTATAGCTCTTTCGCGCATCCACTTTAGGCGTTTCATTCGGGATCCACAAGTGGATACCCTCAAGTATCCAAAAGTGAGCCGCGTTTTTAAATATACGCTGCATCCTCTTGTACGATCATTTCCTTCGTTCCCTCCTTGAAGAAACGACAGCCGTACCACTTCATCTAGAGCGACCCCAGTGCCCTGTCATGGACGCTTCATCGGAGACTATAGATATCATGCTTTCACCCGATATGTCGGAACTCCATACCGCCATGAGCGACTCACCAGACAGCGACGCAAGTCCTCCAACCCGCCGTGACCATCGACGTGAAGGGAGTCCAGAGGCACCCCGAACCGCAAGGAGCAGGAAGACTGCTGACCGCCATGTGGCCTTTTAAGGCACTAGGACTCAACGGCAAGCGATGATCCATCCAATCTTTCGTCAACGTCCTGGATCTGGCAGAGCAGGCAATATTGGTGCTCTGGATGATCGGATTATAAGGCATAGGGGGACAACGTCGTCTTATGAGGAGCTGCCTCACCGACTCAGAATATCTAAAAAACATCAACCAATGACACTATTAGAATGAGTGATGGAGCTTACGAAGACAAACGGCTTCTTACTATAGGAGCTAGCATATCACAAAGACACTCGCGTAGCTGAGATAAGGTTCTTAGAGAAAGCCACCAAGCTCCGTGTAGACATAGAAGGTGCGCTGGTAGACTTCAATCGTACTCTCGAAGAGAGGTTGAAGGCTCGAGTAGATGCGGAATTAATTCTGTTGAACTACTGGGGCATCGACCTAGGGGACGGGAACATCGAAGACAGCATTTTTTAGTATCTCCTGCTACGAAAGGGATATCATGTCAAGCTTTAAGGAGTACAATCTCGTAGTCTATATACTGTATTGCACTAAGCGCATATCTCATTAACGCTGATTGCCAAAGTCTCTATACCTAAGACCAGATTACCCACTTAGCGATTTAGCGAATTTGACTACTCCCAACGAGACTTAGGAGTGCGGATGACAACGCAAATACTCTGCAAGAAGCCTGCCATTGTTAAGTCTAGAACTGATACCTCAGAACAATTTACCGCAAAGATACCCTACAGCTGACCATCCGCTACCCGAACCTATACCCCTGTCTTACTTCTTTACACAGTTCCAGAAACGTCGTTTTTCGGCAGTTTGATAGTCCAGTTCGAGCAGTGTTATTTTATCTAGACGGGACTGCACAAGGTCCCGCAGTTCGTCCCGCACTTGTTCGTTTGCGGATACTAGGAAATATGAGTCCATTGCTTGAGAATATAGGTCTAAACTTACTAGTGACTAGCGTAGTCTCCTTCCCGCCAGCTGATCGAGGGACTAATCGGTTATCTAGTAATTTTGATAGGTCTATTGTACCCTTTTTATAGGTGAGACGGCCGTGCCTATCCACCGTTATAGGGTCTTTCGCTAAATCTCCTAACTTGTAATATACTTCGATGTGGAATATCTGATTCTAGTTAGAAGGTTATATCTCGTTTGTTTTGGCAAGGGTACTTACGTAACGGTTGGTATTAGTATCTTCCCTCAGGACTCTATCTATTAGTTCGCTTGCTAGCCTTCGATCATCTAAAGCTCTGTCAACGCTTCATCGGCGTAGGAATCAATAGACCTACCAAAGCTCTGTAATTGCCAAATCAAACGTATCTCCCGCGTCCGGACTTGGTAATTGTTCAAACCCTGTATCAGTTGTTTCAAACACGGTAGTTACGCGATAATACCGAATCCGGTAGTAATTATCAAGACCTTTCCATAATCGCTAACAGGAATTCCCGTGCCATGGGGTCTACTGAAAATTGCCAGACGGAAATCAGACCTCTAAGGCTCGCCTTCGTAACGTTCGTAACCGAATTTAGTTAGCTTAACGTTCTTAACATCTTCCTCCATTGACTCGGACAATGTTTCGTGAGATTTGTAACAGTTAACGGCGGTGCTCTTACCCCCCTGCTTAACTGATTCGCATAATGTGTCCTGCGGTTTAACAAAGTTAATAATTGTTCTAGGACGTTCGTCTAAAATCCTGTCTGTTCCCTTCCTAGGGCGTTCCCTATAGTACTCGGTACAAGTATACAGCTTCTGCGTTAAGCCTTTCATTGGTTCTATAAGAAGATTAAGACTAGTAACGCCTTCTTTGTTTTCCCACGAAGCGATTGTGAAAGGGTGACTCTGCAGGAAAGACCAAAAGCTGATAGAAGGTATCTATATATTCACGGACTGGCCAGCTCTGATGTCCAGCGACCTTGGAACATCGATGGTCATCCTGACGCTGCCACAGTGCTTCGATATCAGAGCTCGCGAGTGGCCCCTCCGGAAGCTGAAGTTCCGATGCAGGACGACGAGGCACTGCAAGACAGAGGTGGCGAGAAAGATACCAGTCGAAAGGTACACGTACAGACGTGGCAGCTTCGAGCGCGAGGTGGTGTACTTCCAAAGAGCGTAGCCAACAGCCTATACCACAGCCTGATAGCCGCGTAAGAAAAGCTTATAGGAGGGTAATCGGAATAGCCGCAGCGACTGGAGAATAAGCGCGCTGGTAGCGATCATAGCCTGGGGGAATACGTCAGTCTCCGTATCACTTCCAGAAGAATTATAACTTTACTATAAGCACGACTAATTGGCTGGAAGCGCTGAATAATTTCGAGTTTGTAACGCTGGCTACATTGACGACAGCGTGAAACAAACCAAGAAAAACGGATATAGCTCCGGTCGAAGCACGGATTCACTAGTAGTTAATGATGGAAAGATCTAATATATCGCTGGTGAAGCTTAGGTGATAGCCGAAGTACGAAGGTATCATGTTAATCAGTGACAAAGTCCCTGTCCGAGTACCTAGCTCTTTGATGGAGGATACTTCAAATATGCTATAGAATATATTGACGGCTAGGTAGAGAAGGTATAACAATACTTGAGCTCGAGTGTATAGTCCGAAGAAGCGGTGCCGCCGTAGAACGTTAAGGTAGAGGAAATGCTTCATAAGCAACACGCTGTAGGATCGAAAAAATCGGACGAAAGAGGACGCGGCTCTAATTATCAGCACTAAACCGAAGATAGCTCCAGCGGTAATTATATAAATCTGAGTAATATCTATGACTTTCAGTGGTATAAATTAGTTAACTATCACCATTTGAGGTCAAGCCATGGCTGCTGATTTATACTTACCGAAAGGCATCCAGATCTGGAGACATCCACTTCTAGCGTCATCGAGGCGAGGTTTGCTATCCGGATCCTTTAACATGCATAGCCCGCTTTCAACGTGAAGAAGATGTATCATAGGTCAAGTACTATCCGCTGACGAAGGATCCAATTTTGGATGCGGCATCTAATTGTGGCTCCACCAAATGCTGACTTAAACCCTTACGGCACGGGACAGTGCCATTAATCCGCTACGTTAAATAGATTCGAGTAGGTTACATACACCTTCGCATCTACTCCATGGCGATCTAACGAAGTGATCGACGCGCCGTACGTGAGAAGTTCCGTAAACGAAGTTCAAGCTAGTTTAGAAAAGGAAACGAGCTGGCGCAGGTGACAGGAGCAGACATTTACATAGTCATTCGCTATAATAATAAATACTATACCTATAAGTCGACCGATCGACCCGGATGGCCTCTATTAGAGCAAGATATTATGAGCTAATCCCAAGTTACCGTGATATAGACCGCTCATGAGTTGCCTGTCAGATAAACCTCACCCCTACCCTCTTCCACCGATGTCCTAAAGACTTTGAGACATTGAATGAAGAGAGAGACGAAGATAAGGACGACGACGATAGAGAAGAAGAAGGAGGAGGAGGAGGAGGAGGAGGAGGAGGAAGAGGAGAGGACAGAGCACAGGTAGAAGGACTAGAGCTCAACGGATCTAAGGAAAGCCGTACACAGAAGACCAGCGAAAAGATCGTTGATCAAAGAAGAGTGTTCACTATCCCCAAGCCTCCTGTCTTGCGGAGATCGCCGATCGAGCGGGGTTCGCGCACAGATGGCAGATAGATCCTATGGCAAAAACACATTAAATTTATAGGACTTTCCGCTTGAAGAACTCCTGAGTCTATCCTCCTAGCTCTAACGAGTTCAATACCAGTTGCTTTTACGGGCTATGCTTTCCGTGCCACAAGAAAGGTGGCGGTGAAATGTCCGAGCTGAAGTTCAGGTACGATATCTGATCCCCAGGTTTTAGACGCAGGGTCTTCCTCGAATTGCAAACATTGGTATCGGAAGAATTTGATCTAAGTGATCATTGAAGGGAATGGCGCATGCAGGCTTAGATAGCGCAGCCACACCTTATTTATGTCGTGCTTACCCCGTATGCAGGCATCTGCGCCTTGTAGTTTTCACTTGATGACCGGCATCCATGTCTAAGCTCCTGGATAGGGGACGTCTCTACCTTATGTTTAATCGTTGCACAGCCCGTTGAAACTTCTTCCGTGTTATCTAGGTTCTATCTTCGCTATAGTCTACCTATAGGAATATTTTAATGACATAGCCAAGGATGATAAGCAAGCCAACGTCTTCCTTCTATACTTTCCTTGCCGACGCCTTTCTAGAGAATGGAGAAGGAGAGGCTTGCGCTATCGGCCTCAGGCTACCGGTCGCCCAGAGACTATTGTTTGATTGCTTCAAACCCGATAACTGACTTGCCGTTGGAGCTGAGCCAGTTAAACCACGGTAGCCAGGCCAAGACGAGCCTGTAGGCATAAAAGAGTCCATTTGGGTTCCGATCAACGGCCCTGCTAGTGGTTATGTGATTGCACGTGCAGGGCCAATGTGACCGCCAGATCCACTTGATACCACTGCAGCCGTTGCTTTCCCCAGGGTAGCAATGAGATCCGTGCTGGAAGGCATTTCTGCACTGTTGACCGGCGCTTGTGCACTAGAATTGACGCTCGTTGAGTTCCATGATATATCGATTTCGATGTTGATGATCTCGAGTATTTCGTCCGCACGACTAAGGAAAAGCACATTAGCTTTGTTCGGTATAAGTCTGGAATACTTACGTTGCAATGATGGATAGTATTAATAACGTAAAAAGCTTTATTCTTTTCATATTCACGGTGTAGCGAGAAGGCGCGAGGAGGAGTACCTTGTTCTTTATTAATCACATAAGTCCTACGCCTATTCTAGATCCCTAGGCGTCTATTATAGATACTCCTTCGAGGAGTACATTATGAATCGAAATGTAGCCAGAATCGACCACGCCGATAACCTAGCCAAAACCGGCGCCTATATAAGTATAAATTAGCTGCCTCGCTATTATCTATAAGTATCCCCTTTGTACTCCCATGTTTCTATAAACTCTATTCTAATAGAGATTCAAAGCTCCGTCAGGTAATAGTATATTTCGTCACTAGAAATCATTTGATCCGAAACACGTTCGCAGCCAAAATCAGTTAACCTGATTAGAGGACAAATTCATAGCCGTTAACTCTATTCTTCAACTTTCTTAACCATGAGCTCAAGACCCCCTAACAACGATAGTATCTAATATCCTACCCTCCTAGGCATATCGGGTACCTTAGCCGGAACCTCTAATAGTAATACGGTCACGAATAGTAATGCACAGGGTTCGGTGAATAATACGTCAGGCGGAAATGCTAATAATAATGCAGATGGCACCTCCAATAATACCGCGAGTGGAAGTTCTAGTACTACCGCAAATCAAGAGTCTAATCGATCCTCCGCTACTACGTGATAAATAAGATCGTCTGGGTAAGGGGTGAAAGTCGCCCTTAAATCACTTAGTCTAATCGAAGAGTTAAGTTAAAGCTAACTTCGCGAGTAATAATATTATAAGATCGATCGAATTATTAACTATAGCCTGGATAAAGCGCTTAGATAATTTCATTATACGGATAAAGCTGTAATAATATAAGTCTATAAGTAACTTTCTGCTCTAACCTATCCTAATAAGTAGCCTACAGAATGGAAGGAAAAGGTTAACTAGGTGTAACAAAGTAAATAAGAATCCTAAATCAAAAGTAGGTAAACTAATTATAATATAGTTTTAAATAATGCCTAAGATAAATTTAACCTGTCTATTATTATACTAGAGGAAATAGAGAGGCCTAAGAAATTATATAAAACATTTTAGGATATAATACTCTTCGTAGGAAGCGTCCGCCGGCTATAGATTAACCCCTTTAATTAGAAAGCGCTTACTTTTATCGAAAAGGTTAATAGTAATATCGAAGCCTATAATAAAGAGAAAGGTTATAATCTAAGTCGCGGAAAATTTCCTCTAAAGTACCTCTAAGATAAGTATCAGAGTACGTAAGTACTAAGGACGATATATAAAGACACGACCGATCCCGAATAGAAAAAGGAGCTGGCCGCCATTTTTAAGGCTCTCTATATCGTAACACAGGAATTCTACGAGGATTATAGCTTACCTAAGACATAGGCTTAGTAATATACTAATATTAATAAAGAGCCTTTATGACTTTCAGAGGCTAAGGAGCCCTAGTCTAATTCTACTACTAATACTAGTAATGATAGTACTGAATCTAGCGCTAGCAATGCTAATAGTACTAGTAATAGTTCTAGGATTAAGTTAAGCACTAGAAATAGTAGTACTGAATCAGGTACTAGTAATACTAATAGTACTAGTACTAGTTCCGGTTCTAGTAATAGTAAGGACACGGAGATAGGGGATACAGGAGACCTATCTACCGGAATAGGATCTACTAATAATGGCGATACGGGGATAACTGGAGCCATGGATAAACTTACTTTAAACGGCGAGCCGATTAAATCTAAACGTTAAGTTTTTAAGACTTTCCAGTTTCTAGTCAAGGAGAAGTCGGGATTACACGTATAGAAGTCGGCGTAACTATGTAGCGATCTAAAACCTAAGGATATCCTATCCGTTAAGAAGCTAATAAAGGAATTCATTACCTAATATAAATACCGGTATAAGAGCTTACGTTAGATCGCTATATCGGTTAAGGATATTATAACATCGGGGGCTAGTTAATATCCTCGTATATCTATTATAGTAGAATGGCTAGGAGACCTAGAAGATACTCTTCTATCGCGAAGTAATCTTATTAAGATAGCTGGCTAGGTACAGGTTAATCAAGATCTCCTAAATCACCTGCTATACCGCAAAATGATTGAATTCGAAGGATGAAAAGTTTTTATAATATTATAAATAGAAGCTAGACTCTTTAACAGAGAAATGAAGGTAACGTAGCGAATCAAGAATAATCAATTTAAAGCGGTAAAAGCGGCTTAATTTATAGTTAGCTAACTAGGATTTTCTTAACCAGGAATCATTTAACTAGGATTAGCTTAGCTAGGAGTCACTTAAACAGGAGTCGCTTAACCAGGATTCATTCAATCAGGTGTTATTCAACTAGGTATCATTCAACCAGGATTTGTGCAGCCAGGTATCGCTTAACTAGTAGTAAGCCAGCCAGCGGTTCCTTAAGCAGGAGTTACCTAGCTAGGAGCCGCCTAGCTAGGAGTCACCTAACTAGAAGCTAGTTAGCTAACTCAAGCTGATATAATCCCGTCCTCCGCAGTTCAAGTAATAATAGCCAGTGCGGTCCAATAGGCTATTCAATAATATCAGCGACAATCGACACCGGCCGTAGCTGCGTA
>JAABUK010002977.1_pt1 | contig 29429 bp, 31 predicted proteins | sample 5559141 | NCBI WGS metagenome assembly JAABUK01 (sample SAMN10711869, study PRJNA513367) | rock metagenome | isolation source: Antarctica rocks | place: Antarctica: Victoria Land, Pudding Butte nord | collected 2016-01-03
GGCTTGGATGGCGCGGCGCACGGCGGGCGTCGTGCGGGCGCTGCCATGAAGTACGTGTTCCATAAATTTGTACGAAAGGCGGAATCCAAAATTACTCCATTACTTGCCGGGACCATACAGGTAGGGTAAGCTTTAGCTTGCCGCTATCTTGGCAGTGCGTTCAATAGTAATGCCCGGCAGGCTAAAGCCTACCCTACACTCACCCCGGCAAGCTGAAGCTTACCGCACTTCCTCTTACCCTCTTACCCCCTCTTACCAACTTGATTACCCTCTTTACCGATGGGTCGAGCCGGGGCAACCCCGGCCCCGGCGGCTACGGCACCATCCTGCGCTACGGCCCCCACGAAAAGGAAATTTCCCAGGGCTTTCGCCGCACCACTAACAACCGCATGGAGCTGCTGGCCGTGATAGTGGGCCTGGAGGCCGTGACGCGCCCCGAAATCCCGATTCTGGTCGTGTCCGACTCGAAGTACGTGGTCGATGCCGTAGAGAAGCGCTGGGTTTTCAGCTGGGTAAAAAAGCCCGACTTCGGCAAGAAGGCCAACGAGGACCTGTGGCGCCGCTTCCTGCGCATCTACGAGCAGCGCCAGGTGTCGTTCAAGTGGATAAAAGGCCACGCCGGCCACCCCGAAAACGAGCGCTGCGACGTGCTGGCCGTGCAAAGCGCGCTCGGCAAAGGGCTGCTGGTGGATGAGGGGTATGAGGCGCCGGGGTAAAATATTCAGTTTATGAACGATACATATACAAAAGCTCTTGAGTAGGCGTTGTACTGGATAACCAGTACCTACCAGGTAGTTGGGGTAGTAGTCAGCGGCAGCATTATCCGGGGCAATCCAAACAGCAGCAGTGATTTTGATATTTTTGTCATTCAGGAAAACTCTTTTCGGCAGCGCGTACAAAAGTTCTTTAACGGCGTGCCTTGCGAAATCTTTGTTAATACCCTTGAACAGATCTATACCTATTTTGACGCCGAACTAAGAAACAACCGGCCCGTTACGGCGCACATGCTTGCCACTGGCCAGCTAATAAAAGGCGCTGAAAATCAACAGTTGCTTACGCTGCTAGAGGCCGCAGAACACTACGCATCCCTATCGCCGGTGATGACGGATGAGCAACGCCTGTTTCGTACGTATGGCTTGGCAACCCTATGCGAGGATGCCGCCGATATTATCGCGTCGGACCAGCTAACAGCGGCCTATATACTGGAAAAAATAGTGGCCGACATAATTGAGTTTATTTTCTTATCCAGGCAGCAGCCATTGCCAAGAATAAAAGAAAGATTACAGCACCTGGCGATGTTGGATGAGACAGCCTACCAGCTTCTGCGCACCTACTACCACGCGCTATTGACGAAGGAAAAATTCTTCCTGGTGAAAGAGTTGGTTTTGCACGTAGCGGGTAAGGCCGCCTTTTTTGAGTGGAGCTCCTCGCCCGAGCCGCGCTCCGTCTAGCGCCGCTACCCCCGCTAACTAAGCAATTCAACCGTCGGCGCGCTGGCTCCAGCTAATGCCACCATGCCCAACGACTACTTCCAGTTCCAGCAGTTCCGCATCGACCAGGCCGACTGCGCCCAAAAAGTCAGTACCGACGCCTTCCTGCTCGGCGCGGCCATCAACCTCACCGGTGCTACCCGCGTGCTGGATATCGGCACCGGTACTGGGCTGCTGGCGCTGATGATGGCCCAGCGAGCGCCGGCGGCCACTATTGAGGCGATTGAAATCGACCCCGCGGCGGCTGCCCAGGCGGCAGCCAACGTGGCGGCGAGCCCGTGGGCCAGCCGCATTCGGGTGTGGCCGCTGAGCCTGGCGGCCTACGCGGCGGCCCTACCCCCCGTTTTCAGCCACATCATCTGCAACCCGCCATTTTTTCGGCGCAGCCTGGCCCCGCCCGATGCGGCCCGCGCCGCGGCCCGCCACGCGGGCGAAGCGTCGCTGACATTTGCCGAAATCGCGGCCTTTGCGGCGGCGTTTCTGGCGCCGGCGGGCACGCTCACGGTGCTGCTACCGCCGCCCGAGATGGGGCATTTTGTGCGGGCGGCGCGGGCGGCGGGCCTCCCCCCCCAGGCGCGGCTGATGGTGCGGCACCGGCCGGGTGGGCGCGTTACGCGGGTTATCGGGCAGTTTGGGCGCGGGGCGGCGGAAATGGAAACCAGCCTGACTATTCAGGAGGAGGATGGCGCGTATTCGGCGGCGTTTCGGGCGCTGCTGGCGGGCTTTTACCTGGGTTGGTATCCACACTACAGCAAGGCATCCAGCTGACCCAATTTTTCGCCGTGCAGGGCGGCCAGCAAGTCGGCTTCGAGGGTGCCAAACCCGGTGGCCGGGTAGTGGCGCCGCACGCGGCCGCCCACCAGCACGGTGGCCTCGTCGGCGATTTCGGTGAGGGTGCCCAGGATGTGCGAGGTGAGCAGGATGCCGGTGCCCCGGTCGCGCAGGCGCTTCAGCATTTCCTTGAGCAGCAGGTTGGCTTCGAGGTCGAGGCCGTTGAAGGGCTCATCGAGGATGAGGAAGGGAAAATTCTGCACCAGGAGCGCCAGCAGGGCCAGCTTTTTCTTCATGCCGGCCGAGTAGTCGGTGGCATACTGGTCGAGGGGCAGCTCCAGCAGCTGGTTCCAGGGCCGCAAATCGGGCACGGCCCTACCCCTCGCTTGCAGGCAAAACGCGACGTACTCGCGTCCCGTGAGGCGGGGGTAGAAATACGGCTCGTAGGGCAGCAGGCCCGTGCTGTCGCGCACCGGGCCGGGCGCGCGCACGGTGCCCGTATAGCCGCTTTCCAGGCCGTAGAGGCAGTTAATGAGCGTCGTTTTGCCCGCGCCATTGGCCCCCACGAGGCCGTGGATGCTGCCCGGCCGCAGGGCCAGGCTCACGCCGCGCAGCACCTCGTGGCGGCCGTAGGCTTGGTGTAAATCAAGAATTTCGAGCATAGGTAATTAGTTATCGCCCACTATTGCCCGCAGCCGGCGGCGGCTTTGCCACACCAGGCCCCCGGCGATTGCCAGCATCAGCGGGGGGTAGGCGGGGTGCCAGGCCCCGCCCAAACCGATGGCCACCACCAGCCCCTGCGTGGTGCGGATATGGGTAGCATTGGGATAAAACGCGTACTTAGTCAATATGAGCAGGGCCACCAGCGCCAGCCAAAACAGGGCCACGGCCAGCGCCGCGCCACCGCCCGCTGGCCCTACCCCCAGCAGCAGCCAGAACGGCGCGGCCGTGGCCGCCGCGTAGCCCAGCCCCAGCGCCAGCCGCCGCCGCAGAAACTGCTCGGGCGTGCGGGCCGCCAGCGCCAGCATGGCCACCGGCTCGGGCTCGCCGTAGCAGGCCAGCACCACCAGCAGCCACGCCCCCAGCGCCACTACCGGCGCCAGCGGCGAGGCGCGCTGCCAGGCGGCCAGCCCCACCAGCACTGGCCAGATTACCAGCCCTTTGGTCGCCCGCATCCCGCTCACCCACTCAAAAGTCTCGCTGCGAAACAGGCTGCGCCAGCGGTGCCGGGTAGGGCTGCCCGCGCGGCCCGGCGGCACCCAGGCTACCAGCGGGGCCAGCCCCAGCAGAAGTACGGCCGGACCCACCGCCCGCACCGCCCGCAGCCCCAGCGCCATCGGTAGCATCAGCAGCCCATACTCAACGGCCAGCCACGGCCGGAAGCCCGGCGCGGTAGCGGCCAGAAACCGCGCATCGGCCCGCTGCCGGTGAGCCCCCAGCAGCGCCCAGGCTACCAGTACCGGCGCCAGCCAGGCGGCCCACGGCAGCCCGCGCAGCGCGGCCAGCGCTTGCAGCAGCCCCAGCGCCGGGAAGGGCACCACCAGCGCCAGCCGCAGCCACCCGATTTCGCGCAGCAGCCGGCCCAGCAGGCGCAGGCGCAAGCCCAGGTAAGCGCGCAGGGCGCTTGGCCCGTGCGAGGTGGTGAGGGCGGCTGACATCAGGCGACGGAGAGGGGGGTAGGGACTTCTTCCTCGGTGAAGGCAATGCCGTAATCGGCCGCCAGCTCTTGCAAAATCGGTTCGTAGAGGTCGGCCGTGGTCGGAATGACGACGCCCCGGCCGGCAACTTCGCCCCGCGCCAGGCGGCGCACGGCCATGCCCAGCGGCAGGCCCACGGTTTTGGCCATCGCGGTGTGGGTTGCGTCGTCGCCCAGCACGACCAGGGAGGAAACTAACCGATAGTTACCCCCTGCTCGCTCATACTCAAACTGATGCTGCATCACTATCATGTCGCGGTCGTGGGGCTGGAGCTGCCATTTTTCGGCCAGCAGGTGTTCCAGGAGCTGAGCGGCCGTGGCGTTGGCGATGCCCACGGGGCGCTCGGTGAACAGGCCCAGCCAGGCCAGGCGCGTTAGTTCGGGGCCGTGGGGGTCGAGGCTCAGCTGCCGCGCCACGGCGGCGGCTACGTCGGCCGGCGCGGCGGGGGTAGGCAAGTGCCTGGCCACTACTTCCTGCCACGGCTGCTCGGCCGGGTTGCCCACCGGCGTGCTGTCATCGGTGAGGCCCAGCGCCACGAGCGCCTGCCAGGCCCCGCAGTAGCCGGGGCGCCGCAGGGTGCCGCGCAGCATAGTCTGGATATCGGCCAACCCATACGCCTCGCGGTAGGTAAGCGAGTCGCGGTTGGCATAGCCTTCGAAGTGGCCGTGGCCGGGCACCACCAGCGTTTCGGCCCGGCCGAACAACTCCTCATAGGGCAGGAGCCGTTCCTGGCCGTTTTCGAGGTACCGGGCCGGACCGCCCTGGCCAGCCAGCACCACGTTGCGCGGGTTCCAGGTAAACTTGTAGCGCCAGGGATTATCGCCCTCCGAGGCGGGGTCGAGCAGGCCACCGCAGTAGGACGTGAAGCTCGTCAGCCGCCCGCCCTGCCCGCGAATCTGCTCAATGGCCCGCATGGCCGACATATGGTCGAGGCCAGGGTCGAGGCCGCACTCCATCAGGAAAACCAGGCCCGTCGCGGCGGCCTCCTCGTGCAGGGCCCGAATTTCGGGGCTCACGTAGCTGGCCGTGGCCAGGTGGCGGCGGTGGCGCAGGCAGGCGCGCGCTACCAGCGGGTGAAACGCGGCCGGCAGCATCGAAATCACCAGGTCGGCCTCGGCCACCAGCTGGTCGAGCCGGGCCGCGTCCCGCACATTGAAGGGCACGGCGCGGGCGGAGCGCGAGTGCGCGGCCAGCACCGGGGCCAGGTGCGCGGGCAGGGCATCGGCCACGGTCAGAAACCAGCGCCCGGCCGGCGCGTGGCGCAGCAGGTACTGTAGCAGCACTGAGGCCGAGCGGCCGGCGCCGAGCAGTAAGAGGCGGGTAGGGCTTGGAGTTCCTGGTTCCTGGTTCATAGTTGCTGGTTCATAGTTTATAGTTTCTGGTTCATAGTTCCTGGTTGGGGTAGGCACTTTTATAAAAGCCAAACAGCAAACTTAGGAACCAGGAACCAGGAACTTAGCCCACCGTATCTTCACCGCCACATTTTCACGCCCGCCGCAATGGCCGCTTTTCCTTCCGATTTCTTGACCCGTCGCCACCTTAGCCTGAGCTATGATGAGCTAGCTACCCCCACGCAACTCTCCCCTACCGAGCGCCGGGTGTGGGAGGCCGCCCGCGCCGCCACGGCCCATTCCTACGCGCCCTACTCGCACTTCCACGTGGGGGCGGCGCTGCTGCTGGCCGACGATACCCTCGTGCAGGGCACCAACCAGGAAAATGCCGCCTACCCCTCCGGCCTGTGCGCCGAGCGCACGGCGTTATTCGGGCTGGCGGGTAGCCGCCCTACCCCCCCGCCGCGCATCGTAGGCATGTCGGTAGCGGGCCGGCCGGCGGCGGGCGGGTTTGGCCCCGCCCTGCCCTGCGGCGCCTGCCGCCAGGTGATGCTGGAGTACGAACTGCGCCAGGGCCAACCCATCTGGCTGCTGCTGCCCAGCGTAGATGGTACCATCCTGCGCTTCGAGCGGCTGGCCGACCTGCTGCCGTTTCACTTCGCGGCCGACTCGCTGCCGCCACGGGCCTGAGCAGTTAAGTACCGCACAGAAATAAACGGAGTATCAAGAGAACGTCATTCCGAGCTTGCCGGGGAATCTCGCTCGGAGTCGTTCGGGCTCCGTTCAACGACGCGAGCGAGATTCCCCGGCAAGCTCGGAATGACGTTCTTTGCGGTCGATTTATAACCTCCTTATCCATGTCTGCTCGTCTCATTCTCCAACTTGCCGCCGTGCTGGGCGCGCTCACCGTGGCCATCGGGGCCTTCGGGGCGCACGCGCTACGGCCCATGCTCGAAGCCAGCGGCCGCCTCGACACCTTCGAAACGGCCGTGCGCTACCAGTTTTACCACCTGCTGGCGCTACTGGCGGTGGGCGTGCTGGCCGTGGCCCGGCCCGACCTGCGCGGCCTCGACACGGCGGCGCTCCTGTGGCTGGCGGGCATCGTCGTTTTCAGCGGCTCGCTCTACGCCATCTGCTTCACGGGCATCACCAAGTTTGGGGCGGTGGCGCCGCTGGGCGGGCTGCTGCTTATCGCCGGCTGGGTACGCTTACTTTTTGCGGTAGGTAAATTAAGCAGATAGCGGGGGCCTTAGAGCGGTTTTCAGGTTGGTGTACGGGGCGGGCTGCCGGCTTTTCGCCGGCTGTCCGCTCTTTGATAGAACAAGCGGTACCAACGACGAGCGGACAGCCGGCGAAAAGCCGGCAGCCCGCCTCGTATGCTTCAGGTACACCAACCTGAAAATCGCTGTAATGCGGCCCTTAGCTTTTGTTCTATTAAACAAGTCATTACCCCACAAAAAAAGGGAGCCACCTCACACGAGGCGGCTCCCTTTTTCACGCTGAGCAGACAGCTTTATGCTGAAAAAGCTAACAGCTATAAGCTAACACAGCTCAATTTATTTATTCGAGGCCGTGGCGGCTTCTTTCACTTCGCCTACCAGCGAAACGGTGGTGCTGCCAGCGGCCGAGTTCGAGTCGATGGTCAGGACTTTGGTCTGCATCCCCATCTTGCCGGCCGAGTTGAATTTGGCCGAAATGGTGCCGGTTTTGCCGGGCTGCACGGGCTCCTTGGTCCACGAAGGCGTGGTGCAGCCGCAGCTGACGCCGATGTTGGAAATTACGAGCGGCTGGGTGCCGGTGTTCTTAAACTTGAATACGTGGTCCACGATATCGCCCTGCTTGATGGAGCCGAAGTCGTACTTCACTTCCATAAACTCAATCTGGGGGCCGGCCGGCTTGGCGGTGGCATTGGCAGGCTTCATGGCCTGGGCGTGGGCAGCGGGGCCCGCAAACGTGAGGCCCAGGGCCAGCAGCAGCATCTTCGTCATGACAGTGTGTAAGAAGGGGTTGAGGAATTAAAACAAATTTACGTGCCGAGGCAGCGTTGGCAAAACTACGGCCAAACCAGCCCACGGCCAGCCGGCCGGGGAAGGCGCTCGCCGGGCAAACCCACGTAACCGCATTTCAATTCCCTACTCCCGCTTTTTTAGCGCCCGGCTACTCTTCTTCCACCACCTCGCCGCTGGCCAGCAGCCGCCGCTGAAAATTGAGCAGAAACAGCCGCTCCGACGCCCGCGTGATGGCCGTGTAGAGCCAGCGCGCAAACTCGCCGCCTACCGGCTCGTCGGGCTTGAGGAAGCCGTGGTCCACGAACACGGCCTGCCACTGGCCACCCTGCGCCTTATGGCAGGTGAGGGCGTAGGCAAATTTTATCTGCAAGGCGTTGAGGTACGGGTCTTTGCGCATCTCGGCGTTGCGCTCGGCCTTCTTGGTGAGGTGGGCGTAGTCGGCCAATATTTCCTGGTACATCTTCTCGTTCTGGTCGCGCGGCAGCGACGGGGTTTCGGTGTGCAGCGTGTCGAGCAGCAGCTTTACTTCCAGCTCGGGCTCGTCGGGGTAGTCCACGAGCCGCACCCGCGCCTGCGCGAAACGGCAGCCGAATACCTCCTCGCGCCGGATTATCTTGGTGATTTCCAGGAAGTCACCATTAGCCAAAAAGCCAATTTCCGAGTCCTTGGGCAGCCAGAAATAGTTGTTGCGCACTACCATGATGTAATCGCCGGCCTCAATCTCCTCCTCGGCCTCAAACAGCGTGCGCCGGATGAGCTGGTTGTACTGGTTGGCATTGCGGTTCGAGCGGCAAATGATGGTCGTGTTCTCGTGCCCGAAGTTGCGGTAGGCCCAGCGCAGGCCGTCCTCCAGCTTGTCGCCGCCCATCTTAAACATGTCCTTGAAGCCCTTGGTGTGCAGCTGGATATTGGGCGCTTCTTCCCGCAATTCTTCGCGCAACTCGGTGGCATTCACCAGGATGCCCGAGGCCTCAGCCTGGCGCATCACCTGGCGCAGCTCTACCCCCTCCACGCGGGCCCGGAAGCGGTGGGCCAGCAGCTCGGGGTCGAGGGCGGGGCTCAGCAGCTGGCCCACCGGCGGCAGCTGCGCCGTATCGCCGATGAGCAATAGCCGGTTGGTCGATTTCTCAAAGACGTAACCCATGAGGTCGTCGAGCAGGCCGTTTTCGCCAAAGGCTTTCTCGTCGGAAATCATGGAAGCCTCGTCCACGATAAAGAGCGTTTCCTCCTGGCGGTTGGGCTGGCGCGTAAAGCTGAGGCGCTCGCTGGGCGCGCCGCTGGTTTGGCGGTATATTTTCTTGTGAATGGTGCTGGCCGGCACGCCCGCGTAGGCGCTCATTACCTTGGCGGCGCGGCCGGTGGGCGCCATCAGGGCGTAGCGGCGCTGCATTCGGCCCAGCCACTGCACGAGGGCGCTTACCACGGTGGTTTTGCCGGTGCCGGCGTAGCCGCGCAGCACAAACACCTTGCGCCCCGGCAGCTGGTCGCGCAAAAACTCATCAAGCTGCGCGAACAGCGTCGCCTGGTCGTCGGTCGGCTCGAAGGGGAAGTAATCGCGAACGGAAGGGAATCTAGTAGAGAGCACGGAGAATCTGGACGTTACTGAATTCAATTTAATGTAAGGCTAATGTAAGGTTAGTGTAAGTGAATTTTACTGAACTAGTACAGAGCCTTCCGTGTATATTTGTGCAGGACGAAGCCACTGGCCGCGTCTTAGGCCTGGGTGCAAGCCCGGGCCCTACCAAGGGATACCTCGTGCACGGGGTATCCCTATTTTTTTAGGGTATCGCGCCGCGAAAAGCATTTGTAATTATCGCGATGCGACTAAAAATATACAGCCTATCTTCCAGTAGCACCGCTATTTCCAACACGGCTGCGGTACGCTGCGTGCGGTTATAAATACCACTTTCCAAAAAGCCACGGTTGAAGTTGGCGGGTAGTTGGATGAGAATGCGGCTGGCTTGCCGGCTACCATCGCGCAGGGCTTTATCAATGGCGTTTTCGGTGCGGCCTTCAGGAATTTTAAATTCCCATACCACGCCATCGCGGGTTGCATCGGGCGATTTTACGTTCGGTTCGTCGGCTATTCCCAGCAGGCACACGCATTCGCCCCGCGCCGCGAGAAACAGCGCAATGGGCAGGTTCTTGCGGCTTTCTTGCTTGCCGTGGTTTTCATGCACATCCACGAACCCCCCGGCGGGATTCTCAAACACGCGGGTATAACCAGGGCCTGGGTGTGGGTTCAAGGCACTCATACGGCGTCTATCACCACCATCGTGGCCGATGCCTTGGCGATGAGCACGTCGTCGCACCACACCTCGGCCTCGCAGAAGTGCAGCCGCCGCCCGGCTTTCAGCACCCAGCCGATGGCTTTGATTCGCTGGCCCACGCCAGGGTTGAGGTAGCTCACTTTCAGGTCGGAAGTTACCACCCCTACCCCCTCGGGCACGAGCGTAACCGAGGCAAAGCCCGCCGCCAGGTCGGCCATAGTGGCCACCAGGCCGCCGTGGGCGAAGCCGCGCTGCTGCTGGTGTTGCTGGCCCAGCGCCAGCTCGGCCTCAATGCGACCGGGCTCGATGCGGGTGAGGTCGGCCCCGATGAGGTGCATAAAGTGCTGGCGCTTGAGCTTTTCGCGAATGCGGGCTTCGAGGTCGAGGGTGGTTTCAGGCGTAGCAGCGTTCATAAGTGATTCAAAGATACCGGCCGGGCCGGCGCGCAGTAGCTTGCGAGTGCTTGTGTCGCTGCTGGCGGCGAGGCTGGGGTTACTGGTGTTCTTGGCGAGCCGACCGCGGCGCAGGTGGGGGTAGGCGGGCCGGCCGCGACACCCGCACCCGGCGGGTTTGCGTAAAGGCAGCCGTACACCTGAACCAATAACGTCGTTATGCCCGGTGCCGAATCCGACTCAAGCAACTCTTTGCTAACTCCTTATAATGGGCTGGTGCGCGTGCGCGTGGGAGGCCTGCTGGTGCGCCAGGGCGCCATTTTGCTGGCGGCCCACCGGGGCTTATTGCCTAATGGCGCTACGTTCTGGTCGCCGCCGGGTGGGGGCTGGGCCTTCGGCGAGAGCTTAAAACAGGCGCTGGTGCGCGAGTTTCGGGAAGAAACCGGGCTGGCCGTGCGCGTGGGCCGGCAACTGCACCTGCACGAGTTTCGGCGCGATGCGCTGCAGGCGCTGGAGGTATTTTTTGAAGTCACGGCTGAGGACGCCACCGCTACCCCCCGCCTGGGCCACGACCCCGAGCACGGCCCCGACAGCCAGCTGCTCAGCGAGTTGGCCTGGCTCACGCCGCGCCAGCTGCTGGCCCTGCCACCGGCCCAGGTCCACCCGATACTGCGCGGGCTGCTGAGCACCGACGACGTATTTGTGCCCCAGGTGCTGCTGAGCGCCTAGCGCGGTTTTCAGGTTGGATGAAGCGGGCTGCCGGCTTTTCGCCGGCTGTCCGCTCGCCGGTGGGGCCGCTTGTTCTGGCAAAGAGCGGACAGCCGGCGAAAAGCCAGCAGCCCGCCCCGTACACCAATCGGAGAACAGCGCTAACAGCACAGTTAGCCATATTCTGGTGACTAATTTTCAGGCTTTTACTTCGCCAAACAGGTAAAAGCGAAAACGTTAGCCGCCAACCCGGCCCCAAAAACTTATCTTTGCCGGCCGTGCCTACTACCCCTACCCTACCCGCTGCCGTTGCGGTAAGCCTACGCGACGACACTTTTGACCTCGCGGACCCCACGGCCTACCACCTCTACGCCCTGGCCGGGCCCACCCGGCTGCGCGTGACGGCGCTGGAGGTGGCCCGCCAGAAGATAGTGGCCTTCGACGACCAGCCGCTCGCGGGCCTGGCCGACCTGCCCACGGCCGCCGCCGCCCACCCGCTGCTGGGCCACGCCGGCTGGGCGCGGCTGCGGCTGGCGCTGGCGGGCACCGCCAGCACGCTGCTGCCGGCGCCCCTGTACCGGCCCGGCGACGAGCACGCCTACCTGCGCCCCCACTACGCGCTGGCCCCCACCGAGGAGGCCCTGGCCTACGCCCTACCCCTGCCCGCGCCGGCCACCGACATCGTGAGCATTTTCGCGGCGCGCCACGAGCTCTCGCACTGGCTATACACCGTGCACGGGCCCAGCGCGCGGCTGCTGCCCGCCACCAGCGCCCTGCTGGCGGGCCTGCTGCACCAGCGCGGCACCACGCCGCGCCAGCTCTACCTCAGCCTGGCCGAGCAGGAGCTGACGGCCGTGGTGCTGGGCCCGCGGCTGGAGTTTTGCAACACCTTTGCCGTGAGCACGGCCGAGGACGTGGCCTACTACACCATTCTGGTGATGCAGGAGCTGGGCCTGAACCCCGACCGCGACCCGGTAACTATCTGGGGTGAGCTCACCGGCGACTCGGCGACGTTTGCGCTGCTCAGCACCTACGTGCGCCAGCTGCGTTTCGGGGCGCGGCCCTTTGGGGTGCAGTATTTTTATTACCTGAACGAAGTGGCCGACTACCGGCATTTCGACTTGTTCAGCCTGGTTTATTGCGAATAGCTTTTGACCCGGCACGCCGCGGCACTTTGTAGCTCCATGAAAAAAATCGCCCTTTTTCCCGGTTCCTTCGACCCGTTTACCACCGGCCACCTCGACATCGCGCGGCGCGGCGCGGGGCTGTTTGATGAGGTAATTATCGCCCTGGGCACCAACAGCAGCAAGCAGCGCTACCTACCCCTCGACTGGATGCTGGCGCAGCTCGAAACGCTATTTCAGGACGAGTCGCGCGTGTCGGTGCGCAGCTACCAGGGCCTCACGGTGGAGTTTGCCCGCGCTACCGGCGCGCGCTACCTGTTGCGTGGCCTGCGCAATACGCTTGATTTTGAGTACGAAAACAGCATCGGCCAGGCCAACCGCCTGCTCTACCCCGAGTTGGAAACGGTGTCGCTGCTCACGGCGCCTACGCTGGCGGCCATCAGCAGCACCATCGTGCGCGACATTCACCGCCACGGCGGCGACGTGACGCCATTCGTGCCCTTCGCCCTACCCCTTCCCGGCCAGGGATAGCTGGCCAACAAAGCAAAAGCCCCCGAATCCGCTGGACTCAGGGGGCTTTCGCGTGAGGGGCACGGGGCCTTACTCCATTATTTTTAGCGGGTCTACGGCGTCTACTTTAAAATATTGCATGGCAATGAGCGAAGTGATAACGCCCGTCATACTACCCATTAAGATAATGGCCAGAAAGGCGATTACCACGGAGAGGTCAAAGCCAAACAAATTCTCTACCTGCGTAAGGTCCAGCGACTTGGGCATTATGGTCGAAATTATAATGAAGAAGAACCCCAGGATAACTGACGCTACCAGCGCGGCCACGATACCGGTGCCATAGCCACCGAGGTAGGGCATTTGCTCGCCGCGCACCTGGCGCAAGTGCCTGATAGCCAGCACCGAGCCTAAAATCAGGATAAGCACGTTGAGGCTGCCGGCCTCAATACGGGAGAAAAAGCCGAGCAATGCGGCTAGCAAGGTATAAGCGCAGAGTACTACCCCAGTTATGACGCCGTAGCGGACGCCATTTCGTTCGGGAGTGAGTACGGGGCCGGCAGAAGCAGACGTGGAGCGGGCAGCCATAAAGAAAAAGAAGTATTGGGGGAAAGAAAAAGCCAGAAAAGCGGCCCGAAAGGCCAGCTGAGTAGGCTATACTGCATTTAGCGGTTGGATGTTGTGCCCGGTGCCGGGGGCACAAATTGGTGCCCGCCAGCGTTGGGGTGGGGTAAGGCAGGATGGCGGCGTATTTTTGCGAGGATTTTTTAGTTTTTTATTCCGGTTTAGATGATTTCCACGACCAACGTGAGCTTGCGCTATGGCAAGCGGGTGCTGTTTGAAGACGTAACGGTAAAGTTTTTGCCCGGCAACTGCTACGGCCTCATTGGGGCCAACGGGGCCGGCAAATCGACTTTTCTCAAGATTTTGTCCGGCGAGCTGGAGCCCAATACCGGCTCGGTGGAGCTGCCCGCCGGCCAGCGCCTGGCCGTGCTCAAGCAAAACCAGTTTGCCTACGACGACCAGCAGGTGCTCCAGACCGTGATTCAGGGCCACCAGCGGCTGTGGGCGGTGATGAGCGAAAAGGACGCGCTCTATGCTAAAGCCGACTTTTCGGACGCCGATGGCGAGCGCGCGGCCATTCTGGAAGGCGAGTTTGCCGACCTCGAAGGCTGGAACGCCGACTACGAGGCCGCCGAGCTGCTCAGCGGCCTGGGCATTACCGAAGACAAGCACTACGCGGTGATGTCGGACCTCGGCGCCAGCGAAAAAGTGCGCGTGCTGCTCGCGCAGGCCCTGTTTGGCAACCCCGACGTGCTGCTGCTCGACGAGCCGACCAACAACCTCGACGCCGAGAGTGTGCTCTGGCTCGAAAACTTCCTCGACTCCTTCCAGAATACGGTCATCGTGGTGAGCCACGACCGCCACTTCCTCGATGCCGTGTGCAACTACATGGCCGACCTGGATTTCTCGAAAATCACGATGTACCCCGGCAACTACGGCTTCTGGTACGAGAGCAGCCAGCTGGCCCTGCGCCAGCGCCAGGACGTGAACAAGAAAACCGAGGACAAGCGCAAGGAGCTGGAAGAATTCGTGCGCCGCTTCTCGGCCAACGCGTCCAAATCGAAGCAGGCCACCAGCCGCCAGAAGCTGCTGCAAAAGCTGACGCTGGAGGAAATCAAGCCCTCATCGCGCCGCTACCCCTACATCGCCTTCAAGCCCGAGCGCGAAGCCGGCAACCAGCTGCTGACCGTGGACGGCGTGAGCAAAGCCGCGGATGGCCAGTCGGTGCTTAAAAACGTGTCGTTTACGCTCGACAAGGGCGACAAGGTGGCCATCGTGGGCCGCGACGACCGCGCGGCGTCGCTGCTGTTTGACATCATTTTTGGGGAGGCGAAAGCTGATAAAGGCACCTATAACTGGGGCACTACCATCACCCCCAGCTACTTCCCGAAGGAAAACAGCAGCTTCTTCCAGGCCGACAACATGAACCTGGTGGACTGGCTGCGCCAGTACTCGACCGACAAGGATGAGAGCTTCGTGCGCGGCTGGCTGGGCCGGATGCTGTTCTCGGGCGAGGAGTCGCAGAAGAAGCCCAACGTGCTGAGCGGCGGCGAGAAAGTGCGCTGTATGCTGAGCAAGATGATGCTCGAAAGCGGCAACGTGCTGGTGATGGACGACCCCACGAACCACCTGGACCTGGAAAGCATTCAGGCCCTGAACAACGGCTTGAAAGACTTCACCGGCTCGCTCCTCTTCGCCTCGCACGACTTGCAGTTTATCGAGACGGTGGCCAACCGCATCATCGAGCTGACGCCCGAAGGCATCATTGACCGCCGCATGAACTATGAGGAATACCTGGCCGATGAGACGCTGAAAGCCCAGCGCCAGAAAATGTACCAGCTGGCTTAAAACCAGGAATTAAGCAGACTCATTTTGGGGTTTGGTCTGGTAGGCCGGGCTTCCTCATTCACTCTTTCCGCCGCGCCGCTACTTTCCCTTCATGAAACGTCTGCTTTTTCCATTTTTACTAGGGGCCGTAGCCCTGCTGGCCCCCGGCCGCAGCCTGGCCCAGAACAAGCCCGCGCTCAATACCGCGCCTCCCGGCTCGGTGCCCCCCGTGCGGCCGGCCCCGGTGGCTACCCCGCGCCCGGCGGCCGATACGGCCAACGTGGCGCCCACCATTCCAGTCTATACCCCGGCCCCTACCCCCCAGCCGCAGGCCCAGCCCACTCCGGCCGAGGCCCTACCCGCCCCCAGCCAGGGCAGCCCCTCGGGCCTGGAGCTGCCGGGCCGCGAGCAGGCGCGCAAAGCCGCGCAGCAGCACGCCGAGCAGTACACCAAGCTGTTTGTGTACTCGGGATTTGGCCTGGGCTATAGCTCCTACGCGGGCTACAGCCAGTTCAATTTAAGCATTTCGCCGGCCATTGGCTACCGCGTTAATGACCGGCTGTCCATTGGGCCGGGCATCAGCTACGCGTATAGCAACTACGGCATCAGCAATGGCTACAACACCAACAGCAGCACCAATTTCAGCACCAGCAGCTTTGGCGTCAAGGGCTTTGCCCAGCTCATGGTCATTGATAATTTCTTCGTGCACGCTGAGTATGAGGTAACGAAGGCGCAGTTGCTGGCGCAGGATAATTACGGCAATTTCAGTACTATCAACCGCTCGGTGCAGACGCCGCTGGCTGGCATCGGCTACCGCTCGCAAATCAGCAACCGCGCGGCCGCTGATATCGTGCTGCTCTACAATTTCCAGGACAACTACAATAGTATTTACCCCAACCCGGTCATTCGCTTCAATTTCCTGTTCAACATTGGCAAATAAGTGCTGGGTTCTGGCACAAGAAAACCCCCGCCGTAAGAACGGCGGGGGCTTTTTAGGTGCAAGCGGATAAACTCAACTATACCGGGTTACGGCCGCTGATAACGCGCAGTAGAATGGCAATGATGGCAATCACTAACAGGATGTGCAGCAGGTTGTTGCCTGCCAGACCAGCACCTAAGATGCCGAAGAAGCCGAGGGCCCAGATGAGAATGAGAACTACGGCGATGATATACAACAAATTGCCCATGAGTGAAAAAAGTAAAGAAGAGTGGTGAAAAGGATGGAAACAAACCTTTACGGCTTGGTAGGGCTTTGTACGGAGTGGCCGGAAAAAGGATGAATACCTGCTAAAAAAATTCACCCGTTCGCCACTATTTGCTGGTCTCAGTAGCTTTGTGGGGCAGCAGCGGCCCGTAGCCGGCCGTTTTTCCTACCCCCCTCTTTTCTCCTACCCCATGCACGTTGCCGTTATTGGCTCGGGCACGATGGGCAATGGTATTGCCCACGTTTTTGCCCAGCACGGATTCTCCGTGGCCCTCATTGATGTCAACCAGCCGGCGCTTGACCGGGCGCTGACTACCATTACCAAAAACCTCGACCGCCAGGTAGCCAGAGCAACCCTTAGCGAAGACGACAAAGCGGCCACGTTGGGCCGCCTGCGCACCTTCACGAGCCTGGCCGACGGCGTAGCCAACGCCGAGCTGGTAGTAGAAGCCGCCACCGAAAACGTGGACCTCAAGCTCCGGATTTTCCGCGACCTCGACCAGTACGCGCCGGCCGGGGCCATGCTGGCCAGCAATACGTCGTCGATTTCAATTACTAAAATCGCGGCCGTTACCAAGCGCCCTACCCAGGTAATTGGGATGCATTTTATGAACCCCGTGCCGGTGATGAAGCTGGTGGAGGTAATTCGGGGCTACGCCACTTCGGATGAGGTAACGCAACGCGTGATGGACCTCTCGCGCCAGCTCGGCAAAACGCCCACCGAGGTCAACGACTACCCCGGCTTCGTGGCCAACCGCATTCTCATGCCCATGATTAACGAGGCCATTATCAGCCTGTTTGAGGGGGTAGCGGGCGTCGAGGAGATTGATACGGTGATGAAACTGGGCATGGCCCACCCGATGGGCCCGTTGCAGCTGGCCGACTTTATCGGGCTTGATGTGTGCCTGGCCATCCTGCGGGTGCTGCACGAGGGCCTCGGCAATCCCAGGTACGCGCCCTGCCCGCTGCTGGTGAACATGGTAATGGCCGGCCGCCTGGGCGTGAAGTCAGGCGAAGGATTTTACGAGTACACCGCCGGCTCGAAAGACCTGGTAGTAGCTCCGCGGTTTCGGCAGTAGCGCGAAGCTTCCGCTTCGCGCTACTGCCGAACGGTATTACCCCAAATTTCGTTAACCAAACACGCTGACGTCAGCATCAGCGCAATCAATTTAATCCGCGCAAATCTGCGATTTTATGGAACATGCATTGTTTGGGGCCGGCTGCTTTTGGTGCGTCGAGGCCGTTTTTCAGAATTTGAAGGGGGTAGAGAAAGTGGTATCGGGCTACGCCGGCGGCCGCATCAAAAACCCAACGTACCGCGAAGTATGCAGCGGCATGACGGGCCACGCCGAGGTGATTGACGTCACCTTCGACCCGGCCGTGATTAGCTACAAGGAGCTGCTGGAAATCTTCTGGAAAACCCACGACCCGACGACGCTCAACCGCCAGGGCAATGACACCGGCACGCAGTACCGCTCGGTTATTTATTACCACAACGACGAGCAAAAGCAGCTTGCCGAGGAATACAAAAAGAAGCTCAACGACGGCCACGCTTTCCCCAATCCCGTAGTGACGGAAATCACGGCCGCGCCCGAGTTTTACGTGGCCGAGGATTATCACCAGAATTACTTCAATATGCACGGCCACGAGCCTTATTGCCAGTTTGTGGCCAAGCCCAAAGTGGATAAGGTAAAGGCATTGTTTGGCGAGAAATTAAAAGAGAATGTCTGAACCACGGATTTTTCGGAGTAATCGGATTTTGTAGTCGATTCGCACGTGTAAGAATTACTGTTTAATCAGAATTAAAAAAGGCTGTCCAACTGGACAGCCTTTTTTAATTAGGGAGAAGAAAAAAATCGACTACAAAATCCGACTACTCCGAAAAATCCGCCGAATCCGTGGTTCAGACAGACACGTTATGCTCGCGCAACGCGTCGTTCAGGCTCGTTTTCAAGTCCGTGCTGGGCTTGCGCTGCCCGATGATGAGCGCACACGGCACCTGGTATTCGCCGGCCGGAAACTGCTTGGGGATGGTGCCGGGAATGACGACCGAGCGGGGCGGCACGTAGCCTTTGTATTCCCTGGGCTCGGGGCCGGTGACGTCGATGATTTTGGTGCTGCCGGTGATGGTGACGCCCGCGCCAATCACGGCCTCCTTGCCAATGCGGCAGCCTTCGACCAGGATGCAGCGCGAGCCGATGAAGGCGCCGTCCTCAATGATGACGGGCGCGGCCTGCACGGGTTCCAGCACGCCGCCGAGGCCTACCCCGCCGCTCAGGTGCACGTGCTTGCCCACCTGGGCGCACGAGCCCACGGTGGCCCAGGTGTCCACCATTGTGCCCTCGCCCACGTGGGCGCCGATGTTGGTGTAGCTGGGCATCAGGATGACGCCGGGGGCCAGGTAGGCGCCGTAGCGGGCCACGGCGGGCGGCACCACGCGCACTTTCTGGCCGGCGTAGTCAGTTTTGAGGGCCATTTTGTCGTGGTACTCGAAGGGGCCGACTTCCTGGGTGTGCATCTGGCGCAGCGGGAAGTAGAGGATAACGGCCTTCTTAACCCACTCGTTGATTTTCCACTCACCGCCCTCCTCGGTGGGCGGCTCGGCCACGCGCAGGTGGCCTTTGTCGAGGTCTTCGATGGTGTGCTCGATGGCGGCTTTGGTTTCGGGCTGGTCGAGCAGCGTGCGGTCGTTCCAGGCGTGTTCGATGGCCTGCTGGGCGGCAAAGCGGTCGAGCACGGGGCTGTGGTGGGTAGTCGGGTCCATGAGAAGAAGTAAAGTAGAATTGGGCGCAAAACTAGCATCTTTAGGGGTTGAAAAGGCTACCGGCCGGGCGGCGCGCCCGGTTGGGGCTAGCTACGAAGCTGCCAGTTCGGTCCCTACCCCCCTTCGCACGAGCGCCTTCGCCCCGGTGCCAATTATTCATGCCAAGTCCCCCTCCAACCTCTCCCCTCGTTCTGCTCGCCTCGGTGCTCAAGCCCGTGGATGATACGCGGATGCGGGGCAAGTTTGCGCGCACCCTGGCTGGCCTGGGCGCGCGGGTGGCCGTGGCGGGGCAGGCCAGCGCGGCGACGCGGCCGGGGACGGGCGCCGCGCTGTACCCCATTTTCAGCGGCGCGCGGCTGAGCCTGGGGCGGCTGCTGGCGCAGGTGCGCTACTGGCGTTTGCTGCGGCGGCTGCGGCCCGATTTAGTCATCGTGCACGCACCCGAGCTGCTGCCGCTGACGCTGCTGTGGCGGGCGCTGGGGAGGGGTAGGCAATTCGTGTATGACATCCGCGAAAACTACGCCCTCAACGTGGGCACCCAGCAGGTGTACCGCGGGCTGACGAAGCGCGCGCTGGCGGCGGGCCTGCGCTGGGTAGAGGGCGCGGCGGCGCGGCGCGCGGCGGCGGTGCTGCTGGCCGAAGCCAGCTACGCCGACGAACTGCCGTTTTTGCAGGCCCTACCCCCCGGCCGGGTGCTGCTGCTCGAAAACAAGTACCAGCCCGCCCCCGGCGAGGCCCTACCCCCCCTGGCACGCCCCGTGCCCGCCGCTACCGAGCCGCTGCGGCTACTGTTTTCGGGCACCATCTCGGAGTTGAATGGCGTGTGGGAAGCCATCGCCCTGACGCGGGCGCTGCGGGCGGCGTGGCCCGGCGGGGCCGCGCTGACCATCATCGGCTTCTGCCAGCAGCCCGACTTGCTGCGCGAGCTGCAAGCCACGGCGGCGGCCGAAAGCGCCTGGCTTACGCTGGTGGGCGGCGCGGCGCTGGTGCCGCACGCCCGCATCGTGGCCGAGATGGGGCGCAGCCACCTGGGGCTGCTGCCCTACCAGCCGCACCCCAGCACGGCCCGCTGCCGGCCCACCAAGCTATTCGAGTACCTCGCCCACGGCCTACCCGTGCTGGTGCCGGGCAACCCACTATGGGCCAGCGTAGTGCAGGCGCATGGCGCGGGGCTGGTAGTAAATTTTACCGAGCCGGCGCGGGCCGCGGCGGCCGTAGCGGCGGCCCTGCCCACGGCGCGGTTTTACCCCGCGGGCGTACCTGCCGACCCGGTGCTGTGGGCGGGCGAAGGCAAAAAATTAGGGGATTTGCTGGAAAGCCTGGGGCTGGGCCCGACCTTTGCGGCCCCGTTGGCCTAGCGGGGCCGGGGCGCACGAGTGGGCCCGGCCGTAGTCCGGGTAATTTTTTCTTACTTGCAGGTCGGTACGCGGCTGATTCTGCGTGCCTTCGCCCTACCCTCCCACCCCTTACCCATCCTGCCTCATGGCTTCTCCGACCACTTTGCGCCACGCCGAAATTGCCGGCGTCGGCCACTACGTTCCCGACCGCGTTGTGAAAAACGCCGAGCTGGAAGACCTGATGTCCACCACCGACGCCTGGATTCAGGAGCGTACCGGCATCCAGGAGCGGCGCTGGTTTGAGGAAGGCAAGGACACGACCGCCGGCATGGGCGCCGAGGCCGCCCGCCGCGCCCTGGCCAACGCCGGCCTGACCGTGGACGACGTGCAGCTTATCGTATTTGCCACGCTCTCACCCGATTACTTCTTTCCGGGTTCGGGCGTGCTTATGCAGCGCGAGCTGGGCATGACCGGCAACGTGCCGGCCCTCGACGTGCGGAATCAGTGCTCGGGCTTCCTCTACGGGCTGTCGGTGGCCGACCAGTTCGTGCGCACCGGCATGTACGATACGGTGCTGGTGGTGGGCTCCGAAATCCACTCCTCGGGCCTCGACAAAACGACGAGGGGCAGGGCCGTTTCGGTCATCTTTGGCGATGGCGCGGGCGCCGTGGTGCTGCGCCCCGCCCGCACCGAGGGCCACGGCATCCTGAGCACGCACCTGCACGCGCAGGGCGAGTTTGCTGAGGAATTAATCGTGAAGGAGCCGGGCTCGAACCGCGAGGGCCGCGTGAACTACGCCATTGCCAATGAGCAGGATATGTACCCCTACATGAACGGCCAGAACGTGTTTAAGCACGCCGTGGTGCGCTTCCCGCAGGTAATCAAGGAGGCGCTGGACCAGAACAACTACCAGCCGGCCGACATCGACCTGCTCATTCCGCACCAGGCCAATTTGCGCATCACGCAGTACGTGCAGCAGAAAATGGGCCTGGCCGACGACAAGGTTTTCAGCAATATTCAGCGCTACGGCAACACCACCGCCGCCAGCATCCCGATTGCCCTGAGCGAAGCCGTGGCGCAAGGCCGCATCCAGCGCGGCGACCTGGTGTGCCTGGCCGCCTTCGGCTCGGGCTTCACCTGGGCCTCGGCGCTGATTAAATGGTAAGCTTAGCTCAGCGAATTATAAATTATGAATTATGAATTAAGCCGCCTGACTCTAGCGTCAGTGGCATATTCTCAATTTTTAATTCATAATTTATAATTTATAATTCCCAAAAATGCCCAGCCACACCGAGGAAAATTACTTAAAAACCATCTACAAGCTGGCTGAGGCCGAGCCGGGGCAGGATGTGAGCACCAACCGCATCGCGGCGGCGCTGGCCACGCGCGCCGCCTCCGTCACGGATATGCTGCGCCGCCTGGCCGACAAGCAACTACTTGAATATGAGAAGTACCGGGGCGTGCGCCTTACGCCCGAGGGCCGGCGGCTGGCGCTGCTCACCGTGCGCAAGCACCGGCTCTGGGAGGTATTTCTGGTGCGGCAGCTGGGCTTCAACTGGGATGAGGTGCACGACGTGGCCGAGGAGCTGGAGCACGTGCAGTCGCCGCTGCTGATGCGGCGGCTCGATGAATTCCTGAACTTCCCTACCCTCGACCCGCACGGCGACCCCATTCCGGCCGAAAATGGCGCGGTGCGCCGGCCCGCCCACCGCCTGCTGGCCGAGCTGGGGGTAGGCGAATGCGGCACCCTGGCCGCCGTGAAAAACACCTCTGCGCCCTTCCTCCAATACCTCGACAAAGTGGGCCTGCCGCTGGGCGCGCGGGTGCGCATCCTCGATAAAATCACCTTTGATAACTCCCTGGAAGTGCGGATAAACGATGGGCGCACCGTCGTCATTTCGGCCGAAGTCGGGCGCAATTTGTTTACTGCCTGATGGCCGCTTTTGCTCATTCTGATACCATTGCGGCGCTCTCGACCCCGCCCGGCGTGGGGGCGCTGGCCGTGGTGCGCCTGTCGGGCCCCGGCGCGGTGAGCATTACGCAGGCGCTGTTTTCGAAGCGAAACCTGGCGGCCCAGCCCGGCCACAGCCTGCACTACGGCACGCTGCGCGACCCCGATACCAGCCAGGTGCTCGACGAGGTGGTGGTGGCGCTCTACCGCGGCCCGCGCTCCTACACCCGCGAGGACGTGGTGGAGATTTCGGGCCACGGCTCCGACTTCATCGTGCGCCAGATTTTGGCCGCGCTGCTGCGCCAGGGCGCGCGCCTGGCCGAAGCCGGCGAGTTTACCAAGCGCGCCTTCCTCAACGGCGCGCTCGACCTGGCCCAGGCCGAAGCCGTGGCCGACCTCATTGCCGCCGACTCGGCGCTTTCGCACCAGGTGGCGCTCAACCAGCTACGTGGGGGTTTCTCGGATGAGCTGCGCGACCTGCGGGCGCAGCTCATTAAGTTTGCCGCGCTGCTGGAGCTGGAGCTGGATTTTGGCGAAGAAGACGTGGAATTTGCCGACCGCACCGGGCTGGCGCGGCTCCTGACCGAGGTGGAGGGGGTAGTAACCGGGCTGTTGCGCTCGTTTGAGCTGGGCAACGTGATTAAGCACGGCATCACGACCGTGATTGCCGGGCGCCCCAACGCGGGCAAGTCTACCCTACTCAACGCGCTGCTGCGCGAGGAACGGGCCATCGTGTCGGCTATTCCGGGCACTACCCGCGATTTTATTGAGGATGAGGTGAGTATCGACGGCCTGCGGTTTCGCTTCGTGGATACGGCCGGCCTGCGCGATAACCCCGCCGACGAGGTGGAGGCCATCGGCGTGCGCCGCACCCGCGAGCGCATCGGCCAGGCCGCGCTGCTGCTCTACCTCTTCGACCTTACCGAGCTATCGCCCGCCGAAGTACGGGCCGACATCGCGGAGCTGACCGCCGCCCTACCCCGCCTGCCCGTGCTGGCCGTGGGCAACAAGCAAGACCTAGGGTCATTTAACAATTATCATTTAACAGTTAACAAGCAAACGGCGGCTGAAAACCAACAGCCAGCTACCGAAAACCGGAAACCAGGAACCAGGAACCAGGAACCTAAAAACCAGGAACTAGAAACCAGGAACATCGAAACTATTTTCATCTCGGCGGCGCGGCGTGAGGGGATTGATGAGCTGCAAGCTGCCCTGCTGGCGCAGGTGCGCGGAGCCGGGCTGGCGACGACCGGCACGGCCACTATCGTTACGAACGTGCGGCACGCCCGCGCCCTCGAAGTGGCGGCCCAGCACCTGGCCGCCGTGCGCCAGGGCCTCGACGAGGGCCGGGGCACCGAGCTGCTGGCCGCCGACCTGCGCCACGCCCTGGCGGCGCTGGGCGAGATAACGGGCGAAATTTCGTCCGACGACCTACTGACGAGCATCTTTACCCAGTTTTGTATCGGGAAGTAAGGAGGTCGGATAAAAATCGTCGCAAACGTTCCCAGGCCACTTTGCGGCCCCAAACCGTGCGACTTACGGAAACCTGAGCGGGGTTTGCATTGTACTACACCAGGCACTGGCCAAACAAAAGTTTCCCGGCGCACCGCCTGGGCCGTAGCTTCGCGCCCGAAACAGGCAGCTACCTTACATCCTCTTCCTACCCAACCAATGGCAGAAACTGCTGAACTTAACCTACCGGGCGGCCAGTCCATTAGCCTGCCCATCTTTGAGGGCACCGAGCACGAAAAATCCTTTGACATCGGCAAGCTGCGCGACACCACGGGCTACGTTACCCTCGATTCGGGCTACAAAAACACCGGCGCTACCAAGAGCGCCATCACTTTTCTCGATGGTGAGGAAGGCATTTTGCGCTACCGGGGCTACCCCATCGAGCAGCTGGCCGAAAAGTCGAGCTTCCTGGAAGTAGCCTACCTGCTGATTTACGGCCACCTGCCCACCGAGGCGGAGCTAAAGGACTTCAGCGGCCACATCACCAAGCACACGCTGGTGCACGAGGATATCCGCAAGATTTTTGACGGCTTCCCGAGCAGCACGCACCCGATGGCTATTTTGAGCAGCCTCACCTGCGCGCTCACTGGCTTTTACCCCGAAAGCATCAGCCCCAATCAGTCGGCCGAGGCAATCGACCTGACCATCGTGCGCCTGATGGCCAAGATGAGCACCATCGCGGCCTGGACGTACAAGAACTCGGTGGGTCACCCGCTCAACTACCCGCGCAACGACCTCGACTACTGCGCTAACTTCCTGTACATGATGTTCAGCTTCCCCACCGAGAAGTATGAAGTCAACCCCGTGATTGTAAGAGCCTTAAATAAGCTGCTCATCCTGCACGCCGACCACGAGCAGAACTGCTCGACCAGCACCGTGCGCCTCGTGGGCTCGGCCAACGCCAGCCTCTACGGCTCGGTATCGGCGGGCATCAACGCGCTGTGGGGCCCGCTGCACGGCGGCGCCAACCAGGAGGTAATCGAGATGCTCGAAGCCATTGAGCGCGACGGTGGTGACACCAGCAAGTTCATTGCCAAGGCCAAAGACAAGAACGACTCGTTCCGCCTCATGGGCTTCGGCCACCGCGTGTATAAAAACTTTGACCCGCGCGCCAAAATCATCAAAGTAGCCGCCGACGAGGTGCTGAAGGCCCTGGGCCTGGAGGACAGCCCGCTGCTGAAAATAGCGCAGGAGCTGGAGCAAGCTGCCCTCACCGACCAGTATTTCATCGAGCGCAAGCTGTACCCGAACGTGGACTTCTACTCGGGCATTATCTACAAGGCGCTGGGCATCCCCACGGAGATGTTCACCGTGATGTTTGCCCTGGGTCGCCTCCCCGGCTGGATTGCCCAGTGGAAAGAGATGCGCGAAAACAAGGAGCCCATCGGCCGCCCCCGCCAGATTTACGTGGGCGAAACCGAGCGCGACTACGTGCCCATGACCGAGCGCAGGTAAGCCTTTTCTTACCTGCGATTTTTTAGAGTCAGCCCGCCTTTGGTGGGCTGGCTTTTTTTGACCCCTGCCCTACCCCCCTACTTCGCGCTTAAGGGTGACGAGCAAGCCGGTAGTAGAGCCAGCAGATGTTAGGTTGACCGTTGACACTACTTCCCAGCCTTGGCTGCCCAGGTGATTGAGTTGGTCAGTTAGTTTCTGGTATTCGATGCCGCTAAAGAAGCCGCTGGTGGTATCCAGCAGGCGATACTCAAACTTTTTCATCTGCTCAATAAATTGAAATAAGGTATTCCGGCTGCCGCCGACGCAGGCATCTCCTACATCGGCGGCAACCAAAACTCATTACAAGCGGTGCGCCGTGAAAGAGGCGCGCAACTGCTGGTAAGCCAGGCGTTGCTCGGGGTTGAGGATGCCGTTGAGGGCTTGCTCGTAGCCGCGCTGCGAAGTGGCCAGCTGCTCGTCGCGCTCGGCGGCGGGGGCGTTGGCGATACTTTGCTCAAACTCCAGCTGGCGGCGCTCCTCCAGGTAGTGCAGGTGCAGCTTCTTGATGGCCAGATACTGCCCCTCGTTGCAGTGAATGCGCCGGGCCAGGGCCTGGGTAAGCGCAGTGGCGTGGGCAGCTACCGAGTGGGGGTAAGCCTTGGGCTCGTCGCCGGGGCCGTGGGCAGGGGTAGCACTCGTGAGGCTGGTCAGGAGGCAGGCGGCAGCTAACAGGTTCTTCATGGGTAAAAAAGGTTTGGGGTGAAAAAAAGGCGGGTTTAACCGGCGTCCTATCTGCTGGCCTAGCAGCGGCTGCCGGAATTGGTCCAAACCTACACGCTTTTTATTTTTTGTACAAAACCTTGTGGACATGGTACTTTTTTAATCACAGCATTTTACTTTAATCTCAATTAAAACTCATTTACAATGATTTATGACCTTTAATAAAAGCTTTACTACAGGTCAAAAAAAAGCTCGCACTTGAGCGGGCAATTCATTTTGTTTAAATAATCCTACAAAATTTTCGCTCTCTTAAAGCCTTGCTTTAAGTCCCTCGCTCCAAGTGAGGTAGTACTGCACTCACCGGCTTCGGCTGAGTACAAGGGGGTAGGAACGCGCCCCGGCACGGATGGCCGGTGGCAACGCTGCTTTTTGCCACTACCGGCAACTTAGCAGAAAGCATTCGCGCAGGATTTTTCGGTGGTAAAACGCAGTGTTCCGCGGTGTTTTCGAGCACGAAACACTGCGCGAAATTTTGGGGCGGGCGCTACAGAACGCGCAGCTCGATGCGGCGGTTCTGGGCGCGGTGGGCTTCCGAGTCGTTGGTAGCGAGCGGCTTGGTCGCGCCGTAGCCCTTGGCGCGCAGGCGGGCGGCGGGCACGCCGTGGCCGCTGAGGTAGCTTAGCACGGCCTGGGCGCGGCGCTGCGAGAGCGTGAGGTTGGAGGCGGGGGTACCCACGTTGTCGGTGTGGCCGGCCACCTCCACGCGCAGGCTGGGGTCCTGGCGCAGAAACTCCACCAAGCGGTCGAGCTCGGTGCGCGAGCGCGGCTTGAGCATGGCCTGGTTGGAGTCGAAAAACAGGTTGTTCAGCACCGCGCTGCGGCCGCTTTTGGCCGGGTCGAGGTAGATATCGAGCGTGAGCGGGTCGAAAGTATGCGGGGCCGAGTAGTCAAAATTCAGGCTCTTGAGCAGGTAGCCGGGCGCGGCGGCGTACATGGCGTAGGCGCGGCCCTCGTTGAGCACGGCGGTATACTCGCCGGTTTCAGCATCCGAATACACCTGCTGGGTCAGGGCATTGGTACCAAGGTCGAAGAGCTGCACCATCGCGTTGAGAGGCTTTTTGGTCACGGCATCGAACACGCGGCCCTGGGCGTAGGTGCTGGTTTCGCGGGCGCGCACGCTGGTGGGCACTTCGCTGCCGTAGAGCAGGATGGGCGGGGCCATGCTGGCCGGGTCGCCGGGCCGGGGCGGCTCGGCGCGGGTGCAGTAGAGGCGCTTGTTGTCGGAGGAGATAAACAGCGAGGCCTCGTTGGCGAAGGTGTTGAGGGGGTAGCCCAGGTTGCGCGGGGTGCCCCACTGGCCCTTGTCATCCAGCTCGGCGCGGAAGATGTCGCTGCTGCCCAGGCCCACCAGGCCGTTGGTGGCGTAATAGAGCGTGGTGCCGCTGGCGTGGATGAAGGGCGCCAGGTCGTCGCCGGCCGTGTTGATAGGCGCGCCCAGGTTGCGGGCCTGGGTCCAGCTGCCATCGGGGCCCAGGGTAGTCACGTAGATGTCGTAGCCGCCTACCCCCCCGCCGCGCTGCGACGAGAAGTAGAGCGTGCGCCCATCGGCCGAGAGTGAGGGCTGCGAGTCCCAGGCCTTGGAATTGACCAGCAGGCCCAGGTTGCGCGGGGCGGTCCACTGCTTGCCGCGGCGGTGCGAGATGTAGAGGTCGCAGTTCCCTACCCCCCCCGGCCGGCCGCAACTCGTGAATACCAGCGTGTTACCATCGCCCGAGATGGTGGCCGTGCCCTCGTTCTCACGCGAGTTGATGTTCGGCGAAATCGACTGCGGCGCGCCAAACGTGCCCTCGGCCGTGAGCGTGCTGCTGAACACGTCCTCGTTTTCCTGGCCCAGCTTCTCGGGATTACGCTGCACCGTGAAAATGAGCGACTTATTATCGGCCGTCAGCACCGGAAAGTACTGGTCGCGGAACTGGTTGAGCGGCGCCGCCAGGCGTTCGGGCACCGGCCCGGTGGGGTGCGCCATCGCCTCGGCCGCGAAGTCGCAGTTTTGCAGCTGGAGCTTGGCCAGCGCCACCTGGCTTTTGCTGGTGGGGTTGGTACTGAGGTAGTTGGTGTAGGCCAGACGCATGGTGGCGTAGTCGCCCACCTCAGCGGCCAGCTTACCCAGGATAAGGTAATCGGCAGCCCGGGCAGCCTCCACGGGCAGCTTACTGAGGCCCAGCTTATAGGCCTGCAAGGCATTAGGATGGTCGCCGAGGGTGAGCTGAAGCGAACCTTTGCGCAGGTACGGTTCGCCGTAGTCCGGAAATCTATCGGTGAGCTGCTGCCATATCAGGAGCGCCTGCTGGGTCTGGCGGTCGTTGTAGTACAGGCTCTGGGCCTTCTCGTAAAGGCTGCGCGCCTTGCTGTCGGTGATAGAAGGCGGGGCTTGCTGGGCCAGGATAGGCGCGGTAGCCAACGCGAAGAGCAAGGTGGCGGGAAGCAGGGATTTGGGCAACATAAGCAGGAAGAAGCGCGGGCTGATTGCGGGCGCCAGTCGTGCGGGCCGCCAGCTGGGCAGCGGCGGCCCGCACGCACCGCGCAGGTAAATTAGCAGGCAAAAGCTACGCCTTAACACACGAAAACCCTGATTTCGTGCTGAAATCGGGGTTTTTAATCGTTATCTCCTACCTTTTACCAGCATAATACCGGCCCAGCCTACGGTATGTCGAGGTACTTGTGGGTCTGCAAAGACACCTGCCAGCGCGGATTAGCCTTCACGTAGTCGATGAGCGCGGGCGTCATGCGGGCGGCGCGGCTCCACTCGGGCTGGAGGTAGAGGCGGGTGGTTGGCGGCACCAGCGCGGCGTGCTCCTCAGCCCACTTAAAATCGCTGTCGTTAAAAACGATAATTTTCAGCTCGTCGGCGTGGGCCAGCACGTCGGGGCGCGGGGCTTTGAACTTCTTGGGCGATACGCATATCCAGTCCCAGTTGCCCGAAAGCGAATGCGCGCCGCTGGTTTCAATCCAGGTCTGGAAGCCGGCCGCTCGCAGCGCTTTGGTGAGGGGTAGGCAGTCGTGCATCAGCGGCTCGCCGCCGGTGATGACGACGTTGCGGCCGGGGTGAGCGCGGGCGGCGGCGACCAGGCCGGCCACCGACTGGCGGGGATGCGCGTCGGCATCCCACGACTCCTTGACGTCGCACCACACGCAGCCCACGTCGCAGCCGCCGAGGCGAATAAAATAGGCCACCCGACCCGTATTAAAGCCTTCGCCCTGAATAGTATAAAACTGCTCCATTACAGGAAGCGTTGAAACTTCCGCAGGGGAATGGACGAGGGGTAGGGCAGCGAGCAAATCAGATACAGCAGACATAAGCGAATAAAAAAAGGGCGCGACTAACGTCAACGCCCGAGGCGCGACCGGGGGTTCCGGTCACTCAAATTTACGAAGTAAAACACTCAATCTGTCATTGCGAGCGCAGCGAAGTAGTCGCACCAGCACGACATCCGAACGACAACGTTCCTGTGCGATTGCTTCGCTGCGCTCGCAATGTGACAAACGAGTCTTACTTCGGGTACACCTCGCCCTTGGCGGCGCGCAGCGTATTCAGCAGCAGCATGGCGATGGTCATGGGGCCTACCCCCCCTGGCACGGGCGTAATGCGCGAAGCCAGCGGGGCCACCTCGGCAAAGTTGACGTCGCCCTTCAGGCTGTAACCCGACTTCTTATTGGCATCCGTGACGCGGGTCGTGCCCACGTCGATAACCACCGCGCCGGGCTTCACCATATCGGCCGTCACGAACTCAGGCCGGCCGATGGCGGCCACGATGAT
>JAABUK010002978.1_pt1 | contig 29413 bp, 5 predicted proteins | sample 5559141 | NCBI WGS metagenome assembly JAABUK01 (sample SAMN10711869, study PRJNA513367) | rock metagenome | isolation source: Antarctica rocks | place: Antarctica: Victoria Land, Pudding Butte nord | collected 2016-01-03
TTTAAACTCAGCTAATAAGAAAAATTAGAGCTCTATTTCACGCGATTTCTAGATCTATTAAAATAATCTTCTTCTTAATAATCTTAATAAATGAATTTATTATAGAATTCTTATAAATATTTAACATATATCTCTTAAATAATTCTCACAACTTATTTTAGATAATAATAAAGAGAAGTAAGAAGAGAAAAATAATCTCAGATTATTTACAAGATGTAGATAAGACGCGAGACTTCTTCTCTCTCTTTTTATTCTTTTAAATTAACTTAATAATATTCTTTCTCTCTTAATATAGTAGTAATATAGATATCTTACAGATATTAATAGAAGCAGATTTAATAGAGATAATCTCTCTCACATCTTCTAAATAATAGAATATTCTATCTTCTTAAATAAGCTAGATAAATATATACTTAATCTAAAGATTCTGCAATATAATATTAATAAATCAAGAAATAAGATTATAATACTTTTATTTTATAATTTAAAAATTCAGATTTTTAATATCTTAGCTATTTAGAAATTATGACAAAATATCTTTAACTCGCATATATATAACTTGCTAACAAGCGATTTTTATATTATTAAGAAGAAAGATCTCAAATCTCGTGTCTATATATATATAAATAAGCGGCTATTTACAAATAACTAGAACATATATTTTAAGTCAAATAATTTTTATACTCTTTATCTGCGTCTTATAAATAACTTATTAATCTTATATATTATTCTAATTTATAATATCTATAATTCTCTCTTAATAACTCACAAAGAGATATCTAATTAGAACAGTCTAATAATACTGATAAATATAATATGAGAAGATAATAAGTAGATTATTTTAGATAATTTTAATCTACATCACTCTTTCTAAATTAATCTATTATATTTATTCTAATATTATCTAATAAATACTTTACTAAAAAATATACAAGCCGCATATATTTTATTATTATTTTTTTTTAACTCTATTATAAGAGAATATAATAGTAAATTATAAGTAGAACTAATTATTATTAATCTAGTCTTTCTTATTAAGACTCTTCACAATAATGTTATTAAATATAATATCTTTTAGAAAATAAAACAGTTTTCTAATTATTTATTAATTAAAATAATTCTTAATCTACAGAAAATTAAGATATTGTTAATTATACACATATGTTATATTTTTAATAAGCTAGATAAAGAACTTTTTTTTCCCGCATTTTAAGACACAATCAAATTATTATATTAAGCTCTTATTTAATCTCTTATACAATTAAATAAGATAGTGATCATACTAATTACAGATATACAGCAGATAATAAATATGTCAACTTTAAAAAAGTAGTTATATTATTTCTTAAGAGAATTCTGAAGTTAAGAATATAGAAAGATGATAAGATTATTAAGATACTTATAATATATCTACTTAAAAATGCTATTATAAAGAATCTGATAGAATTATATATAAGCAAAAGATCTTAAGAGAAAGATAATTTTCAAAGTTAAAAGAGAAAAGTTCTGTCTCTATATATAAGATATTAACAAGTTGCAAATAAATCTCTAAAGAATTATGAGACGAGCGAAGAAATAAGTATTAAGTATAGATACTTAAATAAATATTTTGATACTATCTAAGAAGAGTATTATTATAAGCATCTCTTAAGAAAAAACTAATCTTCTTCACACAATCTTATTTCTCTCTCTCTTAAAAGCTAATCTCTCAGATATAATTATATACAGCTATTCTCTAATATTTAATATACTAAATATATTATTTAAGTAGAAGATGATTAATACATTCTTTTGCTGAATAAAAGATAAGATCTCGAGCATTAATAGAATTCTAAATAATGTCATATATCTTCTTATTAACGAGTCTCCTGTGTTTTTCATATATATCTTTTAGATCTGTTTAGATTTGAAGATTTATTCAGATTATTTTAAGAGAGCTTTTACAATAATATTATATAAACTAAGTAAAGCAGACTACTTTGACTTTTTAATATATTAATCTATTATTCTTCTGAATATATTAGAAAAGATCTTGAAAATAGTTATAATAACTTATATATATAATTTAGCTGAGATATATACACTTCTCTTAAATACTTAAATAAGTATAAGAAGATACAGATTAATAGATACTATATTATAGCTAATTATTAAAAAGATTTATATTATCTAAAAAGAAAATAAGAAATAAGTAATAAGTATGCTCTATCTAAATATAATAGAGATCTTTAATTATATCTTATATATAAGACTTTTACATAATCTAAGACGAAAGAATATATTAGAATAATTAGTTAGATAAACTAAGAGTTTTCTATTAAATCATAGTATAAAGATAAGAATTAGAAAATACACGCAGGCGAAAAATATAATCTTTGCAGACATCTCGCAAGAATCTTCAATATTATTAATTTTCTATCTCTTCTATAATGTAGAGCTACTGAAAAACTACAAAAGTATTTAATTATATATTAGTTTAATAGAATTTGTAAATAATATAAATATACTTATATATAAAGACTTAATTAAGAGAAATTATTAGAATCTAAAATGTATATATCTTATATATAAGTTATAAGTAAGATAATATAACTTTATCTTCTTATTTAAGAAATATAATCTTATTTATTTCTCAAGATCTTCTAGAAGATTTAATATAACTATTATAATTAAGTTAAATATATATTTAATCTAATCTAAAATAGATATTCGCGTTCTAGAAGTTATTCTCAACTCAAAACTGCAGTGAAAATCTCATCTTCACGCGATAGAAACGCGCGTGATATAAATGCGTTTCACTCTCAACTTTCTAATTAATTTTATATAAGACATGTTACAGTAGATAAATAAGCAAGTGTACAAGACTATTATTTATTCAGCTATAATATATAACTGCAATATCTGATATATTTTAACAAATATCAAGAGTTATAAAAAGAGAATAATCAAAAAGCTTTAATATATACAAGATTAGTATTTCTAATATATTATAAACATTTATTGTGCAATCTTTACAGAAATAATAAAGATTGAAATAAATATTTCCCCGCTTAATCTATATACTAAATAATTAATAACATTAATCTCTAATAAACTTTAAATCGCACAGATATTTCATATATAAGTAATAGCTAAAATAATTCTTATAACTTAGATATGAGAATGTTGAGAAAGAATAGTAAGATAGAGAAAAATTTCTAGAGAATATAAGAGTTGCTAACTTGAGAAGTTAAATTAGAGATAATCGCAGGCGTCTTTTAAGTAACTTATTAACGAGAAATAAGTTCAGTGCTAATAAAAAGAAGAAAAAGACGCTTATTTACGCAAAATTCAAGATTGCTTATTAAAAAAGATCACTAAGCTGTATAAGAGATGTCTGAAAGAAGCAAGCTTACTACTTCTCTAACTAAGAATAAGTAAGATCGACTTCAACATCTTTTTCATAAGAAGACGTATTTTGGAAATACTTAGTAAGTACTGCGCATATGATTAGAGCGCGATATTTATATATTATATATTACTAATCTACTTATTATAAAATTAGAAGAGAAGAGAGAAGTTAAAAGAAAGAGATACTAATCTTAAATATATACTAATAGATAGAGAATGTGTTTTAGCTGCAATTTATCTTATTTTATAAACAAGACTATTTATACAGTTTTAGAAGATTACAGCAGTAATTAAAAAAGAAACTGGCGCAATATAAACGCGAAATATATGAGAAGTATGAGAACTGAGAGATTTCATCTAAAACATTCTCTAGTAATAAGATGAATATAAGATGAAGAAATAATATAGTGTTTAGACTGAGTAGATCTGTATCAGCTAGCTTTAATATAATATCAGATAATAAGAATTTATTATTATTATTATTAATAAGATATTAGAAAATTGTTAAATAATTTAGAATATATAAAATTATTAATAAAAAGAAAGAGATATATAAATAGCTAAAAGATAATAATTGATTTAAGAGAATCAGTTATTTAAAGAAAGATTAAGAGATGAGAAGATATTAATAAAAAGATTATTAATGAGATTAACTATATTTATAATATCTTAATATTAAGAGAATAGAGTGAAAGACTTATAATAAATATTAGAAGCTTTGATAACTATAATAAAAGAAACTGATTAAGATTAGAGAATAAATGAAAAGCTTTTTAATTCGAAAACATTTAAAATCGAAACTCTATAATAGTTCGCGATATAATTATTAGTATTAAAATAAAGCTGAGAATAAATGAGAATAGATTTCTTATAAAAATAGATTAAGTAATCTATATAAGATTTAGAATTAAGAGTGAGACTGAAGATCTTCTAAAATCATATTTAGAAGATTTCGAGATAATAATTATTATCTCTCTTTCATAAATATTGATAAATTGATTCGCTAATTTATTTTAAAAATAGATAATGAGAGATAAGTATTAACAGTTCTATTAATAAAATAAGAATCTATCTACTTTTCTAAGAGAATTTATAAGATATATTGCTTAAATAAATATTTTAAAGAAGAATTAGAGTTAAGATATAAGATCTAAAATCTATAATAAATTAAAATAAGCAATTATTTTAAATAAATATTCTTTATTAAAGAAGATGATTAAGAATTTAAAATTCTGCGAAATTAATATTTAGAAGATAGAAGTATTAATAAAAGATCGCGAAATAACTCGAGTAGATTTAGAATTTAGAAAGAAGAAGTTAGTTAATAAATTAATTGATAAAGCTTAATTTATAAGATTATTATCTTCTTATATAATTAAGATAGATTATAAAGAGTTTTGATATTATAAATTTTAATAATTAGAATATATAGTTAGAAACTACTTAAGCTTAAATATTATTAAGAAAGATAATTCTAATATCTTAAAGAAATTAAAAAAAGAGTAGTTTATTATAAAGATATTATAAATAGATTTATAAGCGCAGAAATAGTTATAAAGAAGTTCAGATAAAAGCGTTAATTATAAATATTGTTAATAATTATTTCCGCAGTAATTAAAGACTGAATAAAGTTTTTATTTCTAATAAATATTTTATTAAGTAAAGAAAAGATAAGTTCTTTAAATGTATTTATATTAATAAATATTAACTGTTAACTTATAATAATAATAAATTATTAATTAACTAAGAATCTGTGTGAGAGATTATAAATCGATTTAATGAATTTAATTAAGAAGATTTTATTAATAGATTTTATAGAAAGAAAATACTTTATTATAATATAAATGATTTATATACTTATAATGATTATAAGATATTAATAAATGTTATAAATCTTTTATATAATTTAAATAATATATTCTATTTTTTAAAGAAGAAATGAATAAGATTATATGATTATATACTTAATCTTATTATTAATATATATATATTGTTCTATTTAATGTTCATTCGATCTCTTACTAGAGTTATGTGGATACTATCTAATTAGGAAAAACTCTATTTTGAGAAAATCTTTAACTTACTGTGTGAGATATACATCACTACTTTATTTTCTATATTATAACGCAGGAAATTCAGATTTATTCCGCGCGAGATGTGCGGTTTGCATACATTTTCATTATTCTATGCAGCTTATTATTAATTCAATTATACACCGAATATCTTAGAGAGTCTTATTCTCTATTATTATTTTGCGGCTTGAAACACTTTATAATTACTTATTTTCTTTTTTACAATCTCTTTTATCATCTGAAACTGCTTTATTATCTTAATACAAATAAGTTAGCAAGTCACATATTTTGCGCGTGTGAGATGAAATAGAATTTCACTTAGTTTCTTAATATTATAAACTAGTAATAAACTTGTTTAATTCTATATTAAATAGTGTAGAAGAATATGATATATTATCTGCAAATATCAGTTATATAGACACGCTAAATTAGATATTAGAAACTTAAATAAATGCTAATTAGATATTTAAGTCTATTATTTTTGAGCGCATTAGAAATAATGCTATAGTCTTCATCTTTAATAATTCTGTGTATAATGTGCGAGTATTCTACTTTTAAGATATCATTCAGATTATAATTATTAATTAGTTATCTTATTATGATAGAAAGATCTCTCATCTTCTTCTTTAAACGCGATTATTTTATTTAGTAAGTAATAAATTATTTTTAGAAGATTATCTAGATCTAGAAGATTAAAAGTTTTGATCTCGCTTTTAAGAGTGTCACAATAAATATATTTAACATGCGCATTATATGCGTATTGAAATCTTCTTTTTTTATTTAAATATTTCTTAACTTCGCTCTATTACTTGCGCGATAATAATCTTATGATTTATTCTTAATCTTAATATTAATTGCAATCTGCGTATGTTTTATATGCGTGTTTATATCACATCTTCTATTCTTATAATCTCGCATTCTACTTAATAGTTCTTAATCTTAATTATATATTGATATCTGATTATTTTCATGTGTAGATTTATTGAAGCAATTTAAGTCTTTCTCTTTATTACTATTTTAGATATGTGTTTATATGTTTCTATAATTCTTTAAAAACAACTATTCTAAATCTTCTTTAGCAATTTAAATATTAAGTTCGATAATAATTATTTTACTTCTTATATACTCATATTTCACTCTTGCATTCTATAAAATATTGTAGATCTTATTACTATTATATATAAAAGTCGCGAGTTATATATTAATAGTTCTTATATAAATATTGCTAATCTTGATAATACTTCTAAGACTGCGATATTCTTGTGAGTAATATATATTACATATTCTTTTTAGATGAGACTTGAATCTAGTTATACTCTTAGTATTTTAATCATTCTACTCTTTACTTCTACTCTATAATTCTTGATTTATATTATAAATACTAGATTCTCTCTCACATAATATCTGCATTATGTAAAGTATATTAGTTAATACTTATTAGATGCGAACTTTGCTTCGTGCGTTTTAGTTCAGCATTAATATTGTGAGTAGATTACAATTAGTCTGCGATAATTATATTCTGCGCTTATATTTCAGATAACTAAATATATATTATTTATAAAGTCGAATTTCAATATATTTCTTTCTAAATTCTGAAATTGTTTTAGCAAATTAGAAATAAAGAAAAGAAATAGAATTAAAGAAAAAAGAGAGTCTTGTAATATTTCAGTACTTATTATAATTCAATTGCTCTCATATTTCGTGTATATAATATATATACGTCTTAGATCTAGAAAGCTTATAACTATTTATATCATTCACTTTAAAAGACTCTTTTAATATAGAATATCTAGAAGTCTATTATATAATATATTATCAAACACTTCTGCGAGATTAAGACTTAATATTGAGACAATATTTTTCAATCTCACGCGTTATATTATCTGAACGCATATAATTAGTAGATCTATTGCAAATATAATTAATCTCTCTTTTCTTATTCTTATTTAAGTTTATAATAGTAATACATGCTCTTTAATCGCGAGACTTAGATAAGTTATAAGCACTTTCTCAATAATTTTCACAAGTATATTTTTCAGTGTGATCAATCTATAACTATCTAATAAAGAATAGTTCTTCTTATTCTTCTTAGGCAAGACAACTGTAATTAATTCTCTATAATAAGAAAGAAGTAAATCGCGTGCAAGAATTATGTATATATTCTGTATTAGTTCTAATAATATCTTTAAGTCTAGTAATTTTAATATCTTATTCGAAATTTCATTTGAATTGAATATCTTCTTAATTAGAAGTCTGTTAATTATATTCATTATTTTTAGAGTAGAGATATTGCTATATATTAATATTATAAGTCTTACTTACATATTATATAATCTTCGCAGAATATCTACTATTATATTTATAAGAAAGAACTTCTTTATAAGAATATAAGTTTATTTCTCATTATTTATTATTAGCTTTTTCTCTTTCTAATATATAAGTTTGTATGTAATTTATCTATTACTTATCTGTTTTATTAAAATAGTTTTTAGAGATTATTATTATTTAGTCTTTTCTAATTATTTAATAACTCTTTTATTAGACATCTTCAGCTCGCACATATAACTTATTTTATCTTCTTTTTTAGTTTAGTAAAAAGAGATCTAAAATTATGTAGATCTCTTAACTTATAAAAGTCATTATAGCTACATCTCACATATTATATATATGCAAGTAACTCTAATACTTAAGAAGATTAGTTTAATCGCGCTTTTAAATATAATCTAACTTTTGAGCAGAAGTGAGATAATAATAACTTTAGCATCTTCTATATATTCTGTAGTAAGTTTATAATCTAATCTTATCTAATTTATTGAAATATATCTATTAGTTTCTTAATATTCCGCTTTTAAAATACAAATCAGCTCCATCTTATATGCGAATTATATATTTATTATATATTAAGATTAATTCTAATTAAGATATGATTTTATAATAGAGCTTATCTCTTCTTTAATTTATAGAAAATAATTCTCTTACTTAATACTTGCGAGATAAAGATGAGATTAATTACTAAGTTTTATATATCTCTTCTTCAGATTAGCTCTTTTCTTGATATAAGTAATATAAGTTCTTATTATTTTATCTTAACTAATAAATAATTTGCATTCTATTTACATGCGATTTTAATATCTTCTCATACTAAATAATAAGTATTAAAGTTTTCAAGAAGTAAAATCTTCTCTTCTATCTCTTTCAGTACTTGACTTATCTATCATCATTCTTATATATAAAATTCATTAGCTCTGAAATTATAGATATTTATAATAAATAATATATTATTTTGAGTAATTAGTTTAAGAGTTATTACATTTAAATTGTATTACTTTTGTCTTTATTATATAATATCAATATCTTATCTGATTATAAAGCATATTCTAATCTCAGAGCGAGATTCATATACTAGCTTATAGAGCTTAAAATAATATATGAACTTTATGTGTCTATTATATATAAACTTCTAAATTGCAAGTATCTGAAATTATATAAAGCTGTTAAATAACAATTAACTTGCTTGCAAGTTACTATTTTTGTAGTTATATTATATAATTAATAGTTTATAACTTATTTAAAGTTAGAATGATATTCTTAATAGATGCGTCTTTTATACTTGTCTTATATAATATAAATATAATAGTCTAACTAAATTCTAGTTTTTATTAAGTGAAATTTCTACTTGCTTATTTTAGATGCGTGAAATAATCTGCTTATTATTATGTGTTATCTATATCTTGCGAGAGAGCTCTTTTTTTATAAGCAATTATTATTCAGCTCTTATTCTAACTTATCTAATCTTAAAAGAGCTGTTTGATTTCTTTATTAACTGAATTTAAGAATATAATACAAATACTTTGCGCTTGCGAGTATAATATAACTCATCTGCGTTAAATACTCTTATAATATGTCTGAAATAATAGATACTCACAACTTTATTATGCTTGATATTTCTTATTATAATTTGCGCATGAAATTCTCTTCTTGAAATATTCAGTTAATGTATATAATCCTGCATATTATGCGTATTATGCGGGCTTATTACATGTAACTTACATATAACTTTATTATTAGCATGTATAATATTAAGTAATCTGAAGCAATTTATCAAACAATCGCGTTTTAAAGAGTTGAGTGTTAATTATTAGATTATCTTAAATTACTTTTTATTATATATTCTTAATTAGAAAGTTAATAATTAATAATCTTCTCATCTTCACATATTTCTCATGTGCGTTTTATAGATTTTGCGCAGTTATTCTCTAATTATAAAGTTATTAAATTCTGATAATTTAAAGATTTAAAGTCATAACTTTTAAGATCTTATAAATATCGCGTGTGAGTTATATATTATTCGCATTCTTTTTATCTGTAACTTATATTAATAAGAATATTTCTAATATCTTAACTAGATAGTCTCTCTTAAATATCTTAAAGTTCTTTATTAAAAGAAGTTCTTATATTCTATTTCCTATAATCTTATTAAGTAGAGATATATTAATATCTTCACTATATAATACTCAAATAATTACTGCTTCTGAAATTATCTTTCTTATCTTTTTAAATATTTTCTCATTAAATAAGCTCTTTACTTATAATATTTGAACTCTAATTATATATCTAATTAGAAGAGATATATTTAACTTATCTATTTATCGCGTTCTATTTGCAGTAATGCTCACTCAGATTATGTCTTAAACTTAAGAGTTTAGTATATCTCTTATTAGAATCTTTAATAGAACTTTAATGCGATTAAGTCGCATTTTAACTCTTTTAACTCTATTTTGCGTGTGACTTATTTATAACACATGTGCAATAATTCAATCAAGTTATTAAGTGAATTCTTCTTCATTTTCGATTCTTTTATTATTATTCTTTATCTTTTTCTTAAGATTCTCTTTAATATCTATTAGATCTATCTTAATTTAATATTATTTAGCATATTAAATTTTTTTTAAAGATTTCTCTTATTCTTTATTTATTTATGCAGGCGAGGTGCATTCTTCACGCGTGTAATTTACATGCGCTTTATCACTCTCTTCTTATTTAATTATCATGTGCTCTTAACTTTGTAATTTGATTTTAAGTATATCTTTTTTTGCTTACTTTAGAAGATTCACAATACACTTATTCGAGTTTTTCAGATATTTCTAATAAAATATATAACACGCGTTTCTTCTGCGATTCTTATTATTAATAATATGAGTTTTAAATCTAATTATTATTAATATAATAAGAGAAATTTAACTATTTTATTATACATGCGATATAATGAAATATTGAAAAAGGCGCTAAATTATAACAAGTTTAATTTAATAGACTTAAATAGAAGTCTGAGTAAATTCTAAATAGAGTTATAGAAATGAGTAAAATAATAGATTATCTTCTATTTCATTAAAGATTCTAAAGTATAAAGAGATGAAAATTAATTAGAGATTAATTTTATTTAGAAAGATATCTTTTATAAAAATAAGAAAGATTTAAAGATTATAAAAATAAAAAGATAATATAAGTTCAGATATAAGCTTAATCTCTTTTAAGTCGAAGAATATTAAAGTAATAAGTTTAATTGTTTTTAAAGAGTTAATAAAGAAATCTGAAGCGGAAATTATTATAATTATCTTTAAAAATATTAAAAAGTAGAAGAAGAATAATAAGAAGATTGAAGAGAATTTATTTCTTATATCTCTAAATGAGTTACTTTTCTATTTAGAATTAGCGTTTAAAAAAATTAATATTGCCTGCATCAGACTAGTTATTGTAGCTATAATATTAAAAACAGCATCATTAAAAAGGTAACTCTTGGAACTATCTATTAATATTATTTATACAGCTTTAGCTTATATAATCAGCTAGATATAAGCTTTTAAATATTTAATGAGAGAATTTAAAGTTTTTCTTTATCAAATATTTAAAAGCTTATATCTAGCTGATTAAATAAGCTAAAGCTCTATAAATAGTATTAATAGATAGTCTAAAGAGTTACCTTTTTAATGATACTGTTTTCAATATTGTAGCTACGATAATTAGCCCGATGCAGGTAATATTAGTTTCTTTAAACGCTAATTCTAAATAGGAAAGTAATTCATTCAGTGATATAAGAAATAAGAGATAATTTTATCTGAATTTCGTGAATATATTTATATCTTTTTAAAAAAGACTTTGAACACTCTTTCTTTACATTAAGATTAATATAATTATTAAATAAAGTTATAAAAAGATATCGAATTATCGAGAAGATAGTTATTACGATAAGAGATCAACAACCGGCAGACTTAGCATGAATCGTCAAGACTCGATAGTAGGCTAAGGAACGGGATCTCACTTACGCACAGTATCATGTGAAATTATGATAGATCTGTTCTTAATAACTATAATTAATAAGAGTGATCGTAAATCAGACGTTAAGAGAAGTGCTTAAGAATGCTTAACAGAAGTACTCAAAAGCAAATACTCGAGAGTGCTTAAAAGAAGTACTTAAGAGTATAGAATATAGATTATAACTAATAACTATATAAATAAACATTTATCTTTTAGATTTATAATCTCTTCTTCTATAATCAACTTATATTATTAATTATATTCTACTCTTAATTCTTCTATATAAGAATAGTGATTTCTATTCACAACTCTCGAATATCTGAATCTTACTATAACTAGTCTTGATAGTTCTTAACACTTTAATTATCTATTATTAAATATTAGTCACTCTATTATAATAGAAATTATTAAGATAAATATATTATACTCTGAATAAGAATAATCTCAAGAAGAGATTACTGATACAGATCACGCCTTCTTAAAAGTTAATATTTCCAATATATTTTATAAAGATAGAAAGAGACTTTGAATCTTCTTGACTCAAGTTAATATGTATATTCAATTTAATATTCAGAGATTAAGAATAATCAAAGTTAAGATAATATTCGCAGTCACTTATCTTAGAAATAGAGTCTTTAATTAGTTCGAACCTCATTTAATAGATTACTTGAAAAAGTTGATTAAAGATAAGAAAGAGAAAATAAAAAGAATCTTCGTCAGCTATTCTTACTTTAAGAAGTGTATTAGATGAATATATAAAGAAGTGAATGAAGAATGAACTGCTGAATAAGAAGTTTAGAAACTCTAATAAATAGACTTAATAATAGAATATATATCTAAGTTTTAGTAGATTACATTATAGATTAAGTGGGATGATGTAACGCTTATAATAAAATACTATTTAGAATTAAAAGATTTAATTAAAAATAAGCTGATCTAAATTAAGAAATTAGATGAATTAAAGAGTCTAGTTAACATGTTTATTAAGATAGATAACTATTTATATAAAAGATAGATAGAAAAAGAATAAGAACGCACTTAAGTGTTTATTTTAAGTAAGTATTAAAAGAGAGAATATTAATTTAAATAAGTTCGATATTCTTAAGAAATGAATTTGAATATTATAAATCAGAGAAAGTTTAGAAAGAAATCTAATTAAAATAAACTCTCTTCGATTTAGTAAGAGGAGCGAATGAAAAAGAACTTATATCTCTATTATAAGAAATCTAAATATTAAGTTAATAATTGTTTTAATAAATAGTAGTTACATATAATCTTGGGAGAATTAACGAAATAAAGAACAAATAAATTAAATGATATATGAGATGTTAGCTGCGCTAATATTGAAACACCGATATTAGAAACAGTTATTAAATTATTCGAATAGATTTATAATCAAAAATTTACAGAATTATCTTATATCTATTTATTCTGAACTGTCTATTATAATAATTAATGCGTTATTTATAAATTAGATAAGAATAGCTCAGAGTGATATTTTAAGAAACTCAGATAGAAGAAAATAAGATAATTATTAAGCGTCATCTTTAAAGTACTTTAAAAATGAGTATTAAACAATCTTAAATATAATGAGAATTATATAGAAATGATTATTAAGTTCTAAGAGTTAGTATTATATATAGATAAAGATTGTGAGTTGAAATCTCAATATTAGTATAAGATATATGCGTCTGAAAAGATATCTTAAAGAATCAAGTTAAAATTATAATTAAGAATATATCGCACAAAAGATTGTTTGAATTAAAGTTAGAAACAGATTTATTATTATTAAGATAGTAATATTCGAGAAGTAGTTAACTTATATGAGATTGATATTCCCGCTTATCTCGAAGAAATATAAAGTATAAGTATGACGTAAATTAAAGAATCTAAAGAATTAGAAGTAATAAGAGTGATTTGCAACAGAAAGTATTACATCTCTTATAAGTTATATACACACTTTCCGTGTAATAATCTCGATTATTACTTTATAAAGAAAGAATATACTCATTTCCGAAACTATTAATTTAAAGAGTTAAAAAACAAGAGAGCTCTTTACGTTTAAGACTTAATAAAGAATCTAATCTTAAGTTTTAAAAACTAATAATAATTAATACTAGCTATATATAATATATAATCTTATAAGAAAATATTAAATAATAAAAAGTTAAGATTATAATAGATTCTGAAGTTATTGGAAACTACGCTTCTTCAGCGTACGTAACTCACTCACATCTGCTAATTTGAGGGAAGAATAAATTTTATTGCTTAGTATTAATAGATGAAAGCTTTATAGAGTAAAATCAAAAGTGAATTAAGATAGAGATTTATCTGTTTAATCTAGTTATATAATAATATACTGAAAGAATAATATTGAATATTGTGAAAATCAAATATAATATTATTCTGAGAATTTCATGATTAGAAATTTACGATCTGAAAGTAAGTTGGAAATAATGAACTATCAGCTTTTTTAACTGCGCCTGCGAAATAATTATAGTGACAGTATTATTTACTAAGATAGTATGAGTAAAATCTGATAACAGATGTTTAGTAAAGATAATAGAGAAATCTTCTAAGTATTTATCTAAATATAATAAATTTAAACATTTGTTTATTGAGAATAAAAGCGCATCTATATTATCTAAATATTAATTCTGAAATTATAAGATTTTGTTGGAACTCGATAAGAAACTTATATACGAACTTATTTATTCTCTTTCTGAGAAAGAACTTAAGATTTTATAAGAATATCTTAACGAGAATTAAAAGAAAGAGTTTATTTAATTCTTAACTTTATCTGTAGAATATCTAGTTCTATTTATTTTAAAGCTAAATGAAGAAATGCGTTTATATATTAACTATTAATAACTGAATAACATAATCATAAAAAATCATTACGTATTATCTCTCATCTCTAAACTACATGATTATGTTTGTGAAGCTAAGTGATTTACAATACTTGATTTATGAGGAGCGTACAATTTAGTGAGAATGAAAAAAGAAGAGAAATAGAAAATAATATTTCGAACTCATTATAATTATTATAAGTATCTAATCATATTATTTAAGTTGATAAACGCTTTAATCTTCTTTCAATCTCTGATAAATAATGTTTTTAGAGAATATCTAAATCAGTTTTGTGTTACTTATCTTAACAACATTCTTATATACTCTAAAATCAAAGAATAATATATTAAATATATTTGAAAGATGTTTCGCGCTCTTTAAATGAAAAATCTGTTAATGAAGATTAAAAAATACGAGTTTTATAAGCAAAGTATTAAGTTTCTTGAGTTTATTTTAATAGTTATAAGGATTTAGATAAATAAATTTAAGATTACAGTCATACTTAAATGATCGCAATTTATATTAGTAAAGAAATTATAATTATTTCTCAAATTCGTTAACTTCTATTAAAGATTCATTATAGATTACTTAAAAATAATCGTCTCATTAACATAAATAATTAGAAAGGAAGTATTCTTTATCTGAAAAATAGAAGTAGAATCTTTATTTCAGAAGCTGAAATAGAAATTTATAATAGCTCTCATTCTCACAATATTTAATTTTAAGAGATAGATTATACTTAAGACGAATGTATTAAATTATATCATCAATATATATATAAGTCAATTTAACAATAAAGAATAATTGAGATCTATTATCTTCTATTCTAGAAAAATAATTCCTGCGGAACTTAATTATAAGATTCATAATAAGGAACTTCTAATTATAGTTGCCGCGTTTAATAAATAATAAGTATACTTGAAAGAATTTAAGTATTCTGTGAAAGTCTATATAGATTATAAAAATCTGTTGTACTTTATTATTATTAAGATATTAAATAGACGCCAGATATAATAATCTGAGCTGTTATTAATATATAACTTTAAGATATTTTATTGAAAAGGAAATAATAATATTAAAGCTGATGCTTTAAGTTATTAAGTAGATTATATTTAAGATGTCAAACTCGCTTTATAATCAGTTTTATGTGAGAACTTAAATGAGTCTATAATATATAATTATATTATAATTGCTTTAATATTTCAGATCTCTAATTAAGATTAAAAACGCCAAATTATCAGATTATATTTAAATGATTATTTATCCCGCGAAATTTAAAAAAATTTCGAAAAATATTCAGTCTTCTAAAAATAAGATAGTGGGCTGATCTTATATAAAGAACTGATATATATCATAAATCAAGTAAAAGAAATAATTCTTTAATATTATCACAAGAAAATCTCTTATAAGTATTAAGAAATAGAAAAAACTTTAGAACGCATTTTTAGATTCTATTATTTTTCTAAAATAAATAAAGCAGTTCGATAGTAGATTATTAATTATAATATTTATTAAAAAATAAAGCATTCTTGATATAAATTATATAAGAAGATGTAGTTATTAAAGATATTAGAAGAAGCTTAGAAATTTATAATGTTAAACTTTATTATTAAGTTATTCTTATTTAAAGATTTAATAATAAATATTAGTTATAATAATATTTTAATTATTACTAATAGATTAATGAAGTATGTATACTTTATTAACTATTTAAAAGTGTTTAATGCGGAGAATCTAATCTATACATTTTTATAAACAATATTCGCAAATCATAATATATTAGCAGAAATTCTCTTTGATTAAGACAAACTATTTACTTTTAAATTTTAGAAATTATTAATAAATCAGTTTAAGATTAAGCATAAGCTATTAATCATCTATCACTCGCAGATAAACAAATAAATTGAAAGAATTAATTAAACACTGAAACAATATCTACAATATTACGTGAATTATCGTCAGAATAATTAGATAGTACTTTTATTATTAATGCAGTTCGCGTATAATAGTGTATTAGTAACGATCGAAGTGTCATTATTCTACGCGAATTACGAATATGAATCCGTTCTGTATAGACAATTAAGAGAAGTGAAATAACTTGCACAAAAATCAGTTATTAACGTATAACTATTAACTAGTCTATATCAAGAATTGATAAAAGATCTTAAGTTTATTAGTTAAAGATTCGAGATATATTATAATTTTAAGAGAATTGGCGAATTAAATCTTAAAGAGAGAGATCTAATATATCTACTTTATTAAAATATTAAAATTAAAAGACTTAATATAAAATTAAATCACACGAAACTCAACTTCTACTTAATTTAGAAAGTCTTAAATAAGTTAATCTACAGACTTAAACTTTCAGATATTATAAGAATTCATTCTATATTCGATATTTTCCTTCTAGAATCTGTATTAAAGAATATTAAATAGACTCTAATTTATTTAGATAATTAGAATTAGAAGTATAAGATAGAACAAGTGCTGAATAATCAAGAGATTAAAGACAAAACTTATTATCTAATAAAATGATTAGAATATAACACATTAAAAAATATATAAGAATTGGAAATGAATCTTAATTCTGCGATTCTTAAGAATTATTATCACCGGAACTCTTAATGTGAGAAGAATTAAGAAAAGTAGTCAGCTGCGCCTTATTAAAAGTGACGCTTAATTCTACATTAACTGATAACTCTCTCTCTTCTAAATATCTCTCTTCTCAATTAAGCTTCTTTAAAGACTTGATCTCTTAAGTAATTATATTACTTTAAGTCACCCGAAGAGATTTTATGCGAGAGTCAAGACTTACTATCTTAACAATATCTTATCAAAGATAAAGAAAAGTTATCTTTTAAGTAGTCTTTAATTATAGTTCTTTTTATCACAATCTTTAAAAGTCGATCTTTAAGAAATTATCATTATAATAAATATTATAATAGATACACTCTGAATATTTTAAGACATCTTTAGAAAATACACACAGATAACTTCGTGCAGCACAGACGGAATACGCGATCATAATCAACACTCTCAGTAATGTTATCTTCTCCGCCTGAATTCAATATCATTTATAAGAGAAAGATTTACTAATACGATATAAGAGTATAATAAAGAAAGAAAGAAGTGAAAGAATTAGAAGTTATAAAAGAAGATTTAAGTAGCTTAAGAGATTAAGCTAATTTAGAGAGATATAATATTATGATAAGGAATTAATAATCGATAGACTTAGCACGGACCGCTAAGACTCGATAGTAGGCTAAGAAACGGAATCTCATTTACATACAATATCATGTAAAACTACAATAGATCTATTCTTAATAACTATAATTAATAAGGGCGATCGTAAGTCAGATATTAAGAGAAGTGCTCGAGAATACTTAACAGAAGCACTCAGAAGTAAGTGCTCGAGAGTGCTTAAAAGAAGCACTTAAAAGTATAGAATATAGATCACAATTAATAATTATATAAACAAACATTTATCTCTTAGATTTATAATCTCTTCTTTCGTAGTTAACTTATATTATCAATTACACTCTACTCTTAACTCTTTTATATAAGAATAGTGATTCCTATTCACAATTTCCGAATACCTGAATCTTGCTATAGCTAGTCTTAACAGTTCTTAACAATAGTTCTATTAATATATAAATCTTACGAAACTTAATATAATTAAGAGATATATTAAGAAGAATCTTAAGAAGAGATTTATTAAATTAAGTAATATATTATTTATATCTCTAATTTTATTAATTCGAAAGCTAAATAAAGAATTTTAATTCTATATAAATTATTAAGATCTGAATATCTTGATAAAAAAGAATAAATATTCAATCTTCAAAATTGATAAGATATTAGAATAGTTAATAGAAGCGAAGTTTCTAATAAAGATAAACATTTATTAAGCATTTTATTATATTAAAATAATTATAATCAGAGATAATGATTTAATAATATTTAATATGAAATATGAAAATTACTACTATTTAGTAATACTCTTTAAATTGAGCTTAACACTCTTAATTAATTAGAGATATATAAATAATATATTTTTAAATATATTATAACGATTTATAATGTTATATTAAAATGATATTCTAATATTTAATAATATGTAAGAGAAATATGAAAAGCATATTAAGAAGATATTAAAGATTCTGAAGAAAGCAGAATTTTAAGTGAATATTAAGAAATGTGATTTTTACATTATAAAGATTAAGTTCTTAAGTTTATTAATAAATATAAATAAAATATAATTAAATCTGACTTGAATTAAGATGATTTAGAAGTAAGAGATATTTAAATTAAAGAATATATAAGTAATATAATGATTTCTTAAATTTATTAATTATTATTAATGTTTTTACAAGAGTTTTAATTAAATAATAAGATTATTAAATAATCTATTAAGAAAGAAGATCTTATTAATATAAGATGAATCTTATATTAAGACATTTAAGAGATTAAAGAAGTTAATAATATTAGATTTAATTCTTCAGCATTTTAATTTAAGAAAGAAAACTTACATGAAATATAATATAAGTAATTACATTATTAAAGGAATTCTATTATAAAAAGAATTAAATGAGAAACTATACTTAATTATTTATTACTTAAATAATATAAGATTAATAGAGAGAAATTATATTATATATAATAAGAAATTATTAATAATAATTTAATGCTTTAAGAAATGAGAATTAGAGTAATAAAGTATTGAAAAAGATATAATTAAGATGCTTATAAATTATAAGACTTTAAAGTATTTTATATTAATTAAGAAGTTAATAAGAAGATAAATAAGATAAGTAGAATTCTTAATATAATTTAACTTTAAAGTTGTGTATTAATTAAAAGCGATTAATAAAAAGATTAATATCTTAATAAGAAGAGAAAAGAATATTTCTAGAGTAAAGAATAATTTAAATCTATATCATATATTGTTAATATTAAAGATATTATTAAAGAAGATTTAGAAGAATTGTAAGATAATGTGTATTATATAAAAGATTCGCACGCTAGATAAGAATATTAAGTAAATAAATAGAAATGATGAGAATTTAAAAGAGATTTAAGAGATTTTATAAAATAGAGTTGAGAGTATTTATAAGAAATATTAAACGCGTTTATATAAAGAGTAGAAGAATTTACTTTACTTTTAAAATAAATTGATAATTCTTATAATATTAAAAGAGCTGCGAATATAAGCGATTTAATAGATTTATAAAAGTCAAGAAATCAATTATATAAAAGAATTAAAGATATTATAATTAATCAGAAAATTAAATCAATTTTCTAAGCTGATAAAAGTAATTAAATAATATCTAAGAAACTATTATATTTATTAGAGATTAAAGATGAGAAGATAATATTTAAGAGAAGAATTATAATCTTTATTAATTTCTAAGACATCTTAAAAGAATATCTTTATAGATTTTATAATAAAATTATTAAAGTTGAAAGAATTTAATACGATTCTTAATATAATAAATTGATTAATAAAAGAAAGACATTATATTATTTATACAATTATTAATGAGAATATGATCGCGGAAAATATAGTCAGAATGCTATATAAAAACATGTGAAGAATTCACGATCTATTTAATATAATTATATTGAACAGAGATTCTTAATTTGCGAGTATAATATAATTATATTTATATGAGATTCTAAGTATTACTGCAAAACTATTAACAACATTTTATTCTTAAATAAATAGATAGATCGAGATTATAAATACGAAGATAAAGTATTACTTACATAGTTATATAAACTTTAATTAGAAAAATTGGGCGGAGCTATTATTAAATATGAAATTCGCGACTAATATAATTATATTTAAATTAACTCAACTATCTTTATTTATAATTAACAAAGAATATAAGTTATAAATAAGCTTTAACGCGGTAAAGAAGTAAAAGATAATTAGATAATAAATTAAGCTTTAAAAAAATTTAAAGTTTAATAGAGTTAATAATTAAGATATAAAGTTGAGCGAGAGATTATTTAGCTTAAACTTAGAAGAGATAGAAAGAGCAGATTAATAAATATTATTAATTAATAATATTTGAAGAAGAAGAGAAGATATAATTATTAATAAGAAATATTTATATAATTAGATCTTATAAAAAGTTAAACGCGAAATAGATTAATTTATATAAAGTGTTGAAAAAGTTAAAAGAAGTATATAAACTTAAATTATCCGCGTTTATAAAGATTTATTTTATCTTCTATATCACTTTATTATTTAGAGATTTAGAAAATCTCTTATTTAAATAAGAATATTTCATATCTCTTTCTATTATTACGGAAATAGAGATAAACGCGGAATGAGAAATGAAGAATATTATTAATATTAAGAGAATAAGTAGACATCTTAAGATACAAATATAATAAGTAAATTATTTAAAGAATTTAATATATTACTTTATTGAGAATCTTAAGAATTCGAAGAATATTCTCAATAACTATTATTTAAGAAATCTTAATAAGTTAAGATTTAAATGATTGAAGAACAGCTTTAAGAAGTGAGTTAAAAATAAGAATGAGAATAATATTTCTAAGTTATCTTCTAAAGAAGAGTTATTAATAAGCTTAATTAATAATAATAAGATTAATAATTAAGAATAGAGAGAGAATTAATATTATTAATTATTAATTGAGAATAATTAATTTGATAAGTTAGAGAGTAGTATTATAAGTTATTACAACTATAAATAATAATTATATATAAGAGATAATTGTAGATTAAATTATGAAAATCTAACTATTTTATTATATATACAATATAACGAAATGTTTAAGACTTAATACGCAGACTTAATATATTAGAATTATACTTCTTAATAAGATCTTAAAGCTGAGAGCTGTATTAAGATTAATAATTATAATATGTATTTAATACTTTTATAACTTCTTTATAAGCTAGATTAGTTTCTGTAATTTAAATATCTATTTTTATAGATTATTGAATATATCTAACTTAAATTATTATAATATTAAACCAACTTTTTTCTTAATTAATCTTCTATATCATTATTTCAATTTTAAAATAATTTGAAATTCTTTATAATTACTTTAAGATCTTCTTAATAATTAAATTCAGCTATATCTTAATTTAAATTATAGAAAAAATATTTATTTCCAACTATTTTAATTAAAATCAATAGAAATTCTTTAAAATTCTTTAAAATCCAGAATTTTTTAATTATTAATTTTCTTATAAAATTAACTTATTATTCAATCATTTTAAAATGTTTAAAAGTACTTAAAAAAGCATTTTTAAGTAAAATCAATTCTTAAAATCTGCAAAAATAATGAAATTCTATCAATTCAAAACATTAAATGCTCACGAAAAGCCTTATAGCTCGCCCAATTCTCTATCTATAAGAACCAAATTTCTAGAATAAATAGCTCTAATTCAGGCGCTTTATATAATTTATCCCCAATTGAAATTAAATCTCAATTACAGAAGATATAGTCTCATATCTCTATTAAAATCTCTTTTTAAGCTAAATTTCACTCAAAATCGAATTTTTTAACATCTTAAAATCACTCTTAAAATACTACAAAGATTCTTTAATTATTAGCTGTTAATAATAGATAGAGAGTACTCAAAATCCCTTAAAATGAACCGAAAATCAGTTAAATAATCATATAAATATATTAAATTTTCAATTTCTTCTCTTTTTTAATATTATTTCATTATTTATATATATATATAACTAACATTTTAATAACTCCTTCTATTCTAAATGATTTTATAGTCGATAAAAAGCTTAATAGCTTTTTAATTTCGTCTGAAGAAGCTGTAGACTTTTTTTAAAATCGTTCAATTTCAGAAATTCTTTATTCTTTACTTAATTTTAAGTCGATTTTAATGAAATCTTATATAAATCAGTTCCGAAATCTTGATCTCAATAAATAGTGATATTATTTAGCTCTATTTCAGTTATTCTTTAACTAGAAAACGATATCTATTATTATTAAAGAAATGAATTCTTTTGTATTTTATAATAATTCTACTTTAAATCTATGAATTCCTCTTCTTATTAAAGAGTTATATTAATTTTTTGACTATTTATTATTATTATCTCTTTATAAACAGTCTTCTTAAGCTTATTATTAATATTTAAATAGAGTTTTATTAAAAACTTCTCTTTTAAAAAATTGATTTCAGTAAATTATTAAAAAATTTTATTTTGAAGATCGCGATTTGAATTTAATTAAAAAAGACTTTAATTAATAAGATAAATTAAAGTTTCTTTTCTTTATTTTATATAAAAAATCTGCTTATTATTAGCTTTTTAGTATAAATCTTACTGTTAATCCAGTTATATTTAAATTTAAAGAAAGAACTTCTTAAAAAATTATTATTTTTAATAAGTCTATTTCTATAGAATTTAAGCTATTTATTTTAAGTGATTTCAATTATATTTATAATTCAAAATATATTAAATCGGACATAATAAAAGAAATATTAAGAAAGAAAGAAAAAGTTTTTATTTTTATTTTTAATTCTTTAATTTCTACATTTTTAAATCTCACTTAATCAGTAATAATTTAATCTATAAATTCTCTTTCTAAATTTATTAAAATGAACTCTTTTTTATTTCTATTTAAATAATTTATTTGTTTATTAGAAATCTACATAGACTCTAAAATAGCGTGGAATAGCAGTTATTAAAATTGTTTAAAAGAGAGTTACAGACTATTCTTTACAATCTTTATAGTTTAAAACAAATGAGTAAAGCTTCAGAATAAGAAGCTCTACAGATCTTTATTATAAAAAAAGTAGCTTATTAACTATAATAGAATGTAAATGCGATTATAAATATATTAATTTTTTATTTTTGTTTATTTCTATTCTTTTCTCCTTTATTTTCTTTTCTAAAATTCTAAATCATATTTTTTTAATTACCAAAATTTTTACTCTACTTTATTATCTATTTTCTATAATTTTAACTTTTTTTTTCATTAAGTTATACTCTCTTTTATATAAATTTTCTCTGAAATTTTCTCTGAAATTTTCTCTTTTTTAATTTTGATATTATGAAAATAATATATTAATAATTTTTTAGAAATGATCATCAAATATAATATAGAAGACACTATTTTACGTCTATAAAAACATCTTAAAAAGACTGCTTCTAATATCACAATTACTCAAAAATCATTTAAAGATTAAAAAATCTTTTATTTTTAAAATATAATATTTTAAAAATAAATTATTATAAATTAATCAAATTTAGATAAAGAAATAAATAAAGAATTTTAAAAGATATTTAAAAATAATATTTATATTCTTATAAATATTATTATAAGTTGCTACAACTTTATTAATAATTATATATATTATAAGAATATTAAAGATACATCTTAATACAATTAATAATAAAGAAAGTTAAAAGAATAGATTTTATTATATTGTATATATAATAAAATGTTTGAATTAATAACTATATTAAATGAATATTAAAATAATTTTATAAAATAAGAAATAAAAAAAGTGTAGAATTAAAACTATCTATTTATTTTTATCTATCTTTTTACTTATTCTAAATATAGTAGTAGTAGTAAATTCTATTTATCTAATTCAGACTAATATTAGTCTATGTAGATCTTCTTGTACGAAATTTAGATTCTAATTCAAAACTTCTTTTCCCGCATATCTATCTACTGTTTTCTTCAATATCATTCTTCCTCTATTCTTTCATTCTCATTCTCTTCATTCTCTTTCATTCTCGCTTATAAGCTTTCTTCTGTTAATCTAAATTAATTAAGTATTCTTGTACAAAGAATTATTTTAATGACTACTCTGCATCTCTTCTTTTTCAAAAGAATCTTTCTTAGATCTATTATATAAAAAGAATTAAGAAGTTCTGTTCTTTTTATAATCTATTATGAGCATTTTAGTAACATATATTTCATTATCATATCATCTTAAATACACTTATATAAAGAACTCTTAATCTCTAATATCTTTCTCTTATATAGAAAGTGATTAAAGTTGATCTTATTTATACAGAGCTGTGTAAATATCGCGCTCTTATACTTTTTCAATCTTCAGTATAATCTTGTAATCTTTTTGCATAATTCTGAAAGAATTATCTTTAAATCTTTTCTCTTCTTATAATCTTTTCATCTCTCTTTTTATTTGCGTTTATAAAGAGAGAGAATTTCTTTATATATTTTCCTCAACTTTTAAATCTTTGTATATTTCTTCAGTTTCTTTCATAATAAGTTTAGAAAAGAAATCTCTTTCTCTAATCTCTTCTCATCTTAACCTGTATAATTAAATTGTTTGAGTCATTATATTATAAGATTATCTAATATAACACATGATCTTGCTATACAGTCTCTACTTCTTATTATTTATCTTATTATGCGAGCTCATATTTTCTTGATATCTTTAATTACTTTTAATATTTAAATTCTAGTTATTATCTTAACTGTGAGAATCTTAATATAAAGATTGAAAGACTGAATATAAGTTTCTACTTCTAAGACTTTTATTATGATTATCTTATAAGCTTCTGTGATTATATAAAGACACTTATTTTAAAGAGATTATAATTTCTTACTTACTTCTTTATAATATCTTTTAATCTCTTTTAATATATATTAGATACTAACTTTGTACGTAATAATCAATTATATAATAGTTTGATATATCTATCTTCTTATTTTGAGAGAGGCGTCTTATATAAATTCTATAATTATATATAGAATGTTAATCAGATAAATAGATTTAATCTCAACTGCATGAAGATGAGACTGTTATCTTAATATAATATCTAATTAAATATCAAGAATTCTCACATTATTCTTCGAATCAATTTCTTGCTTTTTTAGATTTAATTCTACTTTCATATTAAAATTTCTCTTCGCACGACTAAAATAAATTAGTTTGTATTTATTTAAACAGAATTTTAAGTCATATTTCTTTGTCTATTTAATACATTTTTAATAGATTTTGATCAAAACTCAATAGTTTCTCTTTATACTCTCGCTATATATTAGAATATTCATGTTATTCACGAATTCAGTTACGCTCATACGGAATCTAATATTGTCGCACTTCTTCAATAGATTAATATTATAGAAGAGATATAGAATTAAAGATATTAATAAGTTCTAAGAAATACTCACTAATATTAAAGCTTCTAATAACACGAATTTGTTAATCTTTATCTCTATATAATAATTAAAAAGAAATTCTATTACTTATTATACAAGAAACTCTGAGATCCTTCTTTTTCTAAGATTATGAGCGAGTTATATGTGAGAGACTTAATCAAACATGTTCGTCACATCTAGAAAAAGAAGACTTGTCACTTTTTTACTTTCTCTATTTTAGATTGTGTGTATTTTCTCTATAATCTATTGCAGAATAGTCTTTATTATTCTTAGAGAACGTGTTTTATATTGCGAATTTAGAAGAAGATTATATAATTCCGCAATATACTTTATCTAATTGAATATTATTGCTTCTAGAATCTTTCTCAGAATATTTAATAGTGTGATTGATTTATATGCGGATAGATTTAAGTAGTCGCTCTTTTCTAATTTCTTCAATATTATTATATAAGCAATTTTGAAGTAAATTGATTGAATTTTATAAATAAGACAGACTTGAAATAATTGCTTAATTAGATTTATCTTTTCTTGTATAAGAATCTAAATAATTTTGTTTGATATTTTATTAGAGTCTGAAGTCTTATTCTTTTCCATATAACTAATCGCTTTTAGAATTTCTCTTTTCTTAATTGTCTTATTTTGTGAGATTCTTTAAGAATACATATATTTATTAATATCTAAGAGATCTATCTCAAAGAAAGAAGAAAAACATATATCGCGCAGTAATTTCACTTTACTTTCTACATTTTTGACTTTATATATCTTCTATTTAAGAATGAGAAATGATGTTTAAGTGATTTATTCTTGTAATCTCTATCTCGCCTATTATATAATCTTTTAGATATCTTATGATTTCGCGACTATACCTTATATTGCATTTTTAAAGTCTTCTTATTTCATCTTTGTCAAGATCTTTTCTTTCCGACTATATTATTGTACGAAGCTCTGTTATATAGAGAGTAAGAGATTTCTTGTGAACTTTCTACATATCTTTCTTATATTCTTAACTGCTTCTTGATATTTATTTATTTAGAAACTTTAATTGTACAAGAAAGATCGTATTTATAACATTAAATCTTTTATAACTATTTGTACGTCTCTTATTAGTTTATATATAAAATGATTGATCTTCTCTCTTATTTAAAGTATCTGATTCTTGAGAATTTCTATATAATAAGAGAGGCTCTTGATAAAGATTTCTTGATTTATTTTCTTTCATACTTTATATTCTTTCAGACGCTCTTTTCTGTGTTAATTTAATCATTCAAACTCTGTATTGATTAAAAGATAATTCAAGAATTGTTCTCTTTTCAATTTTACTTGATATTGTACGAGCTGATTCTTTAACACTGTTATTGTGAAGATAAGATTAATAGTTGTCTGCTTATGTGAATTATCTCTTTAACAGTCTCTCATAACTATTCTCAAAAAAAGAATCAGTCTCATCTTAGTCTTTTATACAATATTTAGTAATATATCTAAGAGCTTATATTATAGTGAATAGAAAAGTTCTATTTAACTGAAATAATGAAGATTTAGATTGTCTAATATAATATGTTTTTCGGGCATTCTTAATATTGTATAAAGTGTCTTAAGAAACTCAGTTTCTTTAATCTCGAAATATTAACTTAAAGAATTATAAACATTATAAATATTAATTATATAATCAGCATTTTATATCTCTCACAGTTTCAATATAATTATGATGAGATTCTTTGAGTAATATATCTCCAATCACATTTTTATATAAATATATTTATTAACAAGAATGAGTATTCTTAAGTCTTTAATTCTCTAATTACTATTGTAAAAGACACTTTATCTTAAATTATATAAGATGTGATTAAGTATATCTCTTTATAATTCTTAAATCGCAAGAATGTTATATAATTTAATATCTGAGTTCTGAAACAGCTCTATTATCATCTTATTTCTAAATTTATTAATATTATATTGTAGAATCTTAAGATTCTATACAAAGATATTATTTAATATAAGATTTCTTTAATTATAAGCTAATAACTCTCTTTAGTTAGAAGAAATTGAATATCTTAACTCTATACAAGATTAATTCTCGCACGATTTTTAGATTCTTGCGAGTGATTCTTTAAATAAGTTAGTTTTCTCTTCTAAAAGTCTTCTACTTAACTTTATTTCATCTCTAATTCAGATTTAGAAATACTCTTATTAACTTCAGTTAATAAGATTAACTATATAGAGATCTTAATAATCTCAGTTAATAGACTTATCTATACAAAGAAAAGAGAAGAGAGAGAGAAAGAAAAAAAGATAGACAAGAAAGAGAAAATATAAGAGAGATTTTGAGATTAAAAGAATCTCACTTTTCTATTATATATCTCTTTCGTACGAGATTATTTCTTTGTCTATTAAGAACAATTCTGAGATCAGATTTTATAATCGCTTGAGCAGTTATTATATTATATAACATCTTTCTTCTTCTTTTTCTCGCATTAAGTAATTTGATATTATCTCGCGTAATATACGCACGATTATAATTTTCTGCACATGTGAAATGAATATTTGTATTCTTAATAGCAGAAACATTATTATGATTAAAAAATTGAATTATATTATATAATTAACTTGAATTCTATTTTATGAACAAGCTCTTTCTAAATAATTTTATTTGCCAGATCTAAATATAATAGCTCAAGAATTGCGTGTGTAATTGCGTTATTTTCAGTATTCTTTTTTATTTATTAAAGTTCTATAATCTTAAGCTTAGAGATTCATCTAAAGTTTTCCTTTTCTAATTTTTATATAAATTGCTTTTTCTTCTTCTCTTCTTATCTTATTTATATTGTACAGATTAATATCTTGTATAATTTTGCTTTAAGTTAAGTAAGAGAGCTTAGTAATTTGATTTATATTAAGTCTTATTTAAGAACTATATAACTTATCTTGTCCTCAGTATATAATATAATATCTTTTTTCAAAAGTTTCTTAATTGCGATTATTTAATGTGTATGAAATATGCTCACTAATTTCTGATTCACTTAATTCACAATTTTCTTGTTTAAAAGCTGATTGATTCTAATCTTCTCTTTCTTATTTGAGATCTAAACAATAATCTTTCTCAATCCTATTCTTGCCGAAATTGAAATCTTAAGAAATGATTTCATTTTAAGCTTCTTAAGCATCTCTTATATGATCTCTGCGTATAAGATTAAGAGTTTTGATTATTCATTCTACTTTTCTAATTTGAGAATGGATTCTTCAATTCTTTGCAATCTCTTCTTAACTGAATCAGATTTCTTCTCTATTATTGAGCATTTTACGCGTTTAAACGCGTTTTTTAACACATCTTTTATATACAAGCAGACTTATAAGATCGATTTAAGAAGTATATATATCTCTTTCTATAAAATCGTCTATTCCGCCTCTCTATATAAGTCTTCTTATATCTGTGTTATCTATCTAATCGCGCTGATATTCGAAAAAATTGTCATATTCCGATAAAAATAATTAGGCTGTGAAATGGTCCGGGTTTTGAGGTAACATACGGGACCGTATTGTCACTCACCTTAATTTCCACTTAACGCGAAGACGCGTAAATTAATATCTTTTTAATTAATAATCTTTTTAAATTAGTTTTTTTTGATTATCAATAAGATTATTAA
>JAABUK010002979.1_pt1 | contig 29409 bp, 40 predicted proteins | sample 5559141 | NCBI WGS metagenome assembly JAABUK01 (sample SAMN10711869, study PRJNA513367) | rock metagenome | isolation source: Antarctica rocks | place: Antarctica: Victoria Land, Pudding Butte nord | collected 2016-01-03
TTTCGAACAGAACTCCCACCAGCTTGGTTTTGTTGCACACCACATACACCTGTGCTTTCAAGCCAGGATGTCTGATGAGTCACTACTGGCTCCACACCCCAGACTGTAAGTTATAAAATGAAATGAAGAATCAGAGGCTTGAAGCCTGGAAGCAAATGATGGTACAATGCCTTCAGGCTTGGTATAGATAAATTCTGAAACGCAATCGCAAGGGATCGTGTGTGAGCAGGGGCTCGGGGATCACGCCTGAGTATGCAATGCATTGTGAGTCAGTTTCGGCGCAAACTTTTTACAGGTCGCGTTCAGGCTTGGTAACAACACAACGTCCTGTGGTTACAGAGCTGTGCCATGGCCATCAAACATAAATCATTGCACACTGACCAAAAGGACGAGGAGATCCATCACAACTGTTGCATCTATGCCTTGTCTTCTTGGACAACCTCCAAAGCTATTTCCCTGAGCGCACGCAATGTTGAACTCCTGCTTCTTCCCACGGCAAAAGCAGCAATAGCATCCCCCACGCTTCGGCTGCGATGTGCAGTTGAGGAGATTTCTTGGCCAGGCCTGGCTGTTTCAGGACTCTTGCGTTGACTACTGACAGGGTCATTGCCATCCCTAGCAATCTCAGCACTTTTGCTATCCCTAGCAATCTCAGCACTTTTGTGTTTGGCCTTTTTGCTGTCATCACGTGCACCGCCTCTAGGCTGTCTGTCTGACCTGGTCAAGCCTCCTGGCCTGGTGTTTGTTGAAGTGCTGAACAGAGAGTTTCTGCGGTGTACAGCTTCACGTGGGATGCTATCTCCAGATGATGCATCACTGTCCAAGCTGCCACGCACTGGCATGTCGCCCCATTTGCGGTCAGCCTGCAGACATAGCCAATTCAACAGCCTGCAGACATAGCCAACTCAACAGCCTGCAGACATAGCCAATTGCAGTCAGCCTGCAGACATAGCAATGTCAACATTGCCATCTGCTCCAGCTGCCCAATTGCGCAACCAATGTGCAGAAGATTAGACACATGTACGCAACACCAACTGGCATTATAGCTGTAAAACAATGCATGGCCAAAAAGGCGTTGATTGCTTCTTTGACAGAGTTGACGCTGCAGATGTATCTGCACAGACAACGCATACAAGAGCATGCCAAAGTCGATGCAGCTAGGGCCAAGAAAGCAGCTCTTACTGGCTCTGACTCCACCCAGTAGGTCTTCATAGGACCTTTGCCTTTGAGCTGTTGCACTCCAGGTCTAGCCACGATGTGGTACCTGAGCCTTGAGTCCTGCTTCACAGCCAACTGAGCCGCGTCTCGGCTCATCTGAGTCTTGTTTTCAAGGCAAGAGCTTTGCATGCGGGAAGCTGTGTTGACGGTGTCCCCAAACAAGCAGTAGCGAGGGTTTGTTGTGCCCACAACAGAAGCCACGACAGGGCCTGAGTGCATTCCAATCTTCAGATTGATGAACCTGCAGGTCAGCATGGTACTCATTGAAAATTTGTGAGCTGATCTGCAGTTCCCAGACTGCAGAAGTCTGGGCTCATTCAGAGATGCCAAAAATCTTGGCCTGCAGCTGTCACATGCACAGCCAATATGTCTGTATTGGCTGAACAAATTGACAGACATCATGTCAAGCTCCCAGACAGCATCAAGGTGGACCATTACACAAACTACATGGGTTGTTTCATCCCTGTCATTTGAGCTGGAGCAATGTTTGCATGGGTGAATGCATGCATTGCATACACTACAGAGAGGGTCAATTGATCTACATCAGTCTACACAGATCTGCATATCAACCTTAGGGATGAGTCATGCAGAGCTCAGTCAAGGGTAATTACTCAAAAGCAAGGAGATCTGAGCAGGTGCCTACCCTAGTGTGGGGTCTTTGGCAGAGATGCATACACTTTGAGCTGCTCTGTGAGCGTCCAATGCAAACCAGACAGCCTTGGCTGTATGGTCTGGTTGAGGGTTCTGCAGGTTGCCCACCACCATGTGGGTGCACCCAATAGTTTCCACCTTGAACAGCTGATGCCTGAGCGCCAGGATGTCCAGCACATTGTACAGCCTGTCCAGCATCTCCATCACCTGCAACCAGCAAACCTACAGTGATGAGTTGCTCAACCCAATGCATACATCTGCAGCGCAGCCTGACTACTGCTGCAGGGAATATGGGCACTTGCAGATGCATTGCAAGGACAAGACTCAGGTTTCAAGGAGTGGGTCAGGCATTCTTTCTGTGTCTTGTGACTGCCATTGTCTCACTGCAGCTCTGCAACAACAGCGCTCTGCAGGTGGCAGATGACAGCAGTCTGCACCTGTTGTGGCTGCAGAGTGGCTGAGAGCACGTTGAAGTCCATGATGTCGCAGAAGATGACAGTGACACAGTCGTACTGCTCTGGCTCAGGCGTGCGGCCATCTGTCAATGCGGCCAACACCTGCATCCCATCAACTCGATATATAGATATGGTGTACGAGACAGCATGAAGCATGTGTGCTGAACAAGAGAAACTTTCCTAGGTTTCATTGAGAAAATTGTGGCAGTGAAGGTTGACATTGAGTCCAGCATGCACAGGCTTTGTTGAAGGTAAGCACATGAGAGGTTCTTGACTTTGACGCACAGCGTCTTGCTCTTTTGCAGCATAGACAGAAGTAGCAGCAATGCATGTGCACCTTGGATGGCAGCATTTGGTTCAGCAAGGCTTGCTGCCTAGCTCTCCTCATTTGCGATGCACTCTCAAGGCTGCACTTGAAGGTCTCATTGGCAATTGTTGCCAGCGCTGACTTGATGATATCAAAACTTGGGCGGATGGCTGGATTCTGCATGGGCGTCCCACAGGTGGGCATGCCATGACATGCTTCCTGAGCAGATGCAACACTTGCCAAAATGGTTCACAGCTATGAGAGGCCTGCAAGATGAGTTGCAGTACCAGAAAATGTCACGTGAGGCTAGAAACATGATTGACATGTGTATACCTTCATTTGAAGAGTCACATCAAGTCACATGATCAAGAGGTGCAGTTGCTCTGAGATCACAAGGTGATACCTTGTGCCAGCACTGTTGCATGAGTTTGACCAAGGCATGTGGGACATCTTTGATGTCATCTGGGCTCAAAGACGGCCGCTTTGTGAGGGAGCGGTGTTTGTCATTCAGGGCGATGAGCACCTCCTGCAATGAAGCACACCACATTTTAAAACACAGTTGCACTGCAGCTTACAGACAATGCTTGCTCAGCATGCCATCACAGCAACCTGCTGTCAGAGTAGTTTCAGCAAGGAAGTAGGCAGGAAGCTGAGCATGAGGCTGACCTCCTGGTCCTCATCCTGGTAAGGAACTCTGTGAAATAGCACTTCGTAGATGAGCATGCCGTATGCATACACGTTGCTCCTGATGTCAGACTCCTCTCCTGACAATGCCTCTGGAGGCCGCCAGTACTGCAGCCTGTGATCCAGCAAATGAACTGATACCACAGGGCGGGTGTATCACCGATGCTCAAGAACACAAGGCAAAGCTGGGCATGTTGCGTCAAAAGCAGTAGCAATATGACAGGAGCAGGGCAAGGCTCTGCAGGTGTATCAGTGTGTTGTGCTAGCTGCAAATGGGCGGTTGTAAGGATGGCATGCAGACTGGCTGTGGTCATCGGGACCAATCTGGTCCTTGCAAAGCTGCGTAGGAGACAAAGCTGTCAAAATAGCTTGTCAGCAAATCAGTCCAATTTGCTGCTACCTTTTGTCTGCGGTGTCGCCTGTCTGCAAGTAGTCCAGCTGTAGGTGAGCTCTGCAATTGCCGTCCAGCAGCACCTGCAGAGACACAGTTACTCTTGATCCAGTGTCTCTGCCAGGCTGGATTCTTTTCATCACAAAACGTCATTGCTTGTGTATGCTGTACTTGCAACTCAGATGCCATCAATGACCATTTGTCTGGCTGCATTGGGAGCAGGCTTGGCTCTACAGGCAACTCCTTTGAGTTGCAACACACAAAGACATGTACGGCTTGACATGAAGCTCATGTGCATACACAGGCATGCAAGGAAGCTTGTCAAATCAGGCACAGCAATAGTTTAGTCTCATACCCTGCCACTGCTCAGCGGTTGATGAGGGATAGGCGGGGCCAGGTGGTATATATAGGCCATTGCCACAGCAACATCATTGAGGATGCCCAGCACCATTTCCAGATCCATTTTCACAGTTAGGTTGTGCACAATGTCTTTCAAGCAGCCACCAGAGAAGGTCTCAGTCACCTGCAGATGTCAATGTGCCTTGACAAAGCAATTTGGAGGGTTTCTATTTGGAGTTTTGCCAAGCAACACAAAACTGCATGCTGCACTCTACATCGCGTCAAGTGTGCTGGTCTGTTGCTGTCAAGTCTATGTACGCAAGCCCATACATGCGACATTGTACACAGCTCACCAGCAGCAGATCCTTGGAGGCAGGGTGCTCAGAAACGCCCTGGCAGCTGACAATATTGGGGTGCATAATCCTGGATGACACGGCTACTTTTGACACTGCCTGCATGGTCACAGATCCATGAAAGAACGGTTTTTTGTGAGATACTGTGCACATCCAGGAAGCATGCAGCAGCGCAGTGCCTGTGACGCAGTGAGCTACTGTTTGTTTGTGCATCTCCTCTGGCAGTGACATGCATGCAAAAGAGGGACCTGCAAGCTGTCAGGTGATGACATTCAGCAAGTCTACCTGTTGTCGCAGCCGAGCCTGCTTGTACCGAGAGCCATCCAGAGCGTATTTGGTCGTAGACAATGCAGCCAATGTGTTCCTGACGGCTGTGCGAAGATGACTGTGTTGCCAGACTACAATGACCCTGATTCTGGGCATGCAAAAGGAGCTTGTTGAGTCTGTCTCGTCTGTGTATAGGAGAGCTCGTCTACTGGAAGAGTTGGGTGACTCATGGTCGATGCTGCTGTTGGTCAACGACTGGCAGATGTCTGCTTGCTGCACTTCCTCAACAGAAGATATACGCTGCAAGGCTGAGCCTCCAGGAGTGAAAAGTGTGCTTCTGTTTGGTCGTGCTGGCGGCAGTATCATTTTGACTGCAACAAGCATGCTGCCGTAGTCAGTTTGTAGGACTAGGCTGTGCCTGCTTTGGCCAATAATCTTGGAAGATTTGCTCAAGTTCAGGTCCTTGTAAAGTATGAAATTCAGACCCTGCAGCAGTCACCATTTACCAAGGTCAGACACAGCTTCACAATACAGCTTGTATGCGGCTTATCATGATGGTTAGACATGACATATGACAAGAGTCTGGGGGGATGCAACGCAGAGGCATATCCACAACGTGCCGCACACATGTGACACGAGGCATTTGGCATGCAGACAAGCCTTGACTCACCACAGGCATTCTGAGATCCCTGTTCAGTCTGTACACCAGCAGAGCCACTGACACAACCACAAGCACAATGATGGTCACCACAATTGAAAAGGCTGTGGATCCCAGCGTTGTGGCAAGCGTTGATGCTGCTTTCTTGTGGGCTGGGGCTGGAATACATGGCCAGCAGAAACACACGTAACCCTGCATAACAATATACGTGTTGATGCCGCAATACAGTCAAGCTTGAGATGCATGGACTTAACGTGCTGGCTTGTCATGCAGCAAGAGCTGATGCTCCCTCATGGGGAAGGGCCTCAGCCTTGGCAGGAATGTGATTCAACCATTGGGCTATGCCATGTACAGTAGGCCAATCACAACTGAATCAAAGTTGTCATGCAGCAGTCATCATCAGAGCAACAACACCTGGTTAGCTTGCTTTCTGTCAGTCTGTTTCTGTTGCAGAATGACTGGATACCTGAGGACAAGGGGAGATACCACCCTGTGCGCAGTGGTCTGGCATTGCACTCTCTGGGGCTTTAATAGTCTGTGCTGGACAGGATATGACATCATACAAGTCAGCATTTGGCGAGCAGGTTCCATTTGCTGTCATGAGACCATGGGCTTGCAGCACTCGCCACATGCTGATGTAAGAGTAAGGAGGCAGCCACGTAGAGTAGCTCCCCACTTGAGCAGGGTGGTCATCTTCGGTGATTCTGCATCAACAGCACTTCAGCAAGTCACATGCATCCAGGAAAGGTAAACCTGGTGCTGTGAAACATGCCACCTACTGGTGTCAGCAGCTTTGTCAGAATCTGATTGATTGTGATTGGCAGAGCTGGGCTGTTGCATGAGGAGAAGCATTGCAAAGGTCAAATACACTCACAAAGCTTTGTCAAAATAGGCTCTCATCATATAGCAAATGCACATTGAGCAACAGAAACGCCAAGAAGATATCACGCAGACGTGTCTAATGAAGATACAGAAAGGATGATACCGGTACAAGGCTTGTGCTACGGCTTTTCTTGTTGTGATTGGCACCTTCGCTGCTGCTATGAAGACGTTTTCAGGTATGAGGCTGGTGCTGACTGGATATGGAAACCCAGGCTGTACTGCCTGCAAATGGTGTGAATACACGTGTAACATGTTGCAAGAGGATACTGACATTTGTCAATCTAGCACTGCCATTTGCACTTACTGAGCCAAGAGATTTGAAAGAGCTAGCATTGATTATGCCTCTCTCTTCCATGTGAGCAAGAGCATCAGCCCGCAAGAGAGTTGCATCAGTCCTGCCGCTCTCCAGGTCATATACTGCGTCATCAGTGTCATTTGCTAACATGATCTGCAGGAGCAGCGCCACAGTGGAAAGATTGTTCGGCTTGGTACTGTTGTTGAGCTTGTTGACCTGGCTCACCTCAGCAGTATCTGTGAAGACATCAACCCCATGTGCCTTGATGTTCTCATACAACAGCCAGGGCAGCACAGTGAATGCTGCCCCTGCTGATGCAAAGGTCACCTGCAGCTTGCAGTAAAGTCTTCATCAAGCATGGGTGGAATTCTGCGTAGCAGTAAATTGAGAAGCCAGAAAGCTGCAGAACGCCGTACCTTTCGACCTGACAAGTCTGCCGCTGACTGTAAGCTTGTGTCATCAGCTCGAACATAGATGCTGCCACCAATGGTGTAAGTGGTTACGCCGCTTTCCAGACGAGCTATAGAGGCCAGTGGAACCACACCATACTGGCTCTGCAGAACAGCTGCATGGTTGAGTCGGCTGTGTGGTACATCAGGTCACTTACAACATGCTAGCGGATAGGGAGCTGCAAACACAGACACATGACTCACGCTCAGACACGCATAGTAGGTGGCATCCAGGAAGGCAAAGTCAAGGTCTTCCGCAGCCAGAGCGTCAAAAACGGAGGTCATTGTATAAATTGGCGTGACGTTGAAAGAACAGCCCAATTGTTGTGACAACGCTTCGTTCAGGTAGTCGTCAAAGGTGGCCGAATATTGTTCAAAAGATACACCAGTAGCGCCAAGAGCGGACACTGCAACTTGGAAGACACAGGCGGCACCCTGTACAAACAGACACTTCCTTTATCAATGTTTCAGAGGTAGAAAGAGTTGTCCGAATCATTTCATGCATGCTGGGCACTTGCCTGTCCTGAAATAGCAAAACATGCCAGCACAATACAGATCAACAAGCTGCCGGCAAGTGTATGCTCAAGTGACTTCCCGTTCCGCGCCGTCATGGCATGTGGCTAGCACCTGCTGTACATTCTGGAATCAACGTCTGGGCGCGCTGGCATATTTGGGGAAGCCAGATCTGGTTTGAACCATCTGAACTGCGATAACCCCTGGGGCGGTGGGGCGGGGGGCGGGCTCCAGTGAGGGTTACATCTAGCCCAATTTTCTTGGTAGGTTGAAACATACGAAGGCTCTAAAAGTCTGCCGACATGTGTTGCACCGACACTTTCATACGTACACTCACCCCGTGGGTTTGACGAGCTTTGCTGAAGACTGCAGTTTCGGGAATTGGTCATCTGATTCAGTCTGATAAAATTGTGTGCCACTAAGAAACGCACCAATGTAATTTGAATGCAAATCGAATTGGCATTTAGCCCGGTTCAGACAAGCATCGCGGCCAGTTCATTCCACCTGCAGGTGAGTAAGCAATTTGCGCAAATTCTTTGACTGCTGAGCTGTATCTGCTCCCGCAAACAGGTGATGCCTTGTAATGCCCTTGAATACTGATGACATCAACATCAATGAGCAAGGCATGAATTCATTACATGTCATAAGTTGTGCTACAATGTTCCCCTGCTGTTTTGACCCACAATAAAAGGAATGTCATCATCAGATAAGGCATCACCTCCATGACTAGGCGCACGAAGTCTTGTCAGATCGGCAAAAGGGTTTGCAATGAACTTTGTACACCCAAAAGGGAAAATCCTACTCAGTCAACACGTCCCAGATGACTCTAATAGTCACTGGGTCAGCAAAGGCCTGCAGATCTCTTGAGACAAGCAGGAGCAGCAAGCACAAAGAAAACACAGCGTCAGTTAGCTGGTGGTAGGCTTGTCATACAGATCGTCTGGAAAAACAGAAGAAAAAGGAGGAACACTGAAAGCAAAATGCATGGCCCGTCACAAACGCTGTACAAGACTCAGCACGCATGCTATGCAATGCCAACAAAGGCCCGCATCATAGAGCAGGCCTTGTCAAACTCAGAGTCAGCAGTATTGTCACCCCTCCAACCAGTCATATCTGCCAATGCTGTCGGCCATACAGGCAGAGTACCTTGTCTTTCCCTGGCAACCTGATAAGCAACAGCTGCCAGCGTAGAAGGCTGGACACTGACAAACTGCCCACTCTCAAAAGCCCCGTTTATGGTGTCCTGAAGACTGGTGCTCTGAGCTTGCAGAGCACCAAGTCGCTCCAGGTACACATTGAGGCAGCGCACTGCAGAGACTGTTGTCAATGCACTGCCTGCTGGGGTCAAAGACTGGCACACCCCTTCTAACTGCTTTACAAAATTGATCAAATCACCTGTGATGCAGCAACAAGCCATTTTATACACTGCACAATCCATGACTGAGGGGTGCATGTCAGCATTGTTGCCTTGGGTTGCTGCTTGCGATGTCCCAATTTAGTGCAAGTACATGCAGCAGAGGACATGAGCAGCTGCTTTGGGCTGTAGCAAGCCATGCCATCTCACTCTGCAATATGCTGATGTCACACGACATACACACTCGATGCTCACAAAGAATCAAGAAACAGGAAACAAAAGCATGCGTTGCTGCAAGGCAAGCTTATGACCAGCTATTGCTGATACTAGGTGGCAGAACCTGCCTGTTGGTACATTGACTAGGGCTGCTAGGGCTTCAGAATCCAGAACAGGCTGGGGTTGGTCCAACCCACACCTTGTGGCCAACACCAGACTTGCTCCAACCATCTCAGAAACTGTTTCCTGCGTCCAGCACAACAAAATGTGGGATCACTGTGAAACACACTCTCTGTGTCATCTAAAATAGGGTTGAACACCACATCCAGGAATGGACACCAGGAATGGTTGCAAAGGAAATGCCTGTGGCGGGTGCAGAAATGTGGGGCTGCTGTGACTGCACCTCAAGATGCCATGATTGCATGCTGGCATAAGCATGATGAAGCGATACCGTGCTATTGCTGAATACAGAGGTCAAGGCCTGAAGCAGCCTTGATCCTGACCACCGCTTACTCATATTCAGCAGAGTCAGCACTTGCTTTCAGCACAGTCAGCTGTCAGCACAGTCAGCTGTCAGCACAGTCAGCAACTGCTGGCAGCACAGTCAATGCTGACTGTCAGCACACTGTATCAAAACCTGCCTGTCAGATACACTTGAAACGCCAAATGAGTGAGCGCAAACCATTTTGGTGATGCAAATGATGGGAAATTCAACCGCATCTTGGCTGATGCTGGCATGTGTGGCAACATACCTGGTTGAAGAGGTCACTGCGGTGGTGTAGCAGCCTGTCCAGCATCAGAACTGCATCAAACGCCAAGGCTTCAGACAAGCCAAGGCTGTCAGCAAGCTGCTTAGCAGTGGTCAGGCACTGAGATCTGCTGCTCAGGTACTGCCGGTTCAGCTGGGCACCGACTTTGACGTTGGGAAAATAGGACTCAAAGGTGCGCAGCGAGGTCCAAGCTGCGCTGCAGTTGGCAGCTGTGCGCTCCTCAGCTTGCAGGAAGCTCAGATTGGCTTGCATGGGGCTGCGAGCCAGGCTCCGGCCTACAGGCAGCGGTGCTGGCATTTGATAGGCAAGCAAAGGGCAGGAGGTGAAAGGCAAGCACTGGACAGAGAGGGAAAAGCTTCTATATGTAGGGCAAGGGAGGAGCTGAGACAGTATCTGATGTAAGGTGAGTTATGCAGTGAAGAGGTCAATGGGATAGGGTGGAAAGGCAGGCAGGACAAGCAGGGGTGGGCAAAAGGGCAGTGGGAGGCTTGACTGGTACAAGAGCTCAGCAAAGCTGACAATGGTGTTCACGCTTTCAAGAAGCTGCAGTGGGGGCAGTTGAGATGGGCAAGTGCAGCAGGCACTCATTGGCAGGGGGCAGTGGGAGGAATGGGCAGAGCGCAGTGGGCGGCAGACCTGATAGAGGGCTAGTCAGGGGCTGGGCAAAGCTGGACATGATGGTCTCAAACTCAGGCGCTTGCAGCCATTGAGCTATGCCCTCTGCAGACGCTGACAGGGCAAACTTGTCTGTGTCGTCGCTTTTGCTGCACGGCAGCGCAGGTCTGTCAAGGTCAGGGAATAACACAGCAGACTGAAGGGATAGCTTGCTGCCTAGATCGGGCTCCCTGTTCTACAGACTACACTGCACTAGGAGGATCAGCCATGACATTGCAACACGTCGCAGTTTTCCAGCGGCCTGTCTCTTCCTGTGAACATGTGCCCAAACATTGCATGGCCGGGCAGAGTGAGTTGTAGTCTGCAACTCACCTGGAACAGCCCGCACAATGGCATGCAAGTCACAGAGCAGCATGGGTCAGACAGCTTGTGCACACTCACCTGAAAGGCAAGCTAAATCCTCTGACCATGTCTAGCACAGCAGCCTGATTGGCTGATGCATTGTCTTTGGCCCCGAACAGTTTAGCCGCCACAGCAGGCAAGGCTGAAGCCATTCGTTTCTGCCCTCGTGAAGGGCTCCTGCTGCGTCCAGCCCTGCGTCCAGGGCTTGGGCTGCTTGGACCAGCCCCACTGGAGGGTGCTGCCTCCTCCTGAGGAGCTGCCTGAGAAGCTCTAGACTGCTCTTCTTCTGGTGACACTTGGGGGGCTACCTCAACCTTGCTGGGGGTCTGAGCAGGGGTTGAGTGTGTCCAGCTACCGATGATCAGTACAATGCGCTGACGTAAGCTGCCTGGCCCGTTGGTTTGTATAGCATGATGCAGGTCTTGTAGCCATTTGTGCAGCGCTAATGCTGCAACAGTAGGAACTGGTGCTGCAATGCAAACCTGCATGGAACAATTGGCCCTTGGACTTTGGACACCTTCCCTGTTGTGGTGTCTGAGTGAATGCATTGAGCACATTGCCTGTGGTACATCATTTGCTGCCCTGCTGCTGCCACGTTCTGCCTTGCCAAAACAAGCTAGCACCAGACCAAGTATGCTTGAACCACAGACAAGCTGGAGCCAGCCTGACTGCAGCGATACCCTCACAATACTGCCGTAATCACTGAAGCATGGACGACGTAAGCCGTAGCTGCAGGTGCAGTGCAAAGATACGCACAGAGATTATCTCATTAGCTAGGCAGAGTGATGGAATTGCGGTGAGCTGCAACAGAAATGCAAAAGGTGAGTCACACTGCACTGCCCATGCCATATGCTAATTGCACAACAGTCTAGCCGTGAAGCAGCCATCATGCACTGCTGCTTGCTACACAGCTTGTTGGCAGCTGTGATACACAGCTGAGGCAAGCTGAGTCACCTCAAGCGTATCTGAGTCGTCTTCAGCAGCTGCTTGTACAGCTTCCATGCCCCTGACAGACTGGCGACACGCCAACTGGAAGAGCTGCTGAGCCCTTTGCTGTGCTCCAACAATGCCAGAACACCAGAGCAGATCAATCACAGCTGCATATGCTGCTGTATCTGGCCGAGTGCTGGCTGCTTGCATCTGCTCTAAAGCCTGCGGCATCAGCATGCATGACATGGCGTCCAGGAGTATTAGAATCGGAAGAGCTCTGACCTTTCAGATGCATTAATTCTAGCAAATCTTACGCTACAGTAAGTGAATGAGAGACTAGCTGCAGGAACAGATCTAGCTGACGCAGAAATTGCCCTTAATGCTTCTGCAAGAAATGGGTAACAACACTTCACGCTGGAGTCAAGCCACAGCACGGCACAGCATGATGCAGCACAGCAAAGCCAAGAGCAAATCGATGCAGCAAAGCCCAGCACAGCCCAGCACAGCCCAGCACAGCCCAACACAGCACAGCACAGCACAGCACAGCACAGCACAGCACAGCACAGCACAGCACAGCCCAGCCCAGCGCAGCACAGCAAAGCGCAGCACAGCACAGCCTACAGGGGCTGATCCATTGCAGCAAAGCACACGTGCCAGCACTCAGCACAGCACAGAGCACTGAGCACCGAGACACTGAGCAAACATGGAAATTAGGTCACCTGCAAGGCTTGGCGCCATTTGTTGGCCGGGTGGTATGCTGCCAGCAACGCTGTGTAGGTGGACAAGTCGGGTTTGAACCTAGCAGCTTTCATCTGCTCAAAGATGTCCCTTGCTTGCTGCCACTTCTGACCTGAGAGACACGCCACCACTGTGTTTCCATAGCAGTAAAACCAACCAGGTCAATGCGTTTGTTGAGGCAACATTGAACATGTCATTGCAGAGGAGCTTTTGACACAAGCCAGTGAATTGTAGTCGTTTGCTTCGCGTCTTCCAGCACAACAACAAAAATTGCTGCAGATCTTGTTCACAGAGTCACACGTCAAACCCTGCTGACTAGAGCAACTGATGATCAAGCTATGCCCAAATACAGCAAATCAGCATAGACCGCAGCATTGCTAGCAAGCAGTAACATAGCGCAGCACAGCACAGCACAGCACAGCACAGCACAGCACAGCACAGCACAGCACAGCACAGCACAGCACAGCACAGCAGACCTTGAGCGCAACAGCTGATGGCAGAGTTGTAGGCAGGCAGGTTGGGGTGACACCGGTCCCCTGACATGTGGCCCCATACGGTCAGGCCTTCCTCCCACCTTCCTGTCCTGTCAGCTGCTGCAATGAGGCTGCTGTATGTGATGATGTTGCGCTCTTGCCGCTTGGCTACCATGTTGTTGTACACCTGCACTCATATGAGGTTGTGGTCAAGCAATGCTGTATGTGATGATGTTGCACTCTTGCCGCTTGGCCACCATGTTGTTGTACACCTGCCCTCACTTGAGGTTGTGGTCAGGCAATGCTGAGTCAGCTCTTGCCGCTTGGCTACCGTGTTGTTGTACACCTGCGCTGACTTGCGGTTGTGTTCAAGCAATGCTGAGTCATCACTCACGTCACGTTGTGGACACAATTGGGACAGCGCATCACACTGTGACTCAGACAGAAAGGGCAGGGCAGAAGTGGTGGATGGGAACAGTGCAAAGCCCCTGGCATGAAGTCAAGGGCATCACGGGCATTGAAGTCCTGCAATGTGCCGGAAGATGATGTCTTTTTGCCCCATGTGCTGTGTGCAGATTGCAGTCTGCCAGAGCAAAGCATGAGGCACACCTCCAAAGCAGCGTCCAGGTCATCAGACTTGCAATAGGCTGACACCAAGGCTGTGTAGGTTGTGGCTGTCGCCTCCAACTCTTGTTCCTGCATCCTCTCATACACCTGCACATCAAGTCAATCACTCTTTGCAGCCACTCTGCTCTATGCAACGTTTGATTGCAAGGCAAAGATGTCGTATCGCATGCTGTGTAGTTTGATATTGTCATACTTTCTGGGTTGAATCAACAACCATGCAGAAGCAGAACTCAAGCCACCTGGGAGATGCCCAAGTCCATCATTGCTGAATATTTGTATGCAAGGCAGGTAGTAATGCATGATACTGTGCTAATTCGGCGCAAAGTTTCATGTTCCCACTTGAAGGTCTGAAGACTCTCTGATCCAGATTTGACCCTACATGCCCCAATGAGCATCTCACAAGATGTCTCATAGCGTCTATCAACAGCGCATCGTACTGACAAAGCTTGTATTGGCAATGACAGCAGTGAGTGGTGTCACCTGTAGAGCTTTGGCAGACTGGTTGCACATGTTACAGGCGATGATAGCTGTGTTGTATGTTCGCGTCTCTGGCTGCACCCTCTGCATACCACACACCCCTTTCTTATATGTTGTCATCTGTAACTCAAAACAGGGTGTTGGAAGATGCTTGCCAGACCTAAGGCTCGTGCAGATCATGCTCGGTTGCTTGTTGATTATGGTATTGCTGTATGTCAACTTGAGGGCATGGGGGCTCCCCCCATCATGACTGGGGGCTAAGACAGCATGAAGTGAGCATGCAACGATTGTTCAGGTTTGTTTCATGCCAAGTGCCACACCAGGGGGTGATGATCTGCAGTTTGAGTACCATGCACCAGCTTAGCAGACCACCCACAACATGTTGAGTTGCACCAGTGATGTGTGCAGCCACAGCTGCATGAGTGCTGCCCATGCCTCAGCTACATTGCATTCAGACTCTGTGGTGTTTACCCAACAGCATCAGAGGCAGAAGATAGGCAGAGACAGCACCTTAGCAGTCATGTCATCAAGAACCTGCACAGCCTCTTGCCAACAGCCCATCTTGCCGTATACATCAATCAGCGTATTGTATGTCACCACATTTGGCTGACACCCCTCGTCCTGCACCGTTTGACAGAAGCAATGTTCAGTTTGTTATATACTGCCAGTCAGCATGCTTCATGTCAATGTATCCAGCAGCCGTCGCTGTAGTAACAATGTAAGCAATTTCTGACATTGAGCTGATAGTGCTGCAACATGCAACTTGAGGCAAACTGCCTGCACCCGCTGTCAGCATATTGTCAACAGACAATCCAATCAAAGTATGTTGCATTCAACGCCTTGATGCTGGGCATAGCTTGATTCATCAACAGGCGAGAAGCTCATGCAGGCGCATGTACATCTGGTTAAGTGTACGTGTGATTGCAAAAAAGAGACATTGCCTGTTATGACTTGGATTGTATGCACCCTTTGTAAGATACAGGCTGTTATGCAGCTTTGTGGGAGCAACCACCTCAAGAGTCTTGAAGACGTCCAGAGCCAATGTGAAGTCTCCAGATCTTATGCAGGTGTTGATCAGAGCGGTGTAAGTGTGTATGTTTGGTGTGATGCCACGCCCGCGCATGTCAGCCACCAAAGTCAACGCCTTGCCCAGCTCCTGTCGCTGCCCACACAAGCTGATCACTGCATGCCGTTCAGACCTGTGTTTAGGATTGTCTCTGCACCTGGTAATGTAAAATCTGTCTGCTGGAGGGACAAAAGGATGTACATCACACAATGAAGACAAGAATGTGAAGGGTTATTGGTTGCTCACAAGCACATGGTGCACATGCTCACAAGCACATGGTGCACATGGCCTGTGAAGCTTGGAAGGTTGCCATTGTGCCAGCAGCTGTGTCATACCGGTTGTGTATGTGAAGACGTCACACAAGCTGGACAGCTCATTCTCTGAGGGGAGCGATTGCAGCCAGTCAAAGATAGTGAGGGCATGGTGGGGGAGGCCATTCTTGGATAAGTCCTTCAGCAGGGCTGCACATGCCCTGGAATCTAGACTGTGCAGTCCCTGGGCTACTGTGGGGATGGCTGACACCCCGGGGGGTAACCTTTGGACCATGGCGACTAAGTCCTCCACTGTTAGCTGCCCTGGCAGCTGCTGCATGCCACCTTGCCAGGTCTGCCCTTGAGCAACCTGCATGCAACAAAAGGCCAAGGTGATAAATGACACTGCTATCGCTCTGTTGCTGGCCATTTTTGGAGCCAAGTTGAACCATGCACAGGCATGGAAAGCACTGTGCAAACACTGTCATGCGATCACGTCTGTGCAGTCAGAGCACATGCCATGAACTGTGTAGACGTGTGAGCTGCATGCACCAGAATGAGACGTGGCAAGAAACCTGTGTGACCTGTTGCCACATGTCTCTGTACTGCCCCTGTCCTTGGCCTCTATTGGGGTCATACTGTCTTTGATGTCTGCCTCTTTGCTGCTGTCTGCCTCCCTGTCTGCCCTGCTGTCTTGGAGGTGGAAAAGGCTGACCTGCTTGTGGAGGGAACAGTGCTCTTGCCCCTGGTGCTTGTTGCACCAAGGGTGCTAAACCCTGTTGCTGAAGCACTGGACGCCACTGGGCTGCAGGCATGAACTGCACGGGATAGCTCGCAGCAAATTGAGGGTAGAAAGCTGCAAATGGGGGGGCTGATGGCCTAAGTCCTGACAGTGGTCCTTGCAAAGAGGGCCTGTAAGGTGAGGCTGAAGTGGGCCTGCTGCCTAAACCGGGTGTCTGAGAGTACTGACTGCCGCCTGGCTGATTATATTGTAAAGCTGGTCCGGACCGTGGAAATTTCTGTTGGGCATAGCCAGGTCGAGTCTGGGGTTGAAACGCTGATGCCACTCCGTATGGGACAGCATAGGCTGTGTCAAACTGACCAGGAAAGGCGACGCCGCCTTGCCAAGGTCCGCTGACATTGGTCTGCCGCAAGCGCTCTTCAAGGTCCGTGTCCAAAGGAGGTCCTCCCCGGGGCTGCATTGCGTTGTGGCTGCCTACAGTACCGGACGTGGCCTCAAGTTCGCCAGATTCGCGTCATTGCTTGGACGACGGTGTGCCTTCAAGAACCTTTCCGGAGCTTTGACAGATAAAATCCACCCCCAGACTCTGAGGTGACAATCAGAACGTCAAGCGATTAAGTCGGGCACTAGAGTGAGGAATAATAGAAGCAGTTGCTAGCGAAGGCAACACAAATTGATTCACAAAATGATCCGGATTTCCCGGCTTTCGTCTCACAACTGCACACTTGAGCTGCCCAAGTTGAGCAGTCGCTGCACCTTCTTGTGCATGTTGATGCCTCGAAACAGGATGTGACTTGCTCCAGACTGAAGCTGATGCATCTTGTCTGATGACATAGAGCCATAATATGTACGGCATGTTAGGGCTGTCTCAATCTGTCGCCAACTGCGCTGTGATCCGGCTGAAGTTCCTGTCTTGTTTGGCTGAATGCACCTCAACTTTACACAGCATTGCGGGTGGCAGAGTTCTCGCAGTCGACCACCTGTATGACTTTGAACGCAGTAAACACTAATCTTGTACCGGTCTGACAAAGCTTCGATATATCAGACCAAGCTTACGAGCAAGTTTGCACAAGACATGAATGCTTGTGTTGATGGCTTCCAGGGTTGCTAAATCCTGCATGTATTGCGTTGCTGCACAAGATGACAGCAGAAGTTGTGAGGGCTGTCATGAATATGCTGGCAAAACACGAAATCTGACAACCTGCATTGATGTTGCCAAACAGTTCACTGTAATAGCAACTATAACGCAGCTTGCCATGCTTTGTTTTGCTGCACATCTATATGTAACATATGTCCCATCAAACTCTCAGGCCAACACAATCAATTCATTTCAAATCAAAGCTTTTTTACAAATCACTGACACAGGCAATGCTGCAAACTTTTGCTGATAAGTATGCTTATGCACATGTTTAGTCACAGGAGGCTTGGTTGCAACCATAAGGCAGGTTTCAGGGACAAGTACATTCTTGTTAGACAAGCATCAGTCTCCTGTGTTGTGCCAAAGGTGCAGAATCAGTTCCTGGCATCCACAAGTTTGCGGCTGGTTTAAGGTGTCTCGCATGTGAGAAAGCCATCACGTTATTGTGTACAATTGTGGCTGCCAAAATTGCCCCAACCAACATGAAGATGATCACAGCATACTGGCGAGGCTTTCGCAACTCCTCTTTGTGGATTCTGCAAAACATTTGTGACAAGTCAGGTGCAGCCTCAAGTCATGCCATGCAGGTGACATGTTGACAACTGTGGGCCAACAGACAGGCAAAACATGACATGCTCTGCGCCACTCCAAGAATCACAAGTCATGCATACATGATGTGCTTAAGCGTCACATTACTTACGTATGTACATGTGTGCTTATGCAATGCAAAAGAGGCAGCCTCTTTGATTGGCTGCCAATCAAAGCTGCAAATCAGAGGGAGAAAATTAGCAGCGTCACTGTTACAACAGAGGAGTTTGCTGATCACTATCATGATGTCTGCTGGAGACAAGCCTTCCAGGACACACTGTACCCTGCTAGAACAGGATGACATGTTGTGCCAATCTGAGCATGTTCACAGGGCAGATCAGATTTGCCATTGTACCTGAGGAAGAAGAAAGCAGGGAGAAGCATGGAGCTGCTCATAGAGCATACAGCCCCTACAATGCTCTCCACATTGCCCAGGAACTCGAATGACAGGGCAGCCACAAGGGCAACAACAGCCATGATGCCAAAGCGCAGGCTGACGGCTTTTGCTTGTGACATCTCTTCGACTGATCCATCGTCTGCCACCTCTGCAAGTCCATGGATGCTGATACAAAAACATGCATGAAACTTGGAGGTGCTTCCATGCACAACACCCCATCATGTGTAAATTCAGTTTGCCCAAGCTGTTCCTGAGATGATGTCTCTTCAAGCTTTTTTGTGAAGAGTGACACTGTCAAGCAACAGTGTATATCAAGGAATGGAGCAGCACAGGTGCATGCAGACACAAGCGACAAGCTGCGTTGTGAGTTGCCACATCAGTGCAAGCAGTTCAAGCTCAGCATTTTGTTGACCAAACATGATGATCATGGCAGGTATCAATCATGTCATGGTGTATGTAAGCTGTGGTCAGATAAGACTTTGGGCTCAGTCAGCCATTTCGTCTGTCCGTATGCTTGTCGGTACATGATCCATGTGCCTATTGTGCATGACAAGCTGTACCTTTGGGGCAGACTGCTGCCAGCATCTTCTGCAAGACCAGGATCTGGGGCCCCAGGACTGTGAATGCATGCACGCCAATCAGCCCACTCACTACCTTGTCAAACTGCACGCACATGCCAGCACATGACATGCGAGTGCCGACAAACACAAATGTTGCCGTTGGGGATTTTGCCCGGCACAACACTTTTGCTGATGCAGTTGCAGCTTTTTCTATGGGTGAGGGCGTTCAGGCCAAACTCATCAGGGTTGGGGACCACACTCATTTGTGTATCCCAAAATTCAACAGGCATACCATAACACCTGGGCCTTGAGAAGTGAAATTTTGTATCATGACTGCAGCAAATATATCAAATTGTGTATCAAACTACACATCAGGTGCATGGTAAGTAAAGAATGGTACCCTGATGACGCCAAAGATCTTCAGGTGACTAAGCACAGACTTGGTCTCCAGATCAGCAGTGATGAGCTGCGAAGCCTCACTGCCGAAGTAGAAGTACCCCAGAACACCCATCAAGGCATACACCCCAGTCATCACCCCCAGGGCAACCAGCAGAACCCTCTTGAAGTGCAGGGGTTGCTTCATGGTGGCCCTCAGGGTTGGCAGGGCGCTTCCAGACGGCCCAGAGAGGGCTACTGCAAAGATGCCCATTGCCTGGGGTAGACTGGCCCCCAGCCATATGTGGGGTGGAGGAGGCTGCATTCATAGAACAGTAGTCATTGCAACAACAGACACGTGGCGATTGCTTGATCACGTATGAGGAAGTAGATACACAACTCAGCCTTGTTGTTGAGCTGCAAAGGGAAGATGGGCAACAGTAGGCTGTAATTCAGATCCGTCAGCCTACGGAAGGCCAGATCCTGCAGGCTTTGGTTTATTGTGGAGCTTGGCAACACGGAGAATTTCAACAGTGCACAAGAGAGTCGACAATGCATTGCACGGAATCAAAGCTGGTCAGGTTGCAGATAGGGGCGATCACAACAGCAGACGTATGGCGGGACTGCTCAGCAGGTGCAGCACATATGTCAGGACTCAGGCAGCTCAACATCAGCCATCAGCATATGCGGATCTGATTCAGAATGACTGCTTTACTGCCAAGTCTGGAACGATGCAAGAAGAGATGATTGGGATTTGCATGTCTGTGTACATGCCAGTGCATCAGCAGCCCCTGCTCAGCATGACACTTGACTTCTCATTCAGTTGACACCGAAAGGTGTAGTGTTAGTCTGGTCCTTTTGTCTAGTCTACAGCAGCAGCAGATGTGACTGACCTGAGGCAGGCGGTGTCTGGAGGGATCCTCTGCAACAGCTCCACAGACTGAAACCAGAAGGATACTGGTGCAGCTGATGCCCAGCACTGAGAGAATACTCACATGCCTGCAAGCCCAGCATGCTTGCTTTGTCACTGACCACCAAAACATGGACATCAGCAATACTGACAGCTGCCAGAATGACTGTGCACATTCAGGGTTGAAGACATGAACAGATGGTGCCAGAGGCATGACAATAATGCAACAGGGCGCCAGTGGCATTGTATTCTGCAGGCATATGCAACAGTCTGCCAAATCCCATTTGAGATTGCTTACAGACAACAACACATGCCATGCTTGCACAGTCTCAAGGCTCAACGCCATCAACACCGACAATGCCTCATGCCTCTAGACAGCAGGAGCAACTGAGCAAGAGCACCTGAAGTTGCCGATCAGTAAGATGGGACAGACAGCCACAAGAGCAATGGCGAGGACTACATAGTGGTGGTGAGCACCAAACAGCGTTCTTGAGGGCAGGACAGCCTGCATGTTCATCAATCAGGCCTTCTTCAGCAAGCATGCTTGAGCCCCACAGCAAACATCAGAATCATGAACTCAAGCGCTGTTGCACAGAAGCAGCCAGTCACAGCTGTGCCTTTTAGGAGAGTTGGTGCTGGTGGACACAGCTCTGTGTTTGTTCATTTCAGCTGAGAAAGACAAGCACGCTGCCAATTTGATGAGCCTACTGCAAAAAGACATGGTTTTACAGCCAAGTGCAAAGCATGGCACCATACCAGCAAGCTTCTGAAACATATTGCACAGATAGAGAGATATAGTGCAAAAAGCCATGTGAGCTGCCAAGCCAAGCAAGTTTCACTATATAGTACGTACACGCAGATACATGCTCACCTCAAGCTGATGCCACAGCAGAATCAGCTGCATGCATGCATAACCAAAGTATTCTAAAGTGGTCACGGCAGACACCAGCACTCTGCCAGTCTGACCACAGGCAAACTGCCCAACATCATGATAGGTGCGTGGCAAATGAGATGGTAAGCTGTCCAAGCATCTGATCTGCATCAATCCTGCATGCACCAGACTTGCTGGGGCTTTGTTGTGGCTGGTACACCTGCTGATGAACTTCTATGCTGATAACCTCAATGATTGTGCAGGTGGGTTGAGACAACATGCAGCAGACTTGGATTCTCGGTACTGGAACAGGACCATGCATGCAGACATCAATCATCAAGCTAAATCTGCATTAAACTAACAAGGCTTTATCTTGTAACACACTCATGACATGCAGGTGACAGCGAAAGCACAAACATGTGTTTGATATTTTGTGTTTACACTGCTGGCGTTGTTGTCCACAGTAATGTTGAGTCACAGATGCTGTCAATTGCAAGGAATCATGGTCCCCACTGAAACTCACTTTCAAATACACTCATTTGCAATCAACAGGTAAGCTGCTGGCGTGCAAAGCAAGGCGAATAATCTTTGCAAATGTGCTCACCAGCAGTTGCAAAACACGCTGCATTTGCTGCCAGCCCAAGCAAGGCCGTCCATCCTCCAAGCTTGAGTGCATATGCAGTAGACAGCAAGCCCAGACCAATGAACAGGTTTGCCTGCAGCATGAGCAAGTCAGAGACTCAGGGCTGGGCGGGTGCAAAGCTGGTGTCAACAAGCAAACCACTGTTGAGTGCAGGCTTAGACCTACCACATTGAAGATGGTCTGAGCTACAGTCGTGGCCTGCGTGCCACTGGTGGAAGGTAAGTCTTCATCCTGGCTTGAACCAAAAGAGTATTCCTCTGATGGCTCAGAGGGTTGCTGTAGAGCTGGTGGCGTGCTGGGCTCAGGGTACTCTTCAGCAAACAGTTTGCCTTGCTTAGGCCGCTGGTTTTGTAAGCGCAAGTGGTACTCAATGTAGTTTGTGCGCATCTGCCATGCGCTAAGGACTTCACGTGACACAGCTTCTGTAGCTGAACCTGGAGTTGTGGCACGAACGTTGATGGTCGGGGGCCTGCAGAGATTCGGAGCAGTCACACATGTGCACCACTATCAACTTGCTGAAGAAGCCTGAACAATCCAGTACGCGCCAACCTTACCCTTCCCGAAGAAGTGCGTAGGTCAGCTCTTGACTATTTCTGCCCATTGTGTGGCTTAGTCTTGCACATCAAGTGCACATGGCTCGGTCGTTTACTAGTTGTGCCTCACCGTCAGCTGCCTAGTCTCCCCGGCAAATGACTCGCTGCTGCTGCACGGTGTTTGCCTCAGGCAAATTTTGCCTGAGCACGGTGAGGATAAACGATGTTCTAAATTTGATGAGAGTTACCTTATTTGAGGTAAGTTTATAGGGAATAAAGAATAGTGCATTTGTGGCGACAGCATGTTTGCTTTGGTTTCGGCCTCTACTGTATCCTGCTGACATGCTACACCGCCAAAACTGTTCTTTCCCGATCTGCGCATGCGCACGCTGATCAAATTGTCGTGTGCTGACTAGCGTACTCAAGGTCCATTGGGCTGCCACCTAAAGGCCTCTACAACATTTTCAGCAGACTAGATGCCGTTGCAATCCTAACATAAGCTTGTGTCCTCTTGATTGTCGTGCGGCACCCGCCAGCATGCTATATTTTACTGCACAATGCATGCAAATGTGCCAACAACCTCGCCCTTCTCTCTTGGCGGCACGTAGCTATGCAAGTCAAGTCTCGTGGGTCAGTAACGATCGAACAGCGTTCACAGCCAAGACTGCGCCAATCTCGACGAGGGTTCCATTGAGAGGGTTGCAACTGCATCGTTCGAGGTCAGTTCACTGCCGCGCAGCAGCTCCCCAAAGCACTAAGCTGGACAGCAGTATGATCTGGGGTGACATCATGATGCTCGCAGCAACTGAGCTGGCTTCTGAAAGGCTTCCAAAACAAGTCACTGGAGTCCTGAGTCTGACCCTACTTGCGGCCTGGATAGGGGTGAGAAGATGGCGGTACTGCTGTGGCACGATCCGATCCATCTGCTAACAGTGCTGTTCTCCTGCAGGTGGCAACTGCAAAGGGTGATTACACTGTCAAGCAGCGGCACACGTTCAGTTACCAGTATGCATACGGCATTCTCCTTGGGATGCAGCAGGCAGCTATCACATGGGTATGCTTGCCAAGTCAAAAATTGCTCTTTCCCTGTGGTCGACCTTAATTTTACGTTTGACTGTCCATCTGCAGCTTCTGTTTGTCCCTACAGCCATGGCAATGTATGCCTGTCTGGTGTCCCACCATCTACTTGACGGCAGTGTCTTCAGAGTTCCACCAGGAGCACGTGTCTCACCTGAGGGTGAAATCATGATTGCTGCTCTTTTTACCTTGATGTCCTGGCGTGGGATCTACTCTTCTCAGATGTTCTGACAGTCAAGTGATTGCCTCCCAGTGCAAGTGGGCATTGAGTTGTGTGATAGTGCCAGTGCAGTGTTCAAAGGGGGGAAAACACAAATGTGGATGCTTGTGTTGATATAGATATTTGATTGATATGATAGTGTGTGATGCCACTTTATTGTTCCTGATGGCAGTGGCAGTGATGGATGAAAAGTTTGGTCATGACAAGAGTGTTTGACTGCGCAAGGTTAGACTGACCTGGTCAGTGTTTGAGATGATAGCATCCAGTATGTACCCTTTTGTCCTTTTGGAGAAAGCACACTAGTCCATGTACATTGTGTATTTGACTAATGGCTGTATGCTGAGACATGGCCTGCCACACTGACAATTTCAGCAGATTTGAGAATTCTGGCAACTTGCATCCATTCCACTTTTTATATCTGGCGTACATGTGTAATGGGGACTGAAGGAAAGCCACCATGTCATTGAGTAGCACAGTTCGGTTGGTTGGGGTGATTTGTTGTGCATCGACTGTGCATGATGCTGACCTACAATGTAAATGCTTAGACAGCATGGATGATTACTACCATTTTGCCAGGTTAACACCTGCATCTCAACATGGCTGTGATTGCTTAAGAGGGAACGTCAATGGTGTTTTCCCAGGCCAAGCTTAGAGGATAGCCAGATATTGTGCTTACATGTGTGTACGGTAAGTGTAAACATCAGGGGACAAAGCATCTGATAGTCAATGTATTCCTGGTGAGCGATAGATGCAGGTAGGTCATGCCAATTAAATCATTTAGTCAGAGCAAGTACTAAAGTGCCAAGACCACGCTACCAAACAGACCCACAGTAAGGTACAAATGCAATGTGATGTACCAATATACTATTGTACAATGCCAACAGCCATGTGCACAGCATTTTGAGGCAGAGCATATGCAATGTGCTATACAGAAGATCATGTCAGCAACTATAGCTATCTCAAATAGACACAGAGCGACTCAACGGCTGACTGGGCGACTGCGCAAGCTCATTGACAGACAGGTCTGAGTCGTCTCTGCTGACAAAACGAGAGATCTGGCCCTGCAACAGTTGTGTCGTCTCCTCCCATCCCACGCCGGCCTCTTGCAGCACCACTGACGATGCCAACCTGTCCTGTGATGAGTGTCTCCTGCTAGGGACATCAATGTAGGCACTGCCAGATGGCTGCTGTGCCTCCTCATCTTGAGAGGACAGAGGTGCTGCTTTTGCTGCTGGGCGCAGCCATTTCTGCACAGCAAGCACATTTCTGCACAGCAAGCACACCAACCATACAAGCTTCTGCATTTCAGTTGCATGGCCGTCACAAGCTATCACTCGTGCTTGCATCAGCAAGAAGCCCATGAGAAGATGAGAGACAAATGGGCTCTTCAAGCAAAGCCTTGTCATGCACCACATTACTGATTGCAACCACTTGCACAGCAGACAATCAACGTCCACATCCTGACTCCAGCAAGCATATTTATGGCACGCTGCTATCAGACGCAGCGCTCACCTGGAGAATGAGTATGCCAAAAGGTGACATGCAGGTCAGCAGAGTGATGATGAGCCACAGCATGTGGCCCTGGCAGTGGTAGCCTGCAGTTTGAGGTCCAGGATCTAGCTCAGCACAGCTGACACCATCATTTGGGCAGAACCTACCCAGCAGGTACCCACTTGCAGTACCTACATGCACCACAAGCGGTGTGAAGCCTGGGATGTCAACCCACATGCCAGCTCACATGCAAAATGTCTCAGTAGTTGAGGACTGTCTGTACGCTCACCGCACAGGGTAGGTGGCTTTTTCACAGATCCAGCCGTAAGCCTTGTGGGCCCCAGAAGCTTAGATACTCATGAGTGGCATGGCACCTATCGGGCAAGGGTGCTGTTGGACTTGTCAGCCCATCAACGGCCCGCAGCACCCAGTGTAATGCAATGAGCAGGTGCTAAAAGCCTGTGTGTGAGTTTTGACTGGGCCCTAAGGTGTGTAAGTGTACCCATCAGCTAGCTCACCCCAACAGGCACTGAAAGCCTCTTGATTTCTTGTACTGTTTGCCACGATATTCTGTAATCATTGGCCCGGGATGCCTTTGCTGTATGCTGCGCTCACAATCAGCAGACGAGACGGACAAAGCAAGGGTTGCCGAGTGAGTACCTGTGACAAACTTGCCCAGGAAGAGGGGGGCGGAAGCCATAGCCGTGAACACCCCCTCTCGCCCTTCAGGGGCAACCGACATGCTGTAGTCATACCACCTTGGGGACCAGATGGACTCCCCAAGCGATAGCTGGACCACAAACAACACTGTCGCCCACTCTGCAACCACATCACTGTAGCTTGCAGCATGATCTCAATGACAGAACACTGCAGTGCATTGTCAGCTTTGGCATCAATAGCTGAACAAGTTCTAGTTGGCTCATATATACCCAAAATTGAGTGCAGAGCATGCACAGCGTTTGCAAACATGCGTCAAGCATCAAACAGAGAGCCATTGGTGACTCAGCATACAACAGCCAGCTTGATAGTGCGGCTCATGGGGCGTGCAGCTTCTCAAAGATGCACAAGACTCAGACACACAGCGACGTTTCAACAGGACTGTCTACAGGGCTGAGCACAGGGACCTGCGTGTCAGCCAGCTCCAATGACTCAAGACCTTCAAAGATCATACGAGTGTGCCACAGCTGCTATAGACTAAAACCATGAGGAGCATTGACTGGTCCAGGTTGTCACCTGTTGTGAAGAGGGCCATCCAAAGGGGGGACAGGGCCGAGACATAGCTGCCGTAATGGATCATGTCAAAGTGGGAGTAGTGGGTGGCAGCTGCTCCCACCAGGGGCACCAAGGTCATAATCATGGCAGGGTTGATGCTGTACACTGTTCCCACTGGCGCATCGCAGCCAAAGGACCTGTGTCACAGAAGCCGGGCTTGGACGAAATGTGACAGCTTGGGCTGAGCACGCAGACAGGCATTGTCACAACGTTGCTTCAAAACCCCCAAGGCTCCAGCCCAAGGAACGGCAATCAGAGCCACGACAAGTTCCAAGCAAAGCTGTGAGAGTTTTGGCTTCAAACTTGTCATGGCTCTGATTGCTGTTCCTTGGGCTGTAGTCAAGGTGCGTGCTGACCTTGTGCTGTGCATGCTCTCCTTTTGTCTCAGCTAAAGTTGCACTACATGCAGTGCAGCTGAATTGCACAAGGTAATGCATTTGAGTAGCACCTTTGAGTGACAGCGCACAGCTCACAAGAGGCATTTTTGCTTCTGAAGCGCACCTGACTTGATACTTGGGCAAGGTGGCGTCCAGATGTCGGAATATGGCCTTCAGATTGACAGTGATGATACACATAGCCATGTACTTCCTGAACTCTCTGGAAACTGCCAAGTCCTGCACCAGACACACAGAGGGTTTTCCTATACTGCCCTTGAACTTTTCTTCATCTGGTGGCAAAAGGCACAGTCCCTTCTTCCCCTTTTCTCTCAATGCTGACAAACAGCAGCTAAGAGACTTACGGCAGGTGAGTCACCTTGGTTTATGATCTCCAAATCTCCGAATCTACAGTAGAATTCAAATAAGTACCTTGATTTGAGCCATGGCTCCCAACAATGGCTGTGGCTCTGAAGTCTGAGGCAAGCTGCTCTGCTGGCTGTCCTGCTCCTGTCTGCCTGGTGTCAGGCTCTCCACCACATGAGCTTTGTCATCTTCCTTCAGCACAGCTTTGCCTGGTAAGGACACGCTTGATCCACCATCGTCTGTGAGTCTGTGCTGGTCAGGTGCAAGGGGCCGATCAGTGCCTGACGCTGAGGTCCTTCTGTGGTGCTTTGTGCCTGGTGGGTGCTCACGGATGGTGAAGTTGAGCAGAAAGCCGGTACCAGCTGCAAAGCATCCTGCGCAGATCAAGCATGGTCCAGGACACTGAAATTGCTTGTGTGACCTGAAACTGGAACTGCTTGCATGATGTCTGGAATGTCAAACTGGAAACAGAAATGGGACTGCTTACATCACAGGAAGGTGCTGTGATGCAATCAGAGCCGCCAGTGAAATGAGGAGGAACTCAGACGAACAGGCATTGCACATTGTGATGCCTGATGATCATGCATGCAGCTGGCAGCTGATGTGCTGACTTTCATACTGACAGTCTGGCTACAATACCCAACATGCTTCTGGCAGTATTACACTGCATGTAATGAATGCAGAGGCCTTGCATAGCAGGAGTGCAATGATTTGCTATACACAAGTCTGTGCAACGAAGGTCAGGTGAAGAGCCCATCAGTGTAATTCTAGGGCAGCTCAGGAGGCATACCAAGGACAAGATACAGACGGTAACCACTGTTCAGCACGCTGTCTGCTGGCTGTCCTTTGATGCCAAATCCATCTCTGAGGGTGATTCTGAACAGGTCCAATGTCCAACCAGACAGCAGACTTGCCACATTCATGGCTGCGTACAGCACAGCATATGCAAATCCTCGGTTACCCTGCACCACACGGTCTGGACCCTTGGTGAATGCAATAGTCTGTTTTGTAGCTGACACAAAGTAGACAGTCAAGCAGACAATGGTCAGGATTGCAACTGGCACAGGCTGCAGGAAGATGCAATGATTGGTTGACATAGCTACAGTGATGCTGACAGACCTCAACTTTGCATATTCTGCAGATAGAAAATGCCAGTCACCTCTTTGGTGTATCTTTTGACGGCAATCAGTACAGCAGGAGAGCCAAAAGCTAGGCCCAAGCTAACAGGGCCAAAAATGGCTGTCAGCAAGAGCCATTTGGAATGACTCAGTGCCAACAACAGTCTGCAAGAGCATGAAGTAGTGCTAGTGTATGTCAGCAATCAGGGCAACACTGTTTATTGGTTGTCTTTAAGATGCAATGCATGACAGACTCACTTTTACCTGCCAGAGCCTGTCAAGATAAAGGCTATGAACAGAGTTTTCTTGACCCCTGCATGCATGACAAAAAAGTCTCAGTTGCTGAACGGGTGGACGCCTGAGTTTCAATGCTGACCAAAAACAAATGAATGGCTTTGTCAAAACATGTCCTCTCACCCAGAAAGTCAACTACTCCACCAAAAGCAAAGCCAAATGCAGTGATGGCGCACCCCCATAGACCATACAACACTCCAGTCTGCAATGTTTGTGCAGGCTTGAGAGATTGCCAGTCCAGATGATGGTTGCTAACCACGATCAGATGATGGCAAAACAAGGTTTATAGGCAATATTACCTCCTGATCAGTAAACCCAAATTCTTCTGTTAAGTACAAAGTAAACAGCAAGGATAAGGAAAAATAGTTGAAGTTGTCGCAAGCATTAATGGCATACACGATGTACAGATCCCTGCAAAGATGAATGGTGAAGGCCCTGCGATAGAGCGGAGCATGCAAAACAGTGAGTACGTTAACGTTACGAAACCTACGTACCGAGGAGACCCTTTCAGACTCTGCAGGCCCTCGTGGGTCTGTTTCAGCGCCCGGGCGAAGGGACCCTTCATGATACACTCATTGCGTCCGGCCACAGGTCGTTGTCAAAGTCGATGCATATGGCGTTGCCTATTTAATTTGTTTGAGTCTGACCTGCAAGACTGTCAAACTTCTCTGACGTGTGTAACCACACACGAGAGGGATCGCAGGCATCGCTCACTTTGCATCTGCGCAAGTGACATCTGCATCTGATTGCCAGAGTGTGAGGCACGCACGCACGGTTCATATCAAATAAGAAGAAGACTGCCGATATGCACTAAACAGTCGTCGGGCAATGACAAAAGCATGCAAACGCCAGGTTCTCAGCAACACTGTCACCGCCACCAAAGCTTTGCTGTGGCAGTCCTTGGTCACAAGCTTCACAGATCGCTCAGTTCTTTTTGCTGACTAGCTACGTGCCTGAGAGGCAGCAGAATCAACCTTTAAAAGGCTTGCTGTGCTGGGCTGGACAGCAGAGGCCCCAAGCTAACAAGCAGCAGCCATGAGCAAGATGAGCCACAAGCCA
>JAABUK010002980.1_pt1 | contig 29404 bp, 48 predicted proteins | sample 5559141 | NCBI WGS metagenome assembly JAABUK01 (sample SAMN10711869, study PRJNA513367) | rock metagenome | isolation source: Antarctica rocks | place: Antarctica: Victoria Land, Pudding Butte nord | collected 2016-01-03
GCACTCCAGTGCACGGATTAAGCAGACACCTAGTTGCTATTGTCCTGCTACTGTTCATCATGATACTGTACAGCAACAGCTCAACACACTGTACAACATGTACACGTTGGTGGTGACAATAATGCATTTTGGATAGCGTTCGCTTTCCTGTATGCTCCACAGCCAGATAAGTTGCAAGTTTGTGTGCCTGTACAGTAGCAAGTGGATAGTAACATAGTAACATGTTATATGCTGGTCAACTTCGAAGTGGTTTAACGCTGAACATCAAATTCCTGTGTGACATGCCTGAAATACTGAAACGCGTACTGCAGGTTTCGATAACCAGGACATGCCGTCGTCAGCGTCATTAAAAAATCAAATGTTGCAATAATATAATGACCTCAAAAACGCCCACGGATGCGCAAGCGGGGAATCGAACCCCGGGCAGTTGCGTGGGAGGCGACTATGTTACCACTACACCACTTGCGCGACTGGCAGACGCGTCTTTTGAACATAGTATGAAACCCCCGCAGGGGACAAGATCGTCCAGCTAATCTGCATCTGTTCACAATCATAACATCAACATTTACACGCCTGATATATAGTAGCTGCATGGACACTTCATAGGTGAAAACTGTTGTGGCAAACCTGGGACTGCATGGGACAATGTTGGACTGTCTGATTTTCACAATTGCTGTATATGGTAGACCACGCAAAGTTGAAATTAACTCGCTACACCTGTGATGCTCTGCTGGTTAAGCATGTACTCTTTACAGCTCTTGTTTAGTAGCTGCTGGTAGCATATCGCCTCTTGCCAGCTGCAAGTGAGCTGATGATCTTGCATCTGCATACTTGTCACATCTAGAAATAGAGCTTTGGACTAGACTTGACCGCTGATGGCTATTTGATTTTGTCTTGTACATCCCTGTTTGCAGTCAAGGCAATACTGAAGTTGGCCTTTTGCAGCTGCACAGCTTGCCAGCTTTATTTGACTGGAGCTTGTTTTTGCCATGAGATGTCATGCAATTGCAATGGCAATGTACTGAGCCAGCAACATGACGTCGGGTATATTGCCCAATGATTACCATGTACAAAGCAATAAATGCACCAGTCAATCAAACACCAGGTGCAGAGCAATCTAACAAGTTGCACTACAAAAGCAAAAGACAATTCATGAACAAATTAGTACACAGTATAGGACATGTTGATGGCAGCGGTATTCTCAGCAAGCAGCTTGTGAGCTCTGTCAGAGTGCAGCGGCAGGTCCAAGTCCTTGCTCTGCAGATCATGCTGTAGCGTGCCACTCAGAACTGCAGTGAAGAAGTTATCAACAACATCCAAGGCTGCTGCAGCATTCTGCCTACCCCTCCATGCTCCCTGTGACACCACAACAGCAGTCAGACACCGGCTCCAACACAACAAGCTTGCTGTTAATGTGTCACTATACACTGTCTGGTCTCAGCTTTGTTTGTCAAGAAGGAACACCATGGTGCTTGCCTAACTTGGGCAATGAGCAAATTCTGTACCAAGACTTGAGGTGCAAAAGATGCGTGGCATTGGATGCAAGTTGCAAGATGTAGGAAGGCTGATCTGGCAGGCCACACAGGGACTGACATGCACATGCACCGACCTTGTTTTCTTTGCCTTCTTGCAAGCTGTCCACATAGTCGTAGATGTCCTTGCTGGTGAAGTCCCAAAGGCCACGCCCAACAGCCACATATACTCGGCCATCCAAGGAGCGCAGCAGGGCCGCCAAAATGTCCTCCATGGCTTCCAGCACAGGACCCACCTGCACCATTGTCCTCATGCTCATGCTCAAACCTTTTCTCATGCACTGGCACTGTCCACGGCTTAGGTTTGTGGTCGATGCAGTATGGTGTAGTGAGAATACAGGTCTGCACACTGGTATTTCTGAAAAAGGGATCATGCTCTTTTCTTGGCAGGCAGGATATACCCACATCCCAATCTGTGTGCTTGCATCAGTCTAGTATGGTACAGCAATGAAGTCAGGCAATCTGATGATGGATGCTAGATGTGACATTTACAGACAGGAGTCACCACACCCTATTGGTTTTAGGGCTTTGCTGCAAACTGGTGGGGGCTGGGTGGGCTACGCCCTGCTAAATGCATTACATCACTACACATAGGCCAAACTTTCTGGGGTCTGCCCTCATGTGGCTTTGATTTGACCTGATGACGGCAGCCGTCCTTCCTCATCTCATTTTTGAGGGGAGGCAAGTGAGCCCTAAATACAAAGGGCTGCACAAGGAGAAGATGACTAGGTATGTACAAATAGCAAAGGGCAGTACCTGCTGCTGCATGATGGAGGGAGTGCCGGAGATGCCGTGGCGGTGCAGGGTGGCGTTGATGGAGTAGCCGGGCCTCTGGAAGAGGGCGCCAGCAATGCGCTCTGCACAGGCTGTCACCGCTGCAGCATACTCACTGCGCAGCTCCTTCACCAGCTGAGCAAACTGAGCTCCCAGATGAGGACCTGCATTGGCCAACAGCCCCAGCTTAGTCACAATACACAACCATCTGTATCCACTATGGATCAGCTCCCTGGAATCTGCCAGTCATCACAACAATGGCCCCGACAATGAAATTATGACATGACAACATGTATCACAGAGGGAAGCCGGGATAAATCCCCAACATAATTTCATCAAGGTTAAGACAGTTGGTCTCAGACGTGACGTGAGCAGTGGAGTTGCACACATACCAGGGCCATCATGGGTGAGGGCGCCAGGAGGGGGTGGGCCATCTCTGTTAGGGGTGGGAGGCCCAGCATTGGGGCTGCCAGGGCGCTGCCCATCAGGGCCCCCACACCAGCGGCTGAGGGTGTGCTCTGTCTGGGGCACCACTGTCAGCAACCGCCGCAGTGAATTCAGCAAGATCTGCACAGCAGGTCAAGCAGCATCAGACCCTTTCCACATCCTGCCTATTATGGTCTTGCCACAATTATCCAAGACCTGTCAGATTACCAATAGCAATAGGGTCAACTGACCAACACATGCTGTTCTCAAGATGCAGCAGAGCCAAATGGTTCAACAGTATGTCAATGAAGAGAGAGAGAGAGAGAGATTACAATGCTACAAGAGCCGGTCCATAGATTCAAGCACTTGCTGTGGCCTGCTGCATCACACAAGTCACAGTGGAAGTTTGGCAAGGCAATGTACAAGTTGGGCACTCACAGCCTCATAGGGCAGCACAGTAGTGGCGCCAGCAGGGGCTCCTCGGGCTGGTGCAAACTTCCAGAGCCGCGGCGACTTCTTTGGTGGGCCTGCCACGCCGTATACATTGCTGGCCTTGCGCTGGTGGGGCGGCATGTTGGACATGTGCACCTCCTCCTCACTCTGCAGTGTGCTATCCACTTCAGCTGCCCAGAATGGAGCTGTTTGAAAGAGCTGTGCTGGTGCTCTGTTGAATCAGTAAACCAACCAGACAAGCTATGATTGAGGTGTCAATGCAGTCAGGAAGCCTGCAATAGATGCTGCACAATATGCAATGGGCAGCACCCACATGAAAGAGTGTACAAATGCTACATGACGAGCCTGAGACTGTACACCCTGGGTGTCTGAACTAGTGAAGCGTTGCAGCTGAAGAAAGCATATAGGGCTTGTGTTTGGCAGGTGCAGCACAGCAGGCAAGCATGACATGCACCATGGGCTCCGGTTTACAGTTGGCAATATAGCATGGCAGGTGGAGGGGGCTGACCCCGATCATGGGTATGAGGCCACACTGGCGGGAAACAGCGGCAGTGGTGGTACGCAGGGCAGCACAGACGGCAGCCTCCAGGCTGGGCCCAAAGCTGGGCCAGTAGGTGATGACCCTCTCATAGCGCACCACCTCTGCCTGGATGCGCTGTAGCATCTCTCCCACCAGAGGAGCAATGTGGGACTTGCCTGCAAGAGGATCTGTATATTTAATTTGCATATATTACACAGCCAGAACTTGTGCATCAACAGCAACACAAAAGGTGTACCAACAGTATGCTGCATTGCTGCAGAATCTGCCTGTTCACTGAACATTGTTGGATGATGCAGCAAGGGGCAAGGACTTTTTGTATGCGTCTTGTTTCTTACAGGAGACTACAACCCTAGTGTCAAGTGCAACAGCAGACAAGTGCATTACAGTGTTGCTGGGGTGCGTGCCTCCTCCCAAGCTGGTTGCAGACTGTCAGCATCACTGAGGAACAGATCAAATGATGTAGCTGCTGAGAACAGTGTGTACAGAATGGGTGCCATGCAGACGACAGAGGGCAGGCTAGCTGCATGCAATTGCCATTGACAAGGGCTGCAGTCACAGTCATATAGGTGAGACAATGACAAGTGCTGGGATGTTGCTTACCATCCTCCCCGGTGGCACCCCCCTGGAGGGCCTGGGTGGAGCCCTCCAGTTGGTGGCACCGCTGGCACAAGGCATCCTGGCTGTTGTTAATCCATCGTTCTACATGTGGTGTGAACACCTGAAAGCAACATGAACCAAGCTTCAACTCATATCTTCACCAGCACCAAAGTCATGAGCAGACCAAAGGTGCTCTGTGCTTGCTTTGAAAGCCACGATTTCTCTGTATGCAGATCAGGCTGCTGATGTCATTGACTATTGTCAGTGAGTATTGTCAAGAGATACGCAAGCTGGCTGGCACTCAATGCAACTGGATAGCCAGAACAGTCACGGGGCTACATACTTGAGCAAGCTCAAGGCTAATTGCGCAGTGTGAGAACAGGGAGGGGGCTGACCGCAAGGGCGTCAAGGGAGCCAGGGTGGCCAGGGGGGGGCAGCAGGCTGTGCCAGATGAGGAACTCCTGCTGCTGCCCCACTGTGACCAGCAGATTGACTGCTGCTGTGCTGGGCTGGGGGGGAGGATACTTGTTCAGGGTGTCCTCCAAGGCTGTCAAGTACAGTCGTGTGTACTCGGCAGCTGTCACCTGGTCATACCACACTGTGCTGTCAGGTTGGTGGTATACACAATGCAGTCAGCTCATGTGTGGTTGCACTTCCCTGTACACAGATGGAATGCTGGTCTTGTCCTGATGCAGTGTTAGTTCACCCGCAACTGGTAGTTCAGCCATGCTTACATCTTGACTGGTAAAGCAAGGTGCATGAAGGCCATATTTCAGCTTGAGCTCTTGGGTTGCTGCATCAGCACATGCATAACGAAGGACGGTCAACACCGTGATGCACAAGCTTTGTGGGTACAGACCTGAGGGAGGTTGACAAAGTTGGGCAGGACAGCAGAATCATGGATGTGGAGGTCTCGCTGCAGCTCATTCCTGATGGACTGGCTCAGCAGCTCCATGTGGTAGTAGGCCGCCTCTGCATCCTGTTCTGTGCCCGGGCCCACAGGTACCCCTTGAGAGGGGTCATAATGCGGGGCTGTGTCACCCAGGGGGCCCCCAGGCTGCTGCTGACCCCTAGGACTTCCTGATGGGCTGGCACTGCCGCGCCCACCTGCACAGTCACAGTGCACAATATGGGCATGCTTTCACCATCAGCAAAGCTAGACACACTGCAAGGATGCCTGGAAGCTGAGGGTGATACTCATGCTCCAGCTGACAGGCAGGAAGCACCCACTAAGCAACAGAGCTTGTCTGCAGTGCTGTAAAAACCCCCTGTTGAGGGGGTTACAGGTTGCAGGCAGGCAAAAAGGGAAAGCTGGGTCAGGTGGCATACCTCTGTTGATGGTGGCATCAGCACTGTCAACCAGGCGCTGATACCTGCGGCGGGCTGCCACCTTGAACCTGTCAGTCAGCCACTGCTGGTCTCCAGGCTTCAGCACATCCCTCAGGATGTTGCACAGCTCCACTGCTGGCAGCAGGGCTGGAGCAGGCTGCTCAGCGGCGGCCACCCCTCCATCCAGCAGGCCGCTGGGGGCATTCTCTTGCAAGGAGTAGTAGTTCTCAAAGCATCGGGCTAGCAATGCCTCGGTTGCATTCTCCACCCTGGACAGAATTGCCACTTCCTGCGCTCAGCCACAAAGGTGATCTTCAGCTCAACAATGCCACGGCCATGACGTGCATACTTTGTCGGTTTGGAGATGACCAAGCACTGTGGCTGCATGACGTGATGGCATCCTGTGCTTGTGTGAGGTTCTGGCTATAGGCCCTTGCACACTGACAGGTGTGTTTGCTCAAGTGATGGCAAGGCACACAAGTAGAAGGCCTGGTGAAGAGGACAGCAGGCCATGGTTGCCTGTAACCCTGTGGCAAAGGCCAGTGATGAGGCAGGGAGTGGCAGAAGCATTGGAAGTAGTGACCTGAGGCAGCAGAGCTCCTTCAGCCTCAGCCTGCTTGAGGGGCTTCAGCTCATTGCCCAGGATCTCCAGGCACATGGCCGTCACTGTCGCATTCTCTGGCTTGATGGCCCACCGCAAGTGTGCCAGCACAGTGTACGTCTGCCTGATGCCATAGAAGCCTGCACAAGCCATGACTGCAGGTGTGAAGTGCACAGCCTGGCTTTGGATCTGTGTCTGATGCTAGACAAGCATGGAAGACTACTCAACATGGAAGGCAGCAAAACAACTTGTCTGGTGAGTGGCTTCATATACAACATGCATCAGCAGAGGGTACGTTTGTGACAGGAGGCTGCACCCTTGCGGGATAAGCACAGGTAGTGCAGGTGCTTCGAGGGCATATGCTTGTTGTGCAGAGGGGTGACCTGCAAACTCTGACAGGAGCCACTCCCACTCGTCTTGGACCTGAAGCTGGCGGGGGCCACACTTCTGGGCCCTCAGTGCTGCATCCAGCACCACATCATATACCTGCAGTATGTAAACAGGTGTCTTGCCAGATTGCTGTGGCCTTCAAACACCATTGTAGAGAAAGACAAGTTTATGCTGCAGAATCAAATGACCGATGAAAAGAAAGACTGTGCCGCAGCATCAAATGACCAATGAAAAGAAAGTTTGTGCTTTTTAGCAATCAGAATGGGAGCCTCCTAAGGCGGCAGCCTGGAACCATAGGCCATAGCCCAAAGCACCATCGTAATGTCTGAGGCTGTTGTTGAGGCATCTTCACTGAAGGCATGAGAGATGTCAGCCCACTCAGAAGGTATCAGAGTTAACAGAAAGTGTCACAAAAGATGTGCTGCACATGCAGCTTGTCGTACCTGCCAAGACGTGATTTGCTGGTAGCCCTTTGCTTGGGACACGACTCCCACAGCAAGATCCCTGGTGTGCTCCAGGGGTGGCAAGTAGGCTGGTGGAGGGGGTAGGTAGGACTGTTGGGGTGCTAGCAGGGGCTGTAGCATGGGTTCAGACACAGCCTGGTGCACCACTGTCCTCTCCTGGCTCCTTTCTAGCCAAGATGACAGCAGCACATGGCCCCACCTGCAGGATCATCCATGTTCTTGGTGCCTATTCAGCAGCATTGCTCAGTCAAAAGCCTCATCATCTGTTTTCTTGGTGTCTGTTCAGCAGGATCATCTGTGTTCTTTGTGCGTGGTTGCAGCATTGCCCATTCAACAGCCTGTTCTTGCCACAGCAGTGCAATTGGAACTTTGTTGTGAACATTCATCATAAGTTATAAGCATGACTGATATTGGGATGCTCCAAAGTTTCAAGAGATCAGCTCTTGCTGCCTAGAGACAAAGACTGCTGTGAACTGTTCACATCCCCCCTCTGCCCGTAGTCAGTACGCGGTTATATGAAACTCAAAGGACACCATGCAGCAACATAGGTCCAATGCAGCCAATCTGCTGCACCCAGAGAGTCAGCAATGAAACAATGCAGAGGCACTTGAGTCACAAAAGCAACATCTCAGGGCAGCAGACTTACTTGGCACCGGTGTGGTCAAAGACCTGGACCCACTTCTTGCCTGGCACGTGGGCATCCTCAGACTCCTTCCCATGTCCACACAACCTGCTGATGAAGCCTGCCTGCTTCTGCTTGCGAGGGCTGCCATGCCCAACCAGAGGCGTGTTATTGGCTGCCTGTACAGCCACACCCCATTCAGCTTCTTGTCCAGCACTGCTCATCACATCGCAGGCAGCCGCTAATGCCAGCAGCACAGGCAGCTTACTTCACACATAGTATGTGGTGAGTCATCAATGAACAAGCTTGCTGCATGAGCATGTGACACAAAACGTTCTCCAGGGTTCCAGCCTGAGGAAGATCAGGAAGCTGCAGTGAAATGCTAGATGCTAGTATGGAACATAACAGCAGGCATGCAAAGGCGGAGAGGAAGGACCTGGAGGAGGTCTGCAGCGCGCACAAGGCCCTGGGCGACAGGCTCCTGGTAGTTGTGCACCTCCACCAGCAGCTCCTCGTTCACCTCCTCCTGGCCCAGCTCCACCTGGTCCCCGCTCTTGCCCCTGCCGCTAGGCTGCACCACTGTCCAGGCTGCTGCCTCCTCTGCATCACACACACACTGCCCCTGTCCACTGCTTGCATGAAAGACCTTTGGCATGATGAACATGTACTGTTGCTGCCCTGAATGCACTGGTTTGATAGGCTCACACATAGGATTGCGCCTCTGCCAACATGCTGGCAGCTGTTGATGCCTAGTGACCACAGGCCGCTCCAGAGTACTTCAGCCCTACAAGTGGCGCATGACATATGGTGCAATGCAGTGGCTGGCTGGGATGTCAGTCTGGCCTTTGCAGACAGACAGTGTGGGAAGTCAGTCTGTTGGCAATTGCAGGGTGTGAGGGAACACAGAGCAAAGCAGGAAGTGGGGGCATACCAGGGGCACTGGCAGGATGCAAGCAGATGTAGAGCTGGTCAGCAGTGCCAGGCACTTTGCCAAAGAGGCTCTGCAGGGTGCCCATCTTCTCCTGCTGGAAGGGCTGGTACAGGTGGCTGCTGACCAGCCTGACAGCGCTGGCTTTGATGACGGGCCGCCCAGGAATGACTTCCATCTGCTGCATGCTCTGCTGTGGAGCGTGCTGCGGCACCACAATCACTGAGCGACTGGCCTGGTGGTGGGATGGGCTGGGTGGGGGTTCCAGCAGCTCCCTGCTCATGGGTGTGCTCAGGACCGCTGCTTCTGAATCATCCCTGTAGCAGGGGGCTTGTTTGATGCCAGAAAGAGTGCAATATCCGCTTGGTGAAATAGATCCTCACTTGCTAGTGTCCTGCCGCTGTGATATAAGTCTATGCTCTGCGGGTGCCGCATGTTGGCCAAGCGCCTCACAGCAGGAAGCAGAGTGCTTTTCACCAGGATCTGACAGTAGAAGCAGAAAGCAGCATACCAGAGGATGGTCTGTCCTCCAGGAGGGACGCCAGCAGCAGCAGGCCTGAGCATGAGGTTGTCATTGGCAAAGGCTGCCTTCAGAGGGCGGCAGCCATCTGCCAGGAAGAGCGCCCCCTGCTCACTGGCCTGACCAGCATTCAAGCACACCTGGAACGAACCCTGCCAAACAAACAAACAAGGCTGAGCTTTACTGTACAGGTACTCGTCAGCTTGTTTGCCACCCTCATGCTTGCCACACAGCCTTTGCATTGAGTGCATGGCATGAGTCCACAATTATTAAAGCTGTGATATTCAGTGTCTGCATTAGCTGTACAGATATTGCTTGCAGAACGTGTGACACAGGCTGCAGCTGTTGCTTGCATCTGTTTGCATTTCAACAACTTCCCCAAATGCTGAGGCCGCAGCTGTCAAGTGGGGAGTGATGATGCAGCACTTGGACACAGCTGCAATGACATAAATTGGCACTGTGTGTGACTTGTTGCAGCATATACTGTGCCAAAAAGCATTGCTTTAGTCAAGCTCTTTCTGAGAGTGCTTTTTCAGTATCTCACATCCCTAAACTCTGACATGTGACAGCCTCCCTAAAACATGACATGACATGACATGACATGACATGACATGACATGACATGACATGACATGACATGACATGACATGACATGACATGGAAGCAGTCTTGCTGGTCAGATGCATTTTTAATACATACTGCAGACGTGCTGCAGACGCACAGCACTGACGCTCAATATTGTCGCATAGATGACAGCAGACAAAGATGCAGACGGATGGCAGGCACCTCATAGGCAAGGAACTTGGCCCAGGCCTCCCTCTTGCCCAATTTCACCAGGTCATCAGTCTGAGGGGCTGCTGTGATAGCACCCTCATTAGGCTCAGCCTTGATGCCTCTGGGCATCTCTGAGGGCGCTGCTGAATGGCGCGGGTTGTACTGGTAAGCGCTGGTGGTGAACATGCTGGTCACAGACCCATCGCGAGCATGCCTGCACAACATGCCTTTTTGTGAATCACTGAATCAACTCAATGAGCATGATACAGCACATCGAGATCTTTTGGGATGCCTGGTGTTCCCTTTACTGAGCATATAATCTTGCACATGGGTCATTGTGCGTGCTATGGAACGATGCGCTGAGCAGTCACCCTGCAGCCTGCCATGTGCATCCTGTCTGCGCTGAGCAGCTACACATTGCTTACTGCTGATGTGTATGGCTTCACCAGTCACATACTTTTCCCTTTGAAGAGCATAGCAAGGCAGATTGAGGTGTGTGTACTGTCTCAAGACCAAAGACATGCAATCCATGCACAAGTCACCTTTGTGGCTGGTACTGAGGCTGCTGCTGAGGTTGGGGTGGGGGCATGGGGGGCGCGTTCGGGGGAGGGCTGGGGGCCTTCATTGGCAGCTGAGCGTAGCTTGAAGCATTGCCTAGTGGTCCAACACCCTGCATTTGAGGGTAATGAACTGGCCCAGGGCTGACTTGCCACTGAGGGGCCTGATACCCCTCCTCTTGCTTGATGTGAACAATGGTTGGGTAGACAGCCGAGATCTTCTCATCCTGCACATGGGACAAAGGCAGTGTAAGCACAGGCAATCAAAAGGGGATACAAACAGGATGCATCAGGGCGCAATATATGCATGTGGTGTTGTTCACCCCAATGGCCCCATGGGCATGTACTTGAGCAGCAGCAACATTTTGTGTGGCAATATTATGGGAGTCGATATCTGTGACTTGAATCTATTGGATTACCTGATACTGACCATCAGCAGTGTAAGGAGGAATTCGATTTTCAGCGCTGGCTCTGAAGCTGTTGCGTCTTTGGCTGTTCCGCCTGAAGCTGGAGGAGCGTGGTGTGACAGCTTGAGGTTCCATGCGAAAGGATGGATTGCCTTGCTGCATGTCCAGGGGATTCATGGTGACTGGCTGGACACTGTAAGCCACAGTTTGTTGAGCTGACTCGCCCTGTTACACAGCAAGAGGAGAGTGAATACCCTGGAAATTAGTTGCACATAGAAGCATGACAACAGCTGGTCAGGGCAGCAGGACAGCATAGCACAGCTTGCACACCTGGCGTGCATTGATGGATCTTGCCCCCTCTATGTTGTAGCTAGATTGTGTAGACCATGGTTCAGCCTGCATGTGTCTCAAACCAAATAGTCTTAGGGTCTGCACTGGTGACACCTACTACACAAGATGAGTTCAGCAGGCAATGGATAGCTGCATGTGAACAGATGGACGTGCACCCACCCAAGACGGCTGCCTGTGGCGTGCGCTTTCGTATTCCTGCGTTTGTCCGACAGACACCTCGGATGTACCCTGCAGTTGATCGATTCCGGACGTTGTCCTTCACTCTTGTTTGCATGGCTGTGCGCTGTGTACGATGATAGTGGAATGGAGACAACCGCGCACCTGATACATTCAGCGCCCGGTCCCCTGCTCAATCAAGGTACTGACAGCAAACAAGTTGTCTAAAACAGCCTGCAGTTGCAGAGTAGTCATCAAATGCTGCATGACAAAGCTTTTGAAACAGCAAAAACAATCAGATAACGACACAAGATAGCAGACAGGGACTGTTGCTTGTTAAATAGCCTGTGAAGCCAGAAGCGCGCTGACAGCAAAGTCACCTTCAAGCTGAGGTGTGCAAGACCTGGGACATGCGGCAAAGCTTGCCCGTGCACAGGCGGCCGATATGTTCAAACGTTATCAATCACACCGCTCTAAGAGCAGGCCGAGGGCAGGCTGAGCCAACAGAACGTCTGACGACGTTGACTGCACAGGCAACAGCTTTGCAAACCTCCCCGGGATACTAAAGCTGCTGCTAGATTCAGGCTTGACACGCAGTACAATGGTGCTGCCTGGTGGGCGTCATTTTTCCTATTATTGATGGTCCATTCAATAGGCATTGGTGCTGATTGAGACTTTCCCTCCCTAGCCAGCCTCTACAGCTTCAGCTAGTTCACTGCAAAATCTGCGTCAGACAAAACACTAGTGCAAAACAAGTATTTGCTTACCGACAGCAAACGACCATAAAGCCATACTTATGCTTCACAAATTATGCCTGTATTGAACTCATAATTCACTGCTTGACACACCCTGGCAAAACACAGGGCAAAATCTGTGGTCAATGATCACAAGGACAACCACCATGTTCACTCCAGCAAAGCATTTGCGTGAGCCTAGTGCTTACTTAGGTCTGATGCAAATGAAAAAGTAAAGTTAAAGTTTCTCGGCAATCATAACGGGAGCCTCCCAATGCAGAAGCCCGAAGCAGGTCTGACGCAAGGTAAAGGTTGTTGCGGTGGGCAGAAATCCCAGGACACTACGCTGCTAGTCTTAGGCTAGTATATCTGTGTTAGCTTGCAGGTTGAGAGCGTGGACCTTGCAAAAGCGCTCACAGTAGCATCAAACTTGCTGATGACAACACACTTCAAAGCCCCTTTTGTACACAGCTGCGATGTGTTCTGAGTGACAACCTATTCTCAATAACAACGTAATGCACACAAGCAGGTGTTGACACTGCTATGACTCACGCTCAGTATGGCTCCTACCTATGAGTGCACCAGGTGACTTGTTCAACATGAGCAATAAAACAAGATCATGCAGACTTCTGCCATGGACATCCTGCTGCTTCCAATATCTTAATCGGACCCTGCTCTTGTATGTACTCCAGACCAGCCTTGCTGTTGACTAGGATCGTACCAGCAAAGCCCAGCGCATTGATAGCAACAGATCTAATGTTCTCTTTCCGTCTTGGGACAAGAACCATATGGTCCTTTGTCAGAAGCAGGTTGTATGATTCTGGGGGTTGGCCCCCTGGTGAGCACTTCTGAAGCAGGCTTTTGTACAAGCTGATTAGCTGATTGGGCTGAGTCCTGCATGCATGCATGAGAGCTGCATGGCCACTCATTCCATCAAAGAAACAGGTTACAATGATACAGTCATGAACACCTCAGCGTGCAGTAGTACAACGATCTCCCAAAGGCACTGTGGCCTTGCAGAGCAACATTGCCAATTCTTTCGCTGGTCCTGTGCTGACATATGCACGGTATGCTAGCAGCCGCATCTGTCTCCCTTACCTTGAGGGAAGTTTGCTGAAATAGTTTTGGTATGGGAGGTCGTGCACAGAGGCAATGGCCCCCTCATGTAGCTGACTGTCCCGCCAGGCCCTGTCCATCATCTGAGACAGAGGCGATGGAATAACAGCAGGGTCATCTGCCAGAGGCAAAGGCACAACCTGCATGTACCTAGTTCTGCTAGAGTGGATGTTGCTATACATCATGGCTAGACTTGTTTATAAACAAGCAGGTGAAGCATTGCTGCTGATGTACCTGAATGTGTTTGTGAGGTTGGCTGGCACCAGACTCAGGTCTGCAATTAAAGTATGCAAGTGCACCCTGTGGAACTGCCTGCAAACAGCCAGAAGTCGGTGTTGTTCTTGAGACATACAATATTCTCAAGGATTGACAAATATTTGATGTGGCTACCTGAACAACTTGCCATGTGGCTTCCAGATCCTGAAGGTCAAGAGCGTCTGTCTGATGCTTAAACTCCTTGGTCACGACCAACACATGATGTGCTACGACATTGAACTTGTTCAAGAGCAAGGTATGGGTGGGAGACAGATGGTCAACCCAAAGTGCCTCATCGTACGGCGCAAATGGGTCCTTCCATGCCTTCTGCTCTTCACTGCGTCACAAGCTCGAGGTCAGTCACAATGTGGTGTGAGCAGGTGCTCAAAGCACTTGTGATTGCCTCTTTGCAAGTACCTGCTTTTGGGAGGTTTAGGCTTATCTCGCAAGGAATCACTAACTCTGAGGACAAATTTAATATGTAGGTGCTGATCAGTCACGATCTGGGTACTGGTCTTGAACTTAGAAGCTGAGCCTGATTCCTGTGCTTTCTGATAAGTGTCAAGAATCTTACTCCAAATGACTTGCTGATCCTTGACAGTGGACATACGATGCTTTGCTGGCGAGGAAGCCTGTGACACACTCAGTTGTCTCGGCAAACGGTCGAGTGAGATCGACAAGGACAGTTGATCACATAGACAGTACCTCAACAGAGCACTGCAAAGTAGGCAGATGGGTATTGATGATCCAGCTTTGCCGTCTCACAGGTTCAGCACGTATACTGGTGATCAGTCCGGGGATGCAGAGGGGTCTAAGCAGAGCCATGCACGAATGCAAAGTCAAATGGCTTTGAAGACCTACAGAGCTATCGCCGCTGCATTGAGGCTCACAACAGCGTCATGCGCTACGATCTGGCTGTCAAATTTTCGGTCAAAACACGCAGAGCATCGAGACGAACGAGCCGCCAGCTCGACTTCAAAAATTGTCGTCGAGTGCTGACGCTTGCAGCAATGTTCGGCAAGCCAAAAGGCGGGCAGCCGACACGTCACCTTTTTGTAGGAAATTGCGGACCAAGCGTCGGCGTTGATCAAAAGACAGTGACGCAGCTTTTTGGGCAATACGGAACGGCCACTGTGACTGTTCCGGAACAAAAGCAGAACCCTCACAGCGCTTTTGTGTTCGTGTCGTATGCCAATATAGAAGAGGCGACTGCTGCATTGTCTGCCTTGAACGACAAGCCATGCGCACAAGCGCATGGACGGCGCTTCGTCATCAAGCACGCTGACCTAAAAAAGGACCAGGTAGTTTCGCCTTGAATGCTCTCCAACCAAGCTTGAATGGTTGTCGTGCATGGTATGAGTTCGCACAATTTTTGCGCTGCCCAGGAAAAGAGCCAGCGGCCTGTCGCTCTTTCAACACAGGACTGCACAGTGCCAGGCTTGACCCTTATACAAGACTTTGTGTCTGAAGAGGAGGAACAGGTGCTCGTGAGCATTGCAGGCAAATGCAGCAGCAGTGCGAAGCTGTGAGGTTGCACGATCTGATTGGTTTGCTGGTCAGTCAATGATTGTTGGTGCTGTAGGCTCTTCTTGGGTGTGCAGAAGAGGGTCAATGGGAAATCTTGGCCAGGAGGCGTGTTTGCCATTTTGGTTACAAGTTTGAGTACCAGGTGAAAAGACAGAACTTTGCTCCAAATACCCATGGCGTTAATTCCCAGCTGCTGTGGAATGTCGTGCCAATGTCTCAGCATCCTATGCACAACCCAATGCTGAGACAGCTATGTGTTGATGCAGTCCAGGAATGTGGATCCACAAAAGCCTATACAACAATTCCCTGCAGCCCTGCACCCAGTGGTTGAGCGGTTGCAGCACCTGCAAGACATGCCGCAGGTAAGATCAACAAGCAATGTCTGCTGACTGCGCCCCCAAGGTAGCAATTGCATGCAATTTCATCAGACAGCTTTTGAGCCTGCCACAAACTAGTCAGCTGCTGCTTGCAGCAACGTGCCTGATGGTGCACATCAAGGCGTTGCACTGGTTGCTGATACCGCCTGCTGGCTTTGGTTGCAGGTGGATCAGTGCACTGTGAATGAGTACTCACCAGGAGTGGGACTGTCACCTCACATTGACACCCACTCTGCTTTCACAGGTAGAGCGTCACTTCAAAAATGTCACCTTTATGCAGACACAAGGCCCACCAGCCAACTATCTGAAGCATGTCACTACAGTGTGTGCTGTCGTTGCTGCAGCTGCTGCAAACATGTGCTTCTTGTGGCTTTCGAGAAGCACTTATTGCATCATCACAAGCTGCGCAGCAGCCCTATGATATATTGACAAGCTTCAATTTGCAACTGTCATCCACCTCTATGCTGCAATAACACACAAAACCCAAACCTGTGCTGCTGAAGCTTGACTTGATATGGGGCTGTGCAGGAGCCATTGCATCCCTGTCACTGGCAGGACCAGCTGTGATGGAGTTTCGGCAGGGAGGGGAGTCTGAGGCAGTGCTGCTACCGCCTCGCTCCCTGCTCATCATGGCCGGCCCTGCTCGCTACTGCTGGCACCACTACATCCCCCACCGCAAGGCAGACCCCGTGCAGGGCGGCCTGCTGCCCCGCGCCCCCCGCCGCACATCCTTCACCTTCAGAAAGGTCCTCATCTCCCAGCCTGAACTAGCAACCCTTCTAAGCCTAAAGGCGCCCAGCTCTACAGCACATGACACCAGCCCTTACTGTAGCAGACTAGCAGCATGAATCAGCTGGCTCCTGGCCATTCTCAGGGTGACCTTTCACAGATTCATTTATAGTGGTACGCTGCTACTGGCTGTTTCAGTCATAGTGGTATCTGCACAGCCAGTAGAAGCACTAGAGCAGATACCACTATGAATGAAACTGAGCAAGATCATCCTGAGAATGGCCAGGAGCCAGCTGATTGATGCTGCTAGTCTGTTACTCTTACTGACAGTGTCTGCTGACTGTAGTTTGACTGTAGTATGACTGCAGTATGCAGATAGGTGCTTTGCATGTTGTCTTGCATGCACAATTCGTTCTGTACACTCAGCATCATGTCATGATTACGACATGAGGACTGCTGTATCCTTGTCCAAATGTTTGCTAGCCTGTGCATGTGATCTCCATTTGCTGGTAGATGTGTGTGATGTGTCTGAGTGGTGCAGCTTATGTTGGCTTTGGTGTCATAGGTGAGGGGCTACCCATGTGACTGCCAATGGCCAGAGCACTGTGACAGCCAGCAGAGCAAACTGCCACCCACTCGCATGGCCCTCAAGTCACAGCTGCCGTGTGATGCCACGTCAACAGGCTTGCAGCCACCCAACTTGGTTGAGCAACATACATCAGAAACGGCTGAGTCAAAGCTGGCATCTAATTCATTGCCAATATCCACCACATCTGGGAATCTAGGATCCTCAACAGAGCAACAGCCCGTCACAGTGCATGGTTCCAGTAACGGGCAGCAAGCAGAAAGCATGCCTGTTGTGAGACCAGCTGCAACATCTTCAGTCATCAGAGATGAGGGTGATGCTGCGCCTGGCAGGCCGAGCAGTGGTCAGCATACCAGCAAGGAGGCTGATCTGCGGCGTATGGAGCAGGAGTTTGTGCATGATGTGTACAATGCCATAGCACCTCACTTCAGCTCAACTCGCTTCGCAATCTGGCCCAAGGTGCTCATCACTCACCTGCCATGTTGTGTGGTGCAACCATGAGGAGTGGTGCATGCGTTTGGTCATGTCCTGTTCTATCAAACAAGCTTGCTGCAATGTGCTGTGACTTGCACCATGTTTGTCGGCAGTGATCCTCATGACTGTGGCATATACGTGCCTGATAGCATAGCATGGCATTCAGCTATGTAGGAGCACCTGTTGCAAGATGAAACACACACTGTCATGCTGCAGCGCCTCATTTGATGAGCTTGCATTGCAGGTCAGGCAGTTCATTGATAAGCTGGCGCCTGGGTCTTTGGTAGCAGATGTTGGATGTGGTAATGGGAAGTACTTCCTGGTGAGGCAGGACATTGCGGTGCTGGGCAGTGACCGCAGCAGTGGCCTGGCTGAGGTGGCTGCCACCCGCCTGGCTGCTGGCACGGGTGCTGCCTCAGGTACACCTTGCTGCATCACTCCATGTACGCCTGTCTTTGGGACAGTGCGCCTAGAGCCACGCACAGCCAAGCAGGCAAAGTGCTCAGTCAGAAGGAAGGGGACCCTCACATGTTTGTGGTGCTGTTTAGCTGTGTTGCTAAAACGGCAAGCTGAGCCGGCCAGTCTGCAACTGCGAGCAGCATCCAAAGCTGTGCACGAAGCATGCGCTCATGGGCCAGAGTGACCTGTTGATGGAGTATGCTGTGTAGAAGCAGGTGGCAATAGCAAGGATGTGATTGCAGGCAGCTCTTTCAAGGCAGACGTGGCAGTAGCAGATGGTATGCAGCTGCCATACGCCAGCCAGCGCTTTGATGCAGTGCTGAGCATTGCCGTACTGCACCACATCACCACACCAGCCCGCCGCATCCAAATGCTCAAGGAGCTGCTGCGCATACTGCGCCCAGCAGGCAAAGCACTTGTCACCGTGTGGGCGACTGACCAGAAAGACATGAAGAAGCTGGCCAAATGGCAGCCTATTGACAGACCTGGGTCGCATGCACAAGATGCTGAAACAGGCCATCAGTCAGAGAGTAGTGCCATGAGTGCTGCTGTCATTGCCAGTGATGCTGGCTCACCATCAGGGGTTGATAATCTCTCTTTACAGACAGATCAAGCTGGTGAGGCAGGGGCATCTGGACGGCAGTCAGCACCAGAATTTGATGGTAGCAGCAGGGATGCTCAGTCTGGCTCAGCACAGCAGGCATCTGTAGCATTACCCTCCAGCAGCCAGTATCAGTCTGCTGTGCCTAGCAACGATTACTTTGTGCCTTGGCATTTGCCTTTTCACAGGGCCGAGGCAGCCATGCAAGTGCTGAAGGCCAGTGGTCAAGATGCGCAGAAAGCTGATCCTGCTGCTGCCGGCAGCATACGCATAGATAACAAGAAGAACAGCGTAGTGTTCAGTAGGTACTACCATGTGTATGAGCAGTTTGAGTTGGATAAGCTTGTTGAGCAAGTTCCTGGAGCTGAGATCTTGGAGTCTTTTTATGACAAGGACAATTGGTGTGTTGTGATGGGCAAAGTTGCTGCGCCTCATGCAAACGACTGATATGTCTCATCAAAGAAAGTGGTGGTTTCAGGAAGTGCGACGGCTTTGCACAGGGCAATTTACATCAAGCCAGGCTGTACTTCATCGCAGCGCAAGATCATAGCCTCTTTGTGGTTTGTGATGTGACTTTCAGCTGCTGTGGGCGCTGTTGCATATTGTTGTGTTGGTCAAAATGCTATAGTAGTGAAGAGGCAATCGGTCTGTTCAGTGATTAGTCTTCCTCAGGTGGAGCTTCACGATAACCAGCACTGTGTGATGTGCCCTTGCCGGCTAAGTCCATGAGGTTACGGTCCTCCTTAAACCTGAACACCAGCCCAAGGCTAAGTTGCAACAACACGCACACACATCGACCTCATTGAGCAGCAAGGTGTGACCATGCAAACAACATCAAATGCTGAACACACACATACCTGTCAAGTACACTGCCTGCAGTACTAGCAGTCGCCTCTTCCTCAGGCTGTTGAGTGAGCCAGCACTCCACAACATCCACCTGCAGCACTCCACCTTGCTGTCGCAGTGCATGTAGATTGCTTAATGGCAACGCAGAGAATCCCTACTGAGATCTTCATGATCATAATTGTGGGCTGTTGACTGTTTTGCAGCTACTGCAGCGCTTAACAACAGTGGTCAAGCACAGTGACAGTGTTGGTGAACACCAACAAGGCAATCCCTACATCTTGGAGCAGCATCTACATCATGCTGCTTTGTGGGTTTGGGCTGGCAGCAAGTCCAGCAGGTGATGGCTGTAGGGAAGCATAGCCAGCAGCAGTCACCTCAAACTTGGTGTCAGCTGATAGGGACGCCGGGTTGGTGTACGTTGCGCCCTTGTGGCTCATACCGTTCTCAAACAAGCCATCCACAAACAGGCTCCAGTAGCCAACCTGTGTAGCACCCACATCTCTGAGTACAGCACATGGTACTTCAACTGATTCAAGTACTGAAGAGGACAAACCCATGCTTGACTTGCAGGGTCTGTTGGGTTTGGGAGGGGTGCAGAATCTGTTGAGCTGCTACAAGTGTCTCACAGACATGATTCGCACCAGCACATGCACTTGCAACCTGTGTCTATCCATACACATGTGCAGCAGGTGAGCAGCTCGGTCATGGCTGAATTTGTCACCTGGCCACCAAAGCCAATGCCGTTGGGCAGCGAGGCAAAGTTGTGGCCACAGTATTGGAAGTTCTGATTTGCTCCGCTGGGGTTGTACATGGCTACCTTGGGCAACAGCTGGAATAGAAATGAAGAGAAGTTGCCTGCATGGTGTCACCACAATATGGCAAATTGATTCCTTATTGGGCATTTGTATGCACACATGTTGTTGCCAGTGATCAAGTGATGACACAGTTTCTGCTGCTTTGCCCAGACCAGCCCACTGCTCTTTCAAAGTCACAGAAGTACATCTTCCACGCATCCACAAAAAAATTTGAACAAACACAAATGACAATAGCATGTTGTCGGCAGGTGTGCACCTCACCATAGTATTTGCCATTCTTGAGCCATGGCTCAGAGGCATACCCGCCAAACAGCTGTCCTTGCTTGTCCTTCACTAGCAACAGTGTTGGCCCTTTGCCAGCTGCACCCACCAGCTCACATTGATTGATTTCAGTCAATGTGTGCCCATGATGCTATTGATTGATTGACTCCAGTCAATCAATAGCATCATGGGCATAAGCACTTGCATAGAGCTGGGCCAGGTCACATGTCCGTTGTACCATATGCAAACATGCAGACAGCACTATCTTGAGGTCCTAGTGGCAGGCGTTGACTTGGAAGCCGCAACGTGATTCATCCAGCAGCATCAGTGGCAACCACCCTTTAGCTTGCATGCACGACAGCTAGCAGAGTGCCAGTCCCTGCTGTTCTGCTTACCTACTTTGCCCATGAAGGTGTTGAAGCTCTGCCCATGCTTGTTGCTGTGGAACAATAGCTCCCACACATCAGACTGCACATCACAAGCAATGATCCCACCCAAACAAACCCACATTAACCAAAGTTAAGGCCTGCCATCTTCGTCATCGCTGCTGCAGTCATGATACATGTGTCCAATCATGCTGCAGCAAGACCTGTGTATGGGCAAATCATGTGCACGCAGCAGTTGCTTGCCCTGTGGGATTTGCTGCTTACAGGACGTGAAAGTGCATCACCTGCTTGGGAGGCAGGCGGGAGCTGAGCAGCCAGGCAAGCTGTGGACTCATCAAACAGCTGCTGGGAGACAACCCGCTGTACATCATGCGTGGCACCTTCACCTGCAATGCAAGCATATCTTCTTGGGACGGAACAGTCAGTCCATGTCTGGCCTCTCTGATTGCAGAGAAGCTATCAGTATAGTGCTGCTGACTGGTGGCATAAGCACAGACGTGACAAATGCTGGCAGATCTGTTCTTATCACTGCAGCAAGCGTGTCAAGAGCAAAAGACAGCAACAAGCACAAAATGCCATGAGCAATCGTGCTGACAGGAAAACCCAGGAAGGTAAGACAGACAGCACAGCATGTGTATGCGCACAAGAAGGAGAATGCAGGAGTGGCGAGCAGTGACATGATTTGTAGCAGAGGTAGCAGTGGTATCTGTTTCCACACTGCCTGCTGCCAACAAGGACTTCAGGCTGGTCAGTAGAGCCGGTAGCTGTTTGCTCCATTGAAGGAAGGCATTCAGGCTCAAGCCCTGACTGCTGCCCCCCTCAAAGGCACCTGCAAGCCACACACAACATGGATGCATTCGTGTGCTAGAGGAGATCAAGATCATTCTGTCTTGGTTAAGAAACAAACATCATTCTGTCTTTGTTGAGAAACATGCATCATTCTGCATATCTGCATTTTTGCAACAGCACAGGTTTGCTCCACTTTGATGGCAAACATGACAAGAGCCTCCTGAGGCAGCCCTGAATGTGTGTAGTGGCCCATTGGTGGCAGGAGCAAGTGGCAGGACGTTACCTGCAGCAGCAGCTTCTGCCCATCCGGAGTCTTGATTGATGCCTGCCTGCTGGTGCAATGCAAGTGCTGCACAGCTTTGAATGGCAGTCACAAAGCTGTCGTGGCTCACCAGGCCGCGCCTGCCTGCGTCCAGAATGTTGAAGCAGAAGGATGCCGCTTCATCACTAGTTGCCTGAAGGACGGCCATCTTTTGAAAGTCAGGTGGGGTGGACAGCTTGTGTACCACGTTGCAGGAGTTGTCATGCAGATGATGTGTGGCAGTCTTGTGATTGGGGGCACCTTTAGGCAGTTGGCTTTTGCAATGACCAGCTGGTCAAAAGTGACCCGGTCTTGGCCTTGAGACACAACTGTAAAAAGCCGGCCTGCCAGAAAGCTGTCTAGATCTTGGAGACTGAGAAACTCCTGCAACCAGCAGGGGTGATGTTGGCATGATTGGATGAAAGAATCCAGCGCTAAAGTGGAGGAGACTGGTAGAAGTGGCAATGGCTGCGTCATACCAGAAAAGCTGACTTGTCAAGGCTGTGATCAGAGCCGCAGATCTTGTCAAACCCAGCTTGAAGGCTAGACAGCTCATCTTTTGTGAAGCGTCTGCGTGCAGGCAGAAGAGTTTCCGTGTTGCACATGCAAGTGACAGCATGCAACAGAGCATGAGCTGGCTTTGCGTCGCGCGATCAATCAGCGGATGCGGATGTATGATTTTGCTTCGTGCCTGGCGGCCTCTTGGTACCCAGGACCGTGGGAAGAGCTGACCCCGAAGATGCTACCCACGAAAGAAGTACACTGGGCCATCCAGCTAGGCCCTGACCGCTGGCTCATCACGAATCAACCACAGTAGGTCCAATGCACAGAAAGATCCAAGTGTTGGTTACAGTGAAGAAAGGCGACGAAGGTCGACGAAGCTCAAGGCGCAACAAGAAAGCACGGCATGCACAAGTCGGTCGGCCAAAGCCCCTCGATCTGTATAACAGACAACACACGAGGTCTCTCTGTCGGTACAACGCAACAAGACGATGATATTGTCGGGCGAGCTGTTGAGTGGCTGAAATGAGCACGGCACCGTAAGCAACGACTCCTTTTTGCAGTGTTTGACTCAAGTTGGACTTTCACGTTGACCGGCTCGGGTTGCAGACTTTTGGTCGACCTATGTCGTTGACGTCGTTGAGTACTATTCCATACTTGCTGTAGGACTGCTGTTCACCTTTGTCGTAAGCTGTCTGCGGATAAATTTTGTGCCGCGGATCAGTCCCACCTTGCATGTCAGTGCTTTGCCGGCATCTCCTCCTAACCCGTGACATCTCGCGTTGCCAGACTCCTGGCGATACTGCATTGACATCCTGGCAAAGGTACAAAGCTGCAGGAATGCGCACTAGCCTCGCCACACACTTGCTTGACCCCTTGATCAAGCCGTGATGGCTGCACTTAAAAAGGTAACAAAACAACATATCTGACGCCTTCATGTCGCGCAGGAGACGTCACAGCGCAGCCACAACCAGACAGCCCATCAAAGGTGTCATGAGCACAGAAAGGGCAGGACTTGGTGAGTCATGGAAACTGGATGCAGACAAGCCCTGGTATCATGTTATGCCCCGCTCAGGCTGGCTCAATGACCCCAATGGGCCTATATTCTACAACGGCAGATATCATGTGTAGGTCACTCTCCTAAATGGTCAACCTGTTGTGTTGCTTTAGCATTTCGTGCATCTTGATGCCCAGCTTACAAGCACAGAAGACATGCTTGTCATTGCACTAAGCACATTGGGAGTCTTTGCATTGTGGTGCAGAACAGACACCCAGGAATTGTTACAATACAACTGCTGGCGTAGGTACTATCAGCACATTGAAGGCACAAGTCAATGGGAGTGGAGAATGACATGGGGGCATGCATCCAGCTCTGATTTGATTCACTGGAAGCATGAGCCCATTGCCATCAATCCAACCAAGGGCGGTACCGATGCGTCAGGCTGCTGGTCAGGAACCACAGTCTTGGACACAGATGGCACACCCACCATGATATATACAGGAGTCAGGTCAGCATCTAGCATCAGTGCTGACTGCAATCACACACCAAATGTCATGCTGCCCAGTTTTGCTGAGATTAGTCACTCAGACAAGCATTATGCAGACAAAAGGCAGCCCATTTGCATGCAAGAATGCAGTTTGCTCTGTGTGTGGCATGGTCTTGCATGGTGCTCAGCAACACCAAGCACTTGCAGGCGGCGTGATAACAAAGACTGTGGGCCTTTGCCACATGCGGCTGTGGATCTTGGCCTTGACATGATCGAGTGTCAGATGATAGCAAGATGCCAGAAAGGTATCAAAGCTGCCATGTTCTGCAGCATGCAAAGCACAGCATGGCATGTTGCATCTCCATTCCTATCACAGAATGCACATTGCACTAGTGCGTAGCAACAACAGCATCCATCATGCGTTGTGCTTTGCCTCTTCTGTGCATATTGGCATATTCAGCATTGATGCTGGGGACAGGACAAGTGTATAAGTACGATGCATTGTGTGGATCAGGTGATGTGGATCTGATCAGGTGGCACAAACAAGAGGAGCCCATCATCCCCCACCCCCCTGAGAACATGAAGCTGACAGGGTTCAGGGACCCTTACATCATTCAGCAGGGCCATGGCCAGCAGAAGTGGAAAATGCTGCTGGGCAGTGGCATTGAAGGCCAAGGCGGAACCCTTCTGGTGTATGAGACCACACACCTGTCCTCAGGTCACCACTCATGTCACCCCTAACACTACAATTCACCTATCAGTACATTCAGCTTTTGCTTTGCTTGGCGATTTCTGTCGGCATGACTCTTGAGCTCGGTGCACCCGAGGCAACAGAGCATTCAAGACTGACAAAACACATGCTGTTGCCTAGCATGTAGTGCACATGCTGGTTCATGTGGTCCAGCAGCAAACAACCCCTGCCTGCCTACATCTGCTTCACCACCCTAGAATTGCAGGGGCTGTGAGAATGCAAGGCAGCAGCAAAACGGGCGTTGCATGCAGGCTGGCAGTACAAGGGCTCCTTCATCAAAGGCAAGTCCAAACCCTTTGGCAAGCATGACCTTGGGGCCATGTGGGAATGCCCTTTCCTAACCCCCCTGAAAGACCCCAACAATGCCCAACCAGGCCCTGAAGCTCCCTCTGGTTCTGTTGGGCCCCTCCAGCTGAAAGAGGGCCAACTGTACATGATGTGTGTGTCGCCTTACCCACACTTCCTGAAGGATGGCTTGACCAACCCTTGCCTCTACTGGCTGGGCCAAGTTCAACAGGAGCTATTCATGATTGAGGAGTCAGATGGTATGGCACACAGCATTGTCCACTTCTGATATGCAATGTATACGGCTTGCTTGGTCTTGAGCCTTCAGCAGACATAGTCTGAATCACGCTTTCCCTGAATGGATCCTATCATTCTCTGCAAGTTTGCTATAGCAGATTTGCTTATCAAGATGCCTCTCACTGGGCACCCACTCTCACTGGCCAGATCAGACATTCCCACCCAGAACTGGGCATGTTTATATAGCATGTTTGTCTGACATATATGATGAGTCCCATTGTTGCCTGATCACATGGCAACACTTGACATACTGATGTGGATCTTGCAAGTACGGTTTGGGCCTTTGAATTTGGAGCTATGTGCCTGGGTGTAGGGCCACACTTGCTGGATCTGGGGGATGTGCTGTATGCACCCAACTGCTTCCAAGATGCGCAAGGCCGCAACATTATGCTAGGCTGGCTGCAAGAGCTGCGCAAAGGAGGTGGCTTTGACTATGCCGGCTGCATATCACTCCCCAGAGTCTTGACTTACAAAGGTAATGAGCTCTGACTCCCCACATAGCATCGTTGCATTCACATCCCAAGATTGCGACAATAGATGGGTACTTGCAAGACAGTTCATTGCAGTTGTGTCCTGTGACTCAGCTTGGTGATGTTCATGTATAGATGGACGATTGCATCAGGAAGTGGCTCCTGAGCTGGAAGCCCTACGTCAGGAGCCATCTTGGACAGCATCAGACTTACAGGTGTCAGGCAGCCAGTCAGTGGCAGTGCAGCATGTGAGAGGGCCCTCCTGGTTTGCTGAGTTCACCATCAAGCGGGGGGACGCCTCAGCCTCTGGCCTGTTGTTACGCTCCTGGCTGCATGAAGAGCCTGATCAGGCACACGCATGTGCTGCAGCCCTGCTGGTCAACTGGCAGGACTCTCTACTGGAGGTACACTGATTTGCACACTGACTGTACAGGCATGTAGTGTTTTGTTCATGCTTGTGTGCAGCCCTTGCTTGAGGTAGCCCTTGCTTTGTAGTGCTTGTAGTGCATGGACACTCTGTTGGTGCTCTTTCCAGTCAGCACATTGTGTTGCATGGGCTTCTGCTTAGTAGCTGTACATGCATGACTTGGCCCAGCACACACAGACTATGATCCTTGTCCAAAACACTTTGAAAGCAATCACTTGCTGGGTAGCCTGTCTGACTGGGTGGGTCACATTCCTGCTATGTTTTGGTATTCACATCACAAAGTGCAGCTAGCCTCAATCATTGCCTCCTGTTACAGGTGGTCTTTCCAACACAGCTGGACAAGAAGAATATGACATTTGATGCTGGCTCTGATATGAAGCGCATTGGTGGCCCAGTGCATCTGGAGCAAAAGGTGACTGTGCAGGTGTATGTGGACCACTCAGCGGTCGAGGTTTTCTTGTCATCTGGGGAAGCCTTGGCAACCAGGTATGTCATGTCACTCTTGCCACATCATCATTTTCTAGTGTCACAAATTCAGAGTCAAGGTGCTGTTGAAGGTTTGACATTGTTGTGCAACCGCAATACATTGTACACTGGAGTTTCAGTGCATGACTTCATGCAGGGTCTATCGAGGGGCTGTTACTTCCCAAAAAGATTGTGGCATATACTTCACCTCTCATGGAGGCGCCACACACGTTGAAGATATCCAAGTACACTCTATGGGCTCCATCTGGACGGGCATTTGAACCAGCAGAGGGCAAAGGCTTGTGACATTTTGCAGTCACAACACTCTTGATAGCTCCCTTGGCCTCTGACAATGATCAGCAAGGTTGCTTCAATTACGAGGCTGACTGGCTGTTCCTACCGAACTGTGCTAGATTGTCACTCAGTCACAAACCTTTCAAGTGCTGCATTTGATAGTCGCTCAAATTTATAGTTCAAGGTTGGTTTCAGAGCAGGCCTATTTGATGTCGGAAGCAGTGACGACACACTCATCGCGACCATTGCATGCGGTCTCAGGCTGCACTCAGATGCAGGCGATGTTTGGAGGAGCACGAGCAGCATCCTCACATTCGCATAAAGCAGTGCAAAGTATCGCAGAGTCAGCGTTACCTCTTTGGTCTCGGCAGCTGACATCAGCTTATAGCGCCTCTGGCAGCGCAGTCGGTGCAGCCTGCCTGCTTGCAAAACGTCACTGCCAGTCCGGAACTTTCAACACTGCTCTGAACATCCATCAAGTTCGACATCTTGTACAGACTGTGTTGACCAGTAGTACAGCTGGTCAAGGACGTGGCTTCGCTGCACAAGCTATTGTCAGATCGGGTCCGCAATGCTAGACATGATTTTTATCGCATGCTGCCGATCGCTTTAACGCTGTTGTTCGATACATTTTGCACGTATGCAGTGCCCCGGCTTCAGCACGTCATCAAACGAAAGCAGTCGACACTCACAGCAACCTTACCAGGGGCCAATGGTGCAGTCGCGCACGTGAGCATCTGCTTCTATAGTTTCACGTCTGTTCATGTGTTTTTGACCTCACATTGGGCAAATCTCAATGTTGTCGTGTACAGTTTGCTCCTTGCTATTGCAGCAGCAACAGCGACTCTCAGGGGCTTTAGCTCAGACAGCAAGACTTAGCAACAGTGTGCGCAAGCAAGTAGGCTGGTGGCTAGCAGGATGCTCTGGTTGGGTGTTCAGCATGGTCGTGCTGGGTGGTATGACAAGGCTCACCCGCTCTGGCCTGTCAATGACAGACTGGAAGTTCACTGGAGAAAGGCCTCCTCAATCCCTGGTACATTGATGCATCACTTGAGCACTTAATGTCTGTTCTGACCGACCACTGATGTGCAATTCAACTTTTCAAGCTGTCTCTGCAACACCCATGCACGGTTTGCAGGCTGAGTGGCAGGTAGAATTTGAGAAGTACAAGCAGTCTCCAGAGTACCAAAAAGTCAACAGGTATTTGTCTGACATGACACAACTCTCATTTGCAAGATTCAGGGTAAGATGTCTTGCCACAATCAAAGTCACAGATCAACACAAGCTCCACAGTATGCTCTGAAGAATTGCGCTTGCGACCAACAACAACAATGTTGCTGCTGCACACTGACCGCAAGAAGACTGCTCACTAGTGACTCAAAGTCGACAGAGCTTATTGCAGTCTCACAAGCCTGTGCGCACCCTACTACAGGAGGATGAGCCTGGACGAGTTCAAGTTCATCTACTGGATGGAGTACGCCCACCGCATGTGGGGCCGCGCACTGGGCTTTGTCTTTGCAGTGCCTGCTGTGTACTTTGGAGTCAGGGGTTACATTAACATGGCACTGGCAAAGAATTTGGGGCTCTTCTTTCTGATGGGTGGCACGCAGGGGCTGGTGGGCTGGTGGATGGTCAAGAGTGGTCTGCAGGTGGGCCTTCTGCTGCTGCTTGCCTGCAAGATCAACCTTACCTGTGCCTTTGTCTGGATGAGGCAACACTTCACGTAGTGAAGTAACAGTTTGTGCATTTGGCTGATGGTGCAGCATTTGTCACTGCGCTTTGCATGCAAATCTGTCTGGCTCATTGCCAACTGTACAATTGTGCTAGATTGAGAACAGGCTGGTTGTGCAAGGTTGAGTGTGCTGTATGAGAGTCGGGCTGAACAAGCTTGCATGGTCTGTCCTGGCCTTTTGTTTTGTGACTGTCCAGCAATGGTGGTGCACAGGGGTGAGTTGATGCCATGCTGACTTGTGTTGTATGAAATAGGAGCCCAAGTCGGAGTGGGAGACACCGCGTGTGAGCCCCTACCGCCTGGCTGCCCACCTCACCTCAGCCTTTGTCATCTACTCAGGGCTGCTGTGGACCACCCTCAACATGTTCTTCCCCACCTCACCTGCAGCTGTGGCGCCAAGCAGCGCATATGCTGCCACAGCTGCCTTGCGCAAAGTGGTTCACCCCCTTGCAGCCCTCATTGCCATTACTGCCATCTCAGGTACTGCATTATATGTCCCAAGCATCTGTTTATGTTGCACTTCCATGTAGCGTGCGAGGCAATGGTGTTTATAGCATGCTGCGGTGTATCCTCAAAGCGTCATGTGCTCAAAGGTGGCAGCCACTGTCTGTGGTGCATGCTATCCCGTTTGACGGCAGCTTGATCAGATTGTGTCATTGAAAAGACGTGCAGCCATGCCTCTGTGGCTTGTTCAGGCAACAGACTCACAGGCAGACTTGTCAGGAGCAGTGTGTGCTATGACAGGTGTCTTTGTTGCTGGTATGGATGCGGGGCATGCTTACAATGACTTCCCTTACATGAATGGGCAGTGGGTGCCAGATGAGTACTGGGCAGTCCAAGGCTGGAGAGGCTTCTTCGAGAACACAGCTGCAGTACAGCTGCATCACAGATTGTTGGCCAGTACCACCCTGATCAGTGTACTTACAACCTGGGCTATGTTCAGAGGCAAGGTGCTACCACATGCTTCTCGACAGCTGCTAAATGGCTTGGCTGCTGTGACAGCTTTGCAGGTGAGATA
>JAABUK010002983.1_pt1 | contig 29385 bp, 29 predicted proteins | sample 5559141 | NCBI WGS metagenome assembly JAABUK01 (sample SAMN10711869, study PRJNA513367) | rock metagenome | isolation source: Antarctica rocks | place: Antarctica: Victoria Land, Pudding Butte nord | collected 2016-01-03
TGGGTAGAGGATAGGTTTGGGGATGGATGAGGGCTTTTAGTGGGGGTTACTGGGTCAGATACTATGTTTTTTTGGCAAGCGTGTTCTCTCTAGTTGTGCCATTTCGAGAAAAGAAACCTCGAGATATTTGGGAGACTAGAGTATGGAGGTTGCCACTGAGATTCTTGGGCGGGCGCTAACTCTATAGGGACTAGTGCATCCTAGATCCGTTAGACTAGCTCCGAGGTTAGCCCAATGAAGTATAGACTAGCTGAGCTAACATATCATACTTAGCCGAGCGGCTTCTTCACATCTCATACAAGACGTGCTTGTAAGGTTTGAGTCGAATCGCGTCAGCTAGAGTATATCAATGTCGCCAAATGAATCAACTCTCACCTTCCCCTGGGTGATATGCTGTGTGAATGCTACCCGCCAAAGCTTTCAGCCACCTCCAGGCTTCTTTGCCGCACTGCGCCCGTTTCGAGCTTTGCTTGACCGTTGAGTTCAAACACCCTGCCATTGGACTTCAAGCACTCTCAGAGCAGGCAGCAGAGAGCAAGCGGTGTCAAGCTCGTAACCGCCGCATCCCAGGATTACCGCGCCTGACACAGCCTTGTTTCAGTCTTGCCCAAACAGATCCTGCTTCCAAACGCTTTGAGCACTGTCTGCTGTCAGGAATATGGCATTCGAAACCAATCTAAGCCTCCTGCCTTCGCCCCCGTTGATGGATCCGTCGTGCGGCCTCTGATGGAGAGTTGAGATGTTCACGAGGCTGATTTCAAGCTTTCCACCTAGCTATTTACCCTAATCCACGAGGATGAAGGCGGCATGGTAGTATGAATGGCTCTACTCACCTCATTCAGCCAAAGGATTCTGTTTCAGAGTCGCTATGATACATACAGCGCCGCTCAGTTGGGACTCACTGCTCACATGTGACCTTGACAGGCACACCACACCTACACAGACGTGTATATATATATACTCATATTTCCTTTCACTTCTCCATCTCCATATCCTGTGTGTATGTGATTTTCCGGCTTCATTTTCACTTTTTTCAAACTGTATCTCATCATGTTTTCGTTACATATCCCACTGATTGCTATTCTACTTGTGTCGCTTGTTTGCGCCGAGGATACGTACTACACTATATGGCCGAAGGACAGCTCGGACTTCGAAACCAACAACAAGATTAGAGACGATCTCAATAAAGAAGTTGGGGTCGACAAGATTTACGCTTCAGAAAGTGCAACTATTGGCTTTCTGTTCTGGTACCAGCAATTGAACGCGGAGCTAAAAGACCATTATTCAAACTTTCCAGGGGTCAGTCCACTATTTTATCATATCTGATCTACTCAAGAGAGCAGGGGTACAGTACAAGACTTCATTGGGCCTTTGATGAGCTCATGACTGGGCTTCTATCAGTTCCTCTACAACACCACGGCAGACTGATCCCAGCCCTGGGATGATCGACCAATCACCAACTTCAAGACACACTACAGGCTATATGAAACATGCTAATCTTACTAGGTCCGCTTCGTCTCAGCGCCTTGCACTGAGCCTAACAAACAGACCGGCGATCATCCCCACTGTGGAACTCCCTTTCGAGCTATAGGTTCCAGGGCAAACCTCAACAAGAGAGGCTCAAAGGTTACGCAACCCAATTCGCCTGATCAATTGAAAGTCCTATCCCAAGCGCCAAAGCAGAACTTGAAAGACGTGGAAGGATACACTTACGATGACACGGCAGGACAGGATGTGAGAGTATACATCATTGACTCAGGGGTCACTTTGGATCACCCTGTAAGTAAGATTCGCAGCTCTCTTAAATTAGCCATGTATCTGATCTTCCGTCCATAGGATCTCAAAAACACCAAGTTCGAGTGGATGTTCCCAGGCCCAAAGCCGCTGACAGGCCAAAAGAACGACGTCGTGTCTGACAGTCATGGAACTGTTATGGCATCCATGGTCGTCGGCGCTACTCTCGGGACCGCCAAGAAGGCCCCAATCACCATAGTCAAAGTTCCCTTCGATAATGAGAATGAGGCTTGGACAATCGAACGTTCGGTAGACGCATTAGCTATGGTTTATGATGACATCATGCTCAAAGACCTGCAAGGCAAAGCAATTGTCAGCATGTCTTGGGGTGTCAGCAAGCTTCTGAACAAGCCCTACGTGGATGCGTTCAGCGCAGCCTACAAATATCTTATCGATGCATTGTTGAAGATTGATGTTCTTCCCGTCCTCGCAGCTGGTCAGGATCTGTCAGCGGAGATTGATAATGTGCGTTTTTCCTGTCTACGGAGGATATTTCGCTGATTTTGATTTGCAGCCAATCGATCATTACCCAGCCCTTCTTGCAAAGGATGATGCTCGAATAACGGTTGTTGGTGCCGTGGACAATGCGGGCAACCCCTTTGAAGGAGGCATGTATGATGCAGATATTGTGAAAGTATCTGGGCCAGGGGATCACACTAAAGGCGCCAATAAGGATGGTGACTACGATTACAACGTCGAGGGCACCTCTGCTCGTAAGTGTTACCACGAAGCATCCGGATTAGAGCTGACAGATGAACACAGCGACCGCTATGACAGCTGGTCTACTTGCGGATTTCATGACGGCATTCGGCATGACATCTACCCAGGCACGGAATCATCTGTACGACAAGGCCTACAGTAGAGTGGACAATGGACGAGAAGTTATCTATTACAGCTTCGATACCAAGAGTGGACCTGATGCTGAAGCCGCGAAGATGGATGCGCCTCCGGGGCAGATCCCAAGGTAAGTGTGAGCGATGAGTGATCATTGCCCCACATACTCGTCTGGCGACGCCAGCATTGGCGCATTTTGTTCGAGTATGGAAGACTGTTGACAGGTGTTTTGGTCGCTGGAAGTATACATTGGATAAAGAATGTCATTTCGCTGGAGTACAGGCCCACAAATTCGAAAAGAGTCAGCTATAGAACAGCACAGACCCAGACACTCATGACAAGTTTGACACTGGCATCTATCTCGTAGACGAGCGGGATTGTGGGATTTCATGCGCCACAGCACAGCCACAACACAGCCCCTGCCCCCGCTCGCCCTTATCATCATAATGCTACCATTTCCCAAACATTGCACAACAATTTTCACATCGCCAAAATGTCCTCCCTAGACAGTAAGCCTTCCATAGAAACCACCTCGACAGAGGCACCATGTGCACCAAAGATCAACCCCGCAGACACCACAACACCGCCACAAACCACCTCCGCCGATGCACCATCTTCGCCAAAGACCAACCCCACAGATACCACAACACCGCCACAAACCACCTCCGCCGCCCTCCAAGCCCTCTTCTACGACCACGGCAGCAAACCAAACACCGGCAACGTAATCCCCATTTCCGAATGGGAGAAAATCTTGATCGGGAAGGAGTGGATCAGGGAGGACGCTGAGGGAAATGAGAATGTACGTTACTGGCTAAGTATATGGTCGTTGTTAGTACTCAGTGAGACGATAGACGTTCAAGCGATCGGACCTGCCGAAGCCGAATAGGGTGAATGGATTTATTAATGATGGGATGAGGCAGAGGGATAGATTGAATGTGGATTGTGACCGGACGACTAATATTGTGAGATGGGTGAAGTATGGATAGAGGAGTGATGGGGGGATGAGTCGGCGCTGAGACAGATGGAGTAAGGCTAAATACTGAGAGTGTCTGATGAGCCATCGAACCGGGACAAGAGGTCGATATTTCTTGGATTGGAATGTCGACCTAATTTCCTTGAACGTTATTTTGCATGAGCGCTTGATCTTTCGAATCTCACGAAGCAGATCGTCGGAACAGCTCCCCTTCTCCGCTTCTAGTACCCGTCCGAGGTGCCTCAGGATAGCAGTGAACTGTGAGACATGCTTCGCCATGCTGGCAATCTGCTGGTGAGCATGGATCATGATTTCAGCAGCTTCATAGAGACTTGTCGCAATTCTCGTCCCAAAGGCAGCAACGCCAAAGATACTGGCAACGAGGGCGATCTCTGCCATTTTGAGTACAGTTTGAAGATGGGATGCAGGACCTCGAATCGCAAGAGCCCTGACGAGCAGGAATCCTTGAGACGTTCGTTCCTTGGCGGATGCTATAGTATTTGCCGTTCTCTGGTAGTCTTCGACAACATGCAGCATGGCACACTGCAGGCTCTGCCTGCGATACATGACAATTCGTCACGGCCCACTACATATCGCAACGTGGCCATCAATATGACCATCCAATTTCCCGACTGCTGCAACCTTCTTAGTTCGGTATCGACTGATGACCTCTGAGATCGGTGCCTGAATGTTACAAATGTACTACCGAATGATTAGTGCTCAACAAGGTGGATTTAGTAATGGAAGAGTGTGTTGTTTATCCCCACCAAAGTCAATTGAAGGAAGCAGTACGGATACCTATCATCTTGTCTGTCAGTCGCGACTCACTTGAAGAGTAAATCCGATGATCTGTCCTTCCGGCATCAACCACAAGGATGGCCATTGGTTCTGATACCAGGTCTGGCCTCATAGGATCCCCACTTGAATGTTTTTGGTAGTCCATGATTGAGAATTACTGCGATTGGGTGTGTATAATAGCCTCGGATTTATTGGGAACTAAAAAGGATAGTAATAGTCATTGAATATTGGGGACGGATGGCGAAAGAAGTGAACGCATGCCAAGACTCTAATTACATAATCATCCTCCGCCAATCAGCTAATGGTGCAATGTTTACGGAACTTTTCCAACTCAACGCCTTCACATATCCCTTCGCTGATACCCCAATCTGAGACATTCTGCGACCCACTCTATGATCCCCGCCCAAAGATTCCCTTCTCAAGCCTTACTCAGCTGTTCCTTTCGGAAGAAAGTCGCAAACCCCACCGGCACCGCCAGCTGGAACAACAACGCGACCCAGAACCACACTTGACTAAGCCCCTCTTTCGAATTGACGCAGAGATTCGGGAAGACGCTTCCAGGGCCAACCTTATCCGGCGCGGTGGCTCGAGCGACCATGGTGGCAGCGGAACCGAGGACTTGGGCTGCGATGAGCACGAAGAGGACGTGGAAGCGGGTCAGGGTTTGAAGGAGGATCATTCCGAAGCCTGTAGAAAAAAAAGTGAGTCCTTTGGTCATCATCATTGGAGAAGGCGATGTGTGTAAGGTACGAAAGCAGATTTGCGAAGTAAAGACAAGGCGCCCACTCACCGACGCCTTGTACGGCATCCAGAACTCCCAGCCACAGCCACAACGATCGTCCAGCAATAGCACTCGCTACCGGTCCCGCAGCCCAGGGCAAATACTGTCCCATGTTCGAAGTACTCCAAAGTATTTGTGCCCAGCGTGGTGCGCCGAGTCCCATCGCGAACACTGGGAGAATCCAAGAGTGGCTTTTTGATAATTGGTTGAAGATCAAGAGGATCACGATCCAGACGCCAACAAAAAACACTAGAACCAGAATACCAATGCACCAGGCCGGAATTGACTGATTAGACCACAGATAGATCCAATTACGGCCGTATGGCGCCGACAACCAATAGTTCTGAATCACTACGACGAAGAAGAACCACTGTACGCAAAGTTAGCCATAGTATTACGCTGGTCACAGGAAAGGAAGATAGCGTACTATGATGATTTTCCGCCGGAAGAGCGAAGAGTAGAATGACGGAATATTGCCAGGTGTCTGGTGATAGTACTGCGGCAAACCTATGAGGATTATCGCGCCGATGCCCCACATCAGACATGCGACACCAACGCCAAGCGGTATAATGATTGTCGGAAATGAGTTGAGGTTTGCAACGACGGAGGCAGTGCCTTGCGCTTTGGCAAGAGCAGCTCCCCAATACCACAGGGCCACCACGTAGAGCTGTTGCGTACCTTGGATGACACAAGCTCGATAGACGAACGTAGTGACAGGCGCGCCACCTGTGCTACGTTAGCTCTGATGCCATGGCCAATACGCAGCGTTCCTTTTCATACCTTCGTCCGCAAAGTTGACTGCGAAAAACAGCGCACCGCTCGAGGAAGCTAAGGCATAGAAACCTGTCGCGACGTTCTGCATCGATCCTTTACCACTTGGTGGCGCGGTAGGTAATATGCCGATAAGAAAGAAAGCTAGACCATAAAAGAAGAACGGAAGTGAAACGACGTAGACGGTCTGCAGTCTTCTGTAAAGTACCCACCACAAAATCGACGTGGCGAGATAAATTGAAGCAATCACATATAACTTGCTCGCTGACTCACCAATCGTGCCGTTGAGAAGGGTGATTTGGTATGAATTAGCGGCTATGATTTGGCCCTAGGAAACAAAGTCATCAATATTGCCATCATGGGCTGGGCTCAATATCACTCACGAAAGCCAAAAGAAATGAATAGATAGGCCAGTCTCCGATTCTCCTACGCATCATCCGTTTCAAACCAGACGGCGGCTTATGATTATCAGCCAGGCCGAAGCCCTCATCTTTGGCCTTTTTCCTGATCTCCTGGACCATTGCTGTCGGTGGCTCTTCTGAGGGACCTCCCTCAGGAGGTTTGCTCAATTCCGCAGCGCGAAGTTTCCCAAACCACGACTTTTCACTTCTCAACAGGTACTCCTCGATGCAGAGCTCATGTTCGGAAGTTCTCCCATTCAACTTCTTTAACTTCTGCTCAAATAAATTCTCATATTCTTTTTGGGGATCAGAGAAAAACGGAGTCACGTTTTGCAGCTTATTGTCAGGTCTCTCTTCTTGGACCTCTGACGTACTCAGCACAGCTACACTACCATGAGGAAAATAATGCCTCCCCATACTGGGAAATTTGTCAACGGCACGAGGTGTGTGGATGATGGGCTTCGCGGCACTGGCAATGACGGGAGCCATTCTTTTACTTCGCTTGCTGCTATCTTGCGGGGACGCATCAGCGGCGCCGACGGAGGTGGCAGTGGTGGTACTAGTCCGATTGCTCGAACTCTGCATAGATGAGTCGGCAGCACTGACAGAGGTGGCAGCCGTGATACTGGTCCGGTTGCTGGCATTCTGTGTCGTCGCTGTAGGTGATGATTTTGCCGAGTGGTATTCAGTACTAGCCGAGGTCGGGCTGATGGGAGTGCTGGGGGTGCTGGGATTGCTGGAAGTGTAGTTAGCAGAAGATGGTGGAGTGGAGCTATCGTCGCCCGAGACCTTGGGCTGATCGGAGGCTATCGAAGTGGGCATTCGATTCGCTGGCAGTTGCATTCCCAGAAGTTTGATGGCTTTGCGATCTTGTGCTCGCAGCTCCGGGATTGGCATTGTCGGTGCTCGGTTCATCGTTGGCCGTTTCAACGACTGCACGGCCTGTTGCTCGTTTTGTTTGTGTCTTGGCACAGAGCTTGGCGCTGTGGGAGAGCGATTTATTGGCGGCCGCCGAACGTTGGGCGTCGGATCGCCATCATCTTGCTCGCGCCCTGTAGCAGAATTTGCTAGTCTTGGAGTGGCGCCTGTAGATCTGCGTAGCAACGGTGGTGGTGGCAGTTTCCTTTTGCTACTAGGGCCCATTTTGCTTCCCAGACCTGGACTGGGTCCAGCCAGCAGACGGCCCTCCACAATAGAACTCAAGCCTCCGATTTGGGTATGCGTTTGTGTTAATGCCGGACGTGCAGGGCGTGCGCGCAATGATGCCTTCGTAAAGCGTGATTGCAGGACGTTCACCACACCCTTAGTCTCCAGAATCGCCGGAGTGCTTGGAGAACCCAAAGTTGGGCGCCCTTCCTTTGCCGCCTGTTGATGACTGAGATCTATTGCCGATGATTGAAGCTTCTCTAGATCTTCTACCCACTGGCTAACGGGGAATCGTTGTTTGGTAGCACGCGCTCTCATGATAGCGCGCACGGCAGGTTTCGCTCGGAGTGCTTCTTCTATGGCTGCCTTGAACTGTTGAATAAAATGACGGGTTGTCGTTGATTCAATGGTGAACCACCACCCGGGCATGTTACCAAGTCCTCCAACCCTAGCCCCTACACACATCTTAGGTCAGCTTTGATCCTGCAATACAAGATGCTGAGCTCTGAGCATCGTCTGCAAATAGAGATGACTCTTTAGGTCTAGAATACCCTGCTAACCCGCAGCCTTTCCATTGACCAGACATAGACTCTCCTGAAAGGACTTACCAACGCACAATACGCCCTTACGACCGAATTCAACAGCAACTAAGCCAAAGGGCTCGTCTCTACTAGGCATTAAAGCAAATTCCGCTCCACTGAAGATGTACGGTGGAAGTGCGGTGAATTCGGGCTGTGAAAAAACTCTCCCTTTGTAGACTTCCATCATTCGAGCGAGCTTTAGGGCCGCAAATTTGCCGTAGAGGTCTATTACCGGGCCTACACAAATCAATTGCACTTTCGGATGCCTTTCCATCATACCCGGGAACACGTCGGCGATTGCATCGACACCTTTCTGATTGGACCATCTTCCCACGAATACGAAAAGCTCTGCGTCGGGATCTTGCACCAATCTGTGTGGATTTAGAGTCAGCATCTCCTATCGAGATATACAGTTGGGCGTACAGGACTACCCAATCGAAAAGACTGTCTATTATCCAACTTTTATCCAGAACCGACTGCAATCAATGAGAAATGTACCAACCCAGCCCAATTCTGCGCCTGTCGCTTCAACCTTGGTTTGGATGCTTCGAGCTCTTCGTCTACGACGACCTCATCAGGTTTGATGTGTTCGCCATTCCATGCAGCAGTATCTGTCGGATCTGGGTTTGCCAACCCGCCAACGTCTTTCATGCCCCAAAAGATTGGGTATCTGGCAAAGGCCCGCTTGCCATATTTGTTCGATACTCCAACAGCGCCGAATCCTTTTTGATGGATGCGCAAGTAACTAGCGCCAGAATGTAAGAGGTCTATCACATCGACTCCAGTCAGCAACACTGTACGCCGCACAAAGACCATTGTCAGAGTACGTACTGAAAACTTCTCCAAACCGAACGTATTTGTGCACCACCTATGGAAGAGGATCAGCAAAGTCTCGTTAGAGAGGTGTGCATGTTACCGCAGGGTCGAGATTGTATATCTCACACACTTCCTGACTCTCAGCCTGGGAGCGCATAGGCCAGAGGCCCTGGAATTCCGCATTGTGAAGGGATAAAAGACAAGGCACAATTTTCGGGAGCAGATGCAGCGGTGCGACCGCTCCATGGTAATCATTGATGTGGTCTGCGTAAGCTTTGAGTCAGTAAATTTTCCTAATGCTAATATGAGCCATGAAACATGATGTCTTGCAGTTCATCTTTCAAGAGTGGCTGGTAATCCAAAGGCAACCTTACAGAGATCGATTGGAAACCTTCTCATGACCTCCGCGATGCAAGAGTTCCAGGCCGAGTAATAGACCGCACTATCAAGATCGTCCATTCGTGTTGGATAAGGTTCTGCTTTCGTCTGTTGTCTGAATATCGGCGCGTCCAGTAAAACATACGTAATGTTCTCGACAACATGGTATTGAGTCTTGATCTCGTACATACCACCCAACACCTTGATTGCTATACTTTCTGCTGGGCTGTCTGTGGGATACTTGGTGTCTGCAATGCTGTTGTCGGTCAGTGTGATGCTATCTCTCTGTCAGCTGCGACATCGACACTCACCAAGGTATCACCCATATTAGATCCTGGTGTTTGAGATTTTTGCCCATCAACGAAGACATGACACCTAATCCACCAATCTTGACTTTGATGCCCCAATCTTCTATATCATATTCCATCGTGGCAATCAGCACAGTGAGTCGTTTTGGAGTGGCAGTCTGTGGACTGGCTATCACGGAGAATTGTCTCATTCTTTTGAATTCATGTGGCACCCCAAGGTTGGAAGGTTCGGGCACCGAGCGATGATGCTCGTCGTCTGGCTGATGGAGTTCCTGGACTTTCCCTAGCTTGAAAGGTCGAAGTACTATCCGTAGATCCCACGCTTTTTTTGATGTGATCCCAAGTTCATTAAGTTTCACACCATAGAAAGATTTCATGAATGCCCAAATAGCTGCAGAACCAGTAAGGATGGGAAGGAACCAAAGGAGGACATACAAAATCAATTGTTTCCATCGGGAACCGATGGGTATCAGCTGGAACCGATAGTCGGCGTCATTTACGGCTATCTGCCAACCGATGAATGGGTATGGTGGCGCATCGGTGATGTTAATGACGTTGTTGATAAGGGAATAGGGAGGAATGCGATCCAATATAGAGTCGCCATCGATATCACCATAGATTCTGGTCATGTCTGGCTGGCCATCTGGATTGACACCCCATATGTTCAGAGACACTTGCGCTGGCCATTCGTGAACAAAATCATACGTCCAGATGTAGTCTGTCTTCATCTCCATTTGGTTGGCAAAGCCTCCGTCAAACCCATGCTGGTTGAAAGTCCCGTCGAGAAAAACGTGAGGAAATTGTCGTCGGAGGGAGCCGATGCCTATATCGGCAGACTGTACATGATCGCTACTTCCAACAAGGCGACTCCAGTACTGAAGTATAACGTGCTCTCCATTCCATTCCTGAAGCTTGGTGCCAGACCAGAGCTTCGGCGCCAGAGTGCTAGAAGCATTCGTACCTTTGGGGTAATCTTCCCAGTCGCTGTACGTTGTGCCGAAGTTCAAGGAGTATCGGAACTTGTCGGCACCTGCAGCTTTGTGAACTACGTAAAGACTCTCGCTCGCATCTCTGAAAAGCACATTCGAACTGTAATTGGCAGCAGGGAATACCATTGGATTGTCGCTTTGACCAACACGGAGCAAGAAGTGATCATGCGAGTTCGTAGTTGCATTTCTGTCTGCGGCGGTGCTGACATTTTTGATGCTGATCTGGTGTATACCATCGGCGACATTGATCAACAGGGCAGTGAATGACCAGGCCGTGTTTACCACTCCAGAAAAGGACGACGTAGCATTACGGAAATCACTGACATTATTACAGTGGATGCTGCCAACATCAACTCTAGGAGTTCTGTTGTCAGATGTGGTCGAGTTGATTTGCAAGGAATTCGCCACTTGTTGACAATCCATAGGAATTGAAAAGTGGATCTCAATCTCAAGTGACGGAGTAGACAGAATGCGGTAGTCATGGCCAGGCACAAATCTTGTAATGACAGGAGATGGATTCACATATGTATCTTTCAGGACGAAAGCCTTGAATCCCCAGGCTGCAATTTGTAGATGTGACAAACACCCCCTCGATTGATTTGAATTGTCATCTACCTCACGCTGTCAGCATCATTGCGTTCCGACCGCCAGCGCAGCCTGAGGAATTGAAGTGACCTCACATGGATGTTCAGCAAGACTTACTCTTCTTGACGCTGGACTTCTCCAAGATATACTCGTCGTATGGGTAATATGTGTTCTTCACCACGGATCCAGCGCTGAAGGGCGCAAGAAGGGCACCCGTTTCATCGCTGCAGTTGAAGTCTATAGTTGTATCATGGTCCTCATTGGTATATACTAGCCAGGCAATCTGAGTGAAATTCTCCTGGATAGTAAGCAAGCCCGCACGTTCAATGCTCCAGAGTCCAGTCTCTGTTGGAGTATGGTAACTTCCCGGTAAGAATATTCGTCGAGTTTGATTAGATAGTAATTGGAGAGAGAAGCCATCTTGGAAAACAGGATAATTCTCTCGCATCTCGTGGGTACTTTTGATGAAATTGTGAACAGGATGAGAAGGGTCGCGATGATCGAGGTTCACCCAGTCGTCTTGGCATCCATGTAGCCCGGCTTCTATCGGCCAGTGGTAGTATTTTAAATTCCCAATCGCAGGATTATAGCAGCCATGCATGCCCCATGCCTGTGCCGAGCTCATAGGTGACCTCCCAAAAACATAATTTTCATTGGTACTGTCTAGCACATAGAAGGCCTATTAGAGACTCGTGAATCAGCGAAACTCCGTGACAAATGACGTCGGTCTGGAGATCTAGTGGTCTTCAACATGCGCGCTATCACAATACTTTGTTCGACTTGAGGCAGAACGGATCTAGAAATTACAAACCTGCTCTTCTCCCCAAACCAGGATGGGTATCCCAGGCAGCAATAGCGCCACGATGAAATATCCAAGTAGCTGTTTCTGGGTGCCATTCTTGATTGTTGGCCAGCGGAACACATCCTGATTGGTAACACCAAACATATGCCTTGGGTCAAAGGTAGCGCCGTCATTTGCGTTGATCATATCGTTAGTCAATAGAACGGTCTCCCAGAAGTCAATCCAGCCAACGTTAGCAGGGTCACCTTCCGCAGAAAAACTCCCATCTAAGCCTAAAAAGCGGGCGAGGAACCGGTATACTGTATAATGGAAAGCGACGCCGTCGAATGCATTGAGGCCTTTCTCGCGGATGAAATACTTCGAATCGGAGGTATCGTTCAGCACCACAGCTTCCGTGACGTTACGAGGGTAGTTTTCAGGCGTCCTTCCTCTGCCAATATATACCGAGCCGAAGGTATTTCCGGCTACAACTTCGCCTGGACAGTATTCAAGTTAGCAGACCTTGGGTAAGAGAGACAAGAAACAAAACTATCAGACGTAGCATTTTGGAGCTTTGTCAAAGCCTACGCATCGGAAGGCACCCTAGCTCGACAAATCATTGACCCAGATTGTGCGTACCACTGATGAAAAAATTTTCCTTGCCAAACTGCTTCGCACACGCCCTGATGGAGCTGGACCAATGCGCCATAGCATCAATCGTTATCGTAAGTCCTTTGTCGATACGGTAGCCGTCAATGTCCAAGGTAGCTAGGGCCATACAAGCAAATCTTTCGATCCTGGTGAGGACGTCTGGTCGCCATTCACGTAACCGATCCTGCACGAATGCGAACTTTGATAATTGGCGCTGCCTTCATTGTTTTCACCAGTCAGCATACATATCAACTGGATGGCCTGCTATTTTGAAAGCTTTCGCTGAGCGGACAATACTTTCAATTCTCATCTAGCGATCCAACATATGGCTTAGACTGGAGAGACTCTAAGCATGAAAACCTACCATTCGGGGTATATTCCAAAGGCTGCAACATCTCCATATTGATCGAAGTCTGAATCCCGACATCCTACTAGCTCCGCGCTCAGATTGAGTACTTGTATGCCACCATCATCGTAGAATCGTGGATAATCGCAATGAGCCAGCTCGTTGTTGCCGATCGAGAAATCAGTATATCTCCGATCACCCTTCCATAGCGCGTTGTGTTCTTTTGGATTGAACGGAGTCGAGGCATTCAAAAACCCCTCGAAACCAATGAGGTCGCCCATCCTAAGCCGATTAGGTATAATACAGATCTCGGTAATTCAAGACCCACGTGGATACAGTATTATCTAGTATAATATACATCCCCCGCTGATGGATTTCGGTGATTGCCGCCTGCCACTCAGATATAGTACCAAAGTGGTGATCCAGTAGCGTCAAGTCAAGAGGGCTATATCCATCCGCGGCCCATGGGGCATTGATGAAAGGGCTGCCTGCGAGGTAGAGCGCCTAGAAGTTGTAAGCCGCTTATCCGTTCGGCTAGTATGCTTGCATCTGATGTAGAGCAACCATCGTGTCGGAGAGTCTGGAGTGGGATCCACGATAGTAGACACAAAGGTTTCATGTGAGACCGACCTTTATCCCCATGCCCTGCAAATAATCCAAGCTGTCCTGTAGCCCTTTGATATCGCCGCCATGACGCAGTTGGGTTTGGCTAATGTCGTGTTCAAATTGGGTCCCGTTGATATCATCATTATCGGGATTCCCATTTGCGAAGCGATCAAGTAAGACAGTATAGAACGGGATCCTCCAGTTCGATGGTGATGGATGGAAGGTATGGTTCTGCCATCCGCCCCAGTAGTCGAGTGGATCATTAGCTGTCTGATTAGTGTTGACGTTGTATGCGATCTGGGAAGGATCAAATCGAAGCGCGCAGGCTGTAGTTACACAAAGGAGTAGATCCCAGAGCGATCGCAGCGCGACCATGCCGCAGGGACAGGGCAAGGCCGCTCGTGTGCGGCGGAAACGACTGTTACAGGGAGCACCTACTGTCTATTGCTGACCCTGCGCCTTTGTTATCGCATTCCGATGAGGAATTGATGAGGCTCGCGTTCGCATCAGCTGACATTTGTGGAGGGAAGCACGAGGGGCTAGTTGACGGAAGGTCAAACGCCAATGCGAATGAGAGGAGGAAAGCAAATGAATGGAGAGACACTTGTTTAGCTCTAACGGAGACCACCAATATTCGGATACTCCTGAACGAAATAAACACGCTGCCGCAAGACGAAGAAACGAATCATTGCAGAAGAGTGTATCAGTGGCTGATGAATCCCCACGCCCAAACTCTGAGATCCGTGGACAGACAGCGGTAAGTTACCACGGAAAACTTGCCACAAACGGCGCTTGAGCAGCAATACTTCAGGGACCAGCAGCAGAAGCTACGCCCAGTTTTCTCATGCCAAAGACTTCGAAAGATTCTGATTCAAGCGTCCAGGGACATGTCCGGTTTCCAAGCGCAAGACCGGTCAGAGAAGGTGCAAGCAGCTTCACTGTTGGGGGACCAGCCATCATGGGTTCGGTGATCAGGGTAAGCCAATACAACGATGCATACAAGGAGAAAGAATTCGAACGAGGAACGGTGTAATAGATTGGTAGAGGGTATCCGCCCAATAGCCGGTGGAACGGCAAGGGCGCTCCGATCCGCGCTGTACAAGAAGAAGCGCCAGTCTGGTTACACTGCATCGCCATCATCTTGCTTTTGGTGCGTTACACCAAGAAGCCAGCCGCAAGCCGTATGACATCAAGAGGATATATTGGGTTCACCGAGTACTCTTCAATGGGCAGCCGAAGGTGGACGCCAAGTTCCGCGAGAAAGTATCATGCTGAATGTGGAGAGCACACAGAAGGGCGCTTCGAGTGGAGCGGACGAGGGGAGAAGGATTTTCTGCCAAGAAGCCAAGGCGCTAATTAGAGCACCTACTTTAGGTAGAACTACCACAAAAGTCATTGGCCAATCAACTGTTCTGGCCGTGTGGCGCCAAGAGTCGAATGCTGCCATCCAAGTCCAGCACTGGGGCCATCTGCAACAGCCCTTGCGATGGAAGACTGGGTCTACAGCGATTGCGCGATCACATCACTGGCGAAAGTTGGAACCGATGGATATACTATTGAGCATACAAGATTTAAGATCCGAGGGAACTACTCAAACGCAAAAAATGGAGGGAAGAAAATGGACATGGCAATCATAATCCGCTTCCACATTACTAGGGTGAGAGAGGTGACAGGTAGGGAGAGCCATGATATGTCCTCGTAAGGGATGAGCCTTCTCTGGAAGTCAGTCCTGGATGGAGTCAGGATGAGACAGATACTCTGCAGGCCCTTTATATCCCCCACCGTGTATGTTCCTAGTCAGCAAAAGATTCTGGTATGCTTCTGCGCGACGCCTGAATACTAGCCGTGATTCTGACGGGCCCAAACCTGTTCAGAAAAACTCACAAGAGGTTGACGACTGCCTTTTGCGTGGCCTGCGGGACGCTACACATTTCGCTGGCATGTTCATACATCCACTCTCCTATATTTGCTCTGTTCTCTTCATCTTGTCCTGCATGGCTTATCTTAGTCGCCTGCCAACGCTGGCCATTGCTCATCTATAATAGGGTATGGCGGAAAGGCCCACACGTCGTGACATGGCGGGCTTTTGGTCTATCTCCTGTTTTCGCCCTGCAACGAAAACCTGCTGAAAAGCTTGGGGTCGACTGGTATTGAGCCATCACCACGGCTATCACAAGTTCTTCGGGTCCCACCTTCTCATTGTTCTCCTCTATCTTTCCCGTCTCCTCAAGATTCCTGCTGCCGTGGTGAATGAATATTTGCATTGAGGTATCCAGAAACACAAGAGCAAGGATTCACGAGATCAGAGAACGCTCCGCTTTATTACGCTTTACCCTTTGCCGCTCACCTGTTTAAAGTGGGACTGGGAAAGAGCGACCCCATCTTTCGAAAAGTACAGATCTCCGACCCTGACCACCAACATCACTTCGCCAGCACAGTATTCCAGGTATCCAATACACAATTTGTCTCGCCTGCTATTGATATCCGATATTCGGGTATTGCTCAGTTACTTACACTGCACACCGCCCTAAGGCTACGAGAGATTATTCAGCTTGCATAATGTGTACGCCTTCCAACATACATTGCCTACCAGGCATTGCTTCAATCGGAGCACCAAGCCATCAAACAACGCACCTCATTGGTCATTGCTTACCTTGAACCTCGTTCAGGTGTCGTCGAGGGCGTCGAATACACCTGCAGACATGTCGACTACCTGGTCAAAAGCTTCTGCATCTCCTTTTTCATCAGGCAGAGCCGCCATTTCTGCGGAAAGTGGTACACAGAGTACCTAATTCACCACCCTACACTCCGCGTTTCCGGCTAACATCTGCTCAGGAGATACGCTACGGGTCTTTGCGGTCAGTAGTCACTACACGGCCTTAGATCTCGTGACCTACTTTCCACTCGCTGATCGCATCACTTCCAGGCCGCTGCCTCGCCAGAAAGCCTTGAATATTGGGGGAAAAGTCTAGATGTGGATACGATCAGAAGCATGCTGAGAAGGATGGGCATTCTGTTATGAGGTGTTTGCTGCGAGGTTACGGCAGGTACGATGGCTCTTTCACATCAGTGCAGCTAGCTTTTTGTGGTGTCAAGTCCGCGTTCCTCGCTGGGTGAGTTGTTGTACCTGAACAAAAGGCAATTTTCTACACGGTCTCTTGCTCCACATTCGCAAGGTTTCTTTTCTCCTTCTCGGCTGCACCACCGTTCTATGTCCCAAAGATCTCCAGCTTGGCTCTTTCATCGTAGGAGACAGACATCACACTGATACAGCGAACTGCTATGATGGATTTCAATATACGTACTGCGTCGGTGGCAGAAGTGACCCATCAAGGCTCCCTCAAAATCCTCGATTTACCGACAGAGCTGCACCCCGCAAACATCAACTGCACGCTGGCTAGCGCAGCCGTCAATCTGAACTTGGTATGTGGGCAGCTCTTCCAGTGCGGCACTCCAATGGAAATATCCTGCTATTTTCCTCTAAAAGATCTCGATCTGTCCGTACTAACAAGCGCATACGCTCCGAAGAAGTAGAGGAAGATGAATATGCAATGGCTGCAGTCCTTGCCATCACCCACAACACTTGATTGGGATCCTAAAGCGACGACGTCCATTGTGTTGAGCGTCTTTATCAAAAGCAGCAGCCCGAACCAAAGAATTTTGTGTTGATGGTGCTCTTGCTTTACGACCTCACAGATAACATTCATCACGGCCAGCGAGACGGCTCTCATCTCCTTGCGCACAAAGCATCGTAGGTCTAAGTGGCAGTGTCACTGACAACCACGAGACGCTCATCCGGCATGCACTCTGTAACTCTCCAGCTGGCTGAACCTCCGCTGAGTAACGTTGCATCAACACCCACGATACCTCCACCAGATCCACAACCTCTTAATCAACACAATACCTCTCCTCCATCACCCCCACATTCCAAGAAGAGAAGCAGCAACAAAGCCAGCAACAACAATCTCGAAATCCGAATTACAAACCCCCAACACAATCTCTCAGCCTCCTACCCCCCAAGCACAATCCCCACTCCAAGCAATCGACCTACCAAGAAAAGGAAGATCTCACCCGCATACCAAATCACTACCCCTAGCGTAGCACCCCTGCCATGGAAGCCTCCACAAAAACAACCCTACCAGCAGACCTTCCAATTGTCCGCAAGGCAGCAGGACACTCTTCAACACCTACCGCCTTCGCAGCTGTTGATGAATAGCACTGCTTACCTGTCTGGGCAAGAGTCGCTGCTGGTGCCACCGGCTAGGGTTAGGAAAAAGCGAGCATGGGATGATGGTGCGACGGATGAGGCGTGGGGATTCGACGATTTGGGTGGACCGATGGTGAAGAAGGCAAGGGTTGGAAAGGGGAAGCTAGATTAGTACTTTAGATATTGAATCCGCTTTCTTCGGCCGCTTCTTCAAGGCCTTATGGTCGGATTTTACGAGAGCTCAGCGCCTGCCTGACTCTAAGCTGTAGACTGATACTAGTTTTATCCCTGTTTGACCTCACGACTTGCTGAATGGTGCCGCTTTTACAGCGGAAGATCTATAATTAAATTGCATGGTCAAGCAATCGCAGTAGGTCAAGTAACTCAACGCTGTAGTATGAATGATTGGGTTTCCTTGGTGTGATACCCGCAGTTTGACGCCTCTCGGCAATGTTTGAGCAGGGAAGATGTTGTATGGTTCCACCATCTGCTGCTGTGCGGGTTATGATCGATATTTGCACTGATAGGGACACAGTGCTCGCTACGCGAGCGGAAGTGCTAGAGATGAGAGGAAAGCTGCTGCCGTGGATCGAGCTTGTCTGATTTGGAAGCTTATGGCTATAGCGTAGAGCTTTTGCGAAGAAGATCAAGGGTACGTCAGAAGTTTTGATCGTTGGGATCGTGAGAATAGGATCGAGGAATTGCCACCAATGGGTGCTTTTGACGGTGTGTTGCCCAGCAACTATATTATATGTTATTCCGCGCTAATCTCCACGACAGCAGGGGGGTTCGGTAGAATTTAGGATCAAGATGTAAATTCGACGTGTTTACATTAACCACTAAGCACAATTTGAAAGCACTACATTCGCAGTAGCGAATCTTTTAGGCATCGGTTCAAAACGCGCTATGCAACTGGAATTTGGTAGTCAATCCTAGCCAATGGTGTATTCCAAACATAAGAGCCACGGCTTCGTCATGAACGGTCAGAATTGATCTTGCCTCCTCGGTAGACTCCATGAAACATTGAACATTAAACATTGCAGTCAGGGGTTCTGGACGGCGAGATCGCAGAATAAGGCAAACCCTTCCAAAGTGAACAATCGAATATCCACTTTCCATCTCACAAGTGCCCACCCGGGCTATCCAGCTCAGGTCTGGGGTCTCCCCCAGCCACTTCTTTGGGTTCGTCCCTCAGCTCATGTGTCCCCGTGTGATATGACGTGCGTCCTCTTTGAAATGATCCAAAGCTCCGTGGCAAACCCCGTTGCCTACTGTTCCGTCTGATAACGAAGAACCAAAACACAAGGCCAAGCGCCACGACTCCTGCAACTCCTCCTACTACGCCTCCAACTATGGTCCTGAAGTTTGAAGATGTCGAATTCGATGCCGGTGATGGTGATGCAGTAATGGTTGAGATTGATACTGGGGTCGCATTGTGGGAAGAGACGATTTTTCCATTCTCAAGGACCACTCCATTGCCCTCAGTACAACATTTAGCGCTACCTGCCGAGGATTCACAGCATAAACTTCCATCGGCACAGGTCGTGAGGGACACGAAAATGCTGGCCAAAGAATTACCGTCGGAGTCTGAATTCCCATGTTACTACGGGTACTGAAAGCCTGGGGGGGAACCATGTCCCAAAACTCTCATACCTTGCCCAATGACACAAAGGTTGAGGCAAGCTGGGTCCTTCCAGGTGGGGTCGGTACAGGCACCACGCCAGAGATTGCTATTGTCCGGTGGTATGCAGAGGCCGTCGCTGCGACAATGATCCGGAATTATGGTATTCCTCAGGTGGCAGCACATGCTCTGCGCCCCGCTAACATCATTACAAGGGGTCTGGTTCCCGTCAGTAACGGCGGTACCGTTGGGAAAGTAGCAGGTCCCGTAGGCTCCGTTGAGGAGATAAGCGCAGGTAAGCAAAGAAACGAAACAGCGCATCTTATGGTCGTAGCAATGATTTTCCCGAAGCTAGCAGGATGCTAAAGATACAAGGCAACAGACGGCGATGGAAGACGAAGCAGCACATCCTGTACGGGCGGGATCATCCTCAGCTCGGCTCGAGTCGACTAACGAGCTTGGGTCGCCATCGAGGCACAGCCGAAAGGTTGTCAGACCTACAGGGTGCCACCAAGGCTTCTTTGACTGCGGATACGAGGGCAGCGCATAAGTAGAAAGGGTTCTCATCCAACCCCACCATGTTAAGCCACCCGGAGGTTTCGATTTTTCAACTCCGGGCTGGCCTCAATACTTGAGTGCCCTGATGTTGATGATCGAGGCGGATTCTTATAGATTTATTTGGATATTGGGAGCACTCTTCGATCGGGATTACCAATTAGGACTAGTTCTGAGCCCGAAATACATAGCGCGCCAAGCCTCCATTTCTTCGTCGCAGCTCACTTCCAAGGGTACAGTACCAGAGTATCATGGAAAGTGATGGAATCTCAAAGTCTCGCACAGTGAAAGCCTTGAGCTGATATCAGCATGCTATGCTCTCCGTTTACCAAAGGAACGCCTTTTCTGGCCCATGTGCAGCACCCATGTGCTATCCCAGACTCTTCTTCTCGGCGCCCGATATAACAGCTAAACTCATTGACAAGTCACAACTTGCTTAAGGACGCAGGAAAGTCGGATGGGTCTTGGCTGGCTGAAGGCTGTTCATGGATGGTCAGCAAATGTATGATTGGAGCTTCGGAAGCCTTGTCCGACACTTACCAAGGGCCACGCTCCAGCCCAGAGCCACCGTTATCCCGCTCCGTATCCTCTCTGGTACTCTTATGGACTTGCTGAAGACCTTCTTCACCTTGTTGCGTGGATGCTTCACGAGTGCCATCGAGGAATTCTTGGTTGGGTGCGTCTACGGATCTTCGTACATGCTCGGTCGAGGATAGGCTCGATTCGCGAACGGCTGCGCAGTGCCTGTCTATGCTGGGCACGCAAGCCTCGGCTCTAGATATCTATGGTCAGTCACTTATAGTACCAATAGCCGACATGGATGAGAGACGCTTACCTTGTATCCACTGACGCATGGGAATCGCACGCCTTCCCTTCAGCCGACATGCTACTCTCCTTGATCTTGCCCTTCTGGACGGATGGGAGCTTCTTGACGGAAAGAATGTCTACGGGCCCGTCCATATCCTTCTGTGAGATGTGTAGACCTTTGGGGTGGTAATGTGCGGGTTGCAGAGGTCTGATAACGTCTCATCAGCTTGGACTTCAACAAAGAATATTACAGAGACCCAGCTCTGCTTATAAGGCCATCCAGAGCATGGATAGTCAGGAAACGATCATCCCTGGCCAGATCATATCACGCTGAGTGGTGATCATGAGTGAAAACTTTGTGGCAGAGGCTTAGAAGGAGGGTACGCCATGCTATGGTGTTAGCCAATACAGCCCCCATCACATGACAGCAAATGAAGGATCTGTCCGGACTGCCAACTCAAGGACGAGGCCAAGATACCCCCACACTTAGCGAGATAATGCATTGGGCTCCATTGCTCCCAGATATGTCCACCCAAGTCGATGGATCTAGCATCTGCATGGAAAGAATTTACCACATCACTGGTGGCTACTGCTGATCCGTGACAAGGGTCTTCTCGCAGCATGGAAGATTAGCTTTCAACATGACTCTCTCGAGGGCTAGTTTTGCTCACTAGACGCGGTGGCGCTAGATAGAATCCGAAGGCGCAGGCGGATGGGCCCCATGTTCAACCAAGGGTAATGGAACACCCATGCATATCAGACTAGACATGCAAGACTGGGAACAGCATTTTCGGATCGCTTTCCCGGCCATAAGCAAAGCTTCGCGATTATTCTGGCTCACGATAGTTGTCTCATATGTTGTACACCATGAAATCGCCATTCGTATATCCAAACGAGATCTACTCGAAGCCATACTGGGGATTTAGGACTGTGGTTGGTGCTAGCTTGATCGTGGCCAACATCTTGCCAGGAACTGAGTCAGGTCACTCTGCTATGCTTGCTTGATGCTCGTCCAAAGCCCCCAAGCTTTGAGGTGATGTGACCGGTTCGGTACAAGCCAGAATTTCGGGCTTCTTTTGGATTCTAGCACCATAGGATCCACCAAATCTGTGAGATCGGGGCCTTGAACATCTTCTAGAGGTTTCCTTCTCTCTTTGACGTTTCCGACACGTCTATAGCCTAATGCGGCAGTTTGCTCACCAGGAAAGACGATTGGGACAGCATTGAGACAATTCAGCATGGAAGAGAATCTCATTGCACATTCAATACAAGAAGTGAACGTCCGAGATCCCGCGCGCAGACGAAGTTTACGAGGCTACAGGGCAGACTTGAGCTAGAGATTGTCGAGTCTATTTTTAGGCTGCCACACCTCGCTTCTCTGTTGCCTGATTGAGGCTCATCGTCGGGATTTCTGTCCCTTTCGCCTCACGAAATGATGATTTATGCCATCATCTCAAGGCTGATATCAATTCAAAGGCGATTGGAACAAGTCAATTGTGGTGCCAGTACTATATCCAGCACTGTGAAATTCGCTACTCAAATTGACCGCCAAACTGAACGACACGAGCTAAGAGAAAGACCGGTGATTTTGAGTGGCTACTGTTGCATAGATGGCTGAAGTTGAAAGACTCGTATGGCGGAGATACTTCCAGTAGTGTCCCCGCACAGGGTGTCCTTGCCCACGGTAAGATTTCCGGATAGCCTTTCCACTGTCAACGTTGAGTGGGGGTGGATTGGTCCGGTAGCTCTATGTGCAACTTGGGTCTTCCAATCGTCTGCCAAACCCGCGTGAGTCGGGCCGAAGAAGGCCAGATACTGTGTGCATGCCCAGGAGCAGTTTAGAGGCTCACACCGTCCCCAAATGTCTATGCCTTCATACGCTATAGATGGAATGAATTACAAGGATGGTGCCGGATCGGCATCGTGGCTTGTTGTAAGATATCTGGATCAGGAAATTAAATTAAATCGTCCGTTCTGGGGACTCTGTTTTAGGTGGTGATATTCTGTGAGGACTAGGTTGGATCAAGGGGACGAGATACTCTTCACATGCAGGTTTTACAGTGATATGTGTGATCTCTTGTTCACACGCTCTACTTTCTGGTATTCGAAGGATAGTGTCGACCCTACCATCTCAACTCAACAATCTTCTGTTGCAGGAGTGGAATTTTGGGGGCCCTGCAGCCTAGTATCAGGCCACGAGACAACTTTCAGCTGCCAAGTCCTGTTTGCCATGATAGGCTGGCATGTGTTTCATGGTTCCTCCTGCATCCATCGGTGCATGTAAACACCGTTGAGAAAACTTGAGCCGTGCTGGAGCACCTGGCTCCGATTGTCGATAGTGAAAAGCACAGGAGCTATGATGTCGGATTACTCTTTTCTGCTAAGTGACCGGGGACGGCGGCTCTCTGCTTGTTACCGACTCTTACCATGGCGCTGGGTCAAGCTGGGCTCATGATTCGACTGCTCCCGATCCGGGAGCAGCCTGCTGCTAGTGTTCCAGGCTACCCCTGGTCCATCGCGGCACACGGCGGATTGACACTAAGAATGCAGCCTCGTTTGATAACGAGTCAGTCTTTACGCTCCATTCGAAAGGGGTTGTCTGCTAGGCTGTGTTCGAAGGCGCCACGTCAGTCATAGGATGCATTCATTTCCAGCAATCGCCAAATATCAAAAGTGTGGAGGGTCGCATTCGTTCCTGATTGGCCAATTTCCCGCTCGTGCAGCACGCTTAAAGGCGCAGGCCCCCAGTCTGCAGACCCGACGTTTGTCCCTAGCGTCCAGACTACCACCGCGTGGTGAGACCACGCGGTTCCACCAACGCTTCATAGCCGCAAACACGGCTAGTGGATGCTATTGGGCACGTCTGGCGTTTTGAGTGCCGAAGCTACGACAAGTCTGACTGTTTTGAAGTGGCTTCCTCCATCAATATCTATTTCAATGGAATCTTCTCGAACCTAGTCCCGATCGACTTGTGGGTCAATTGCCCTAATGTGCGATTGCCTCGTTCCCACACCGCCCAAGCTCTTTTCCATATTTGCATTGGAAGCTCAGATTCCAATCGCTAGACATACAGCAAGTTTAGAATTTTGCCAGAATCTTACAATTTTCCTATTAGCATAACGACGCGTTGTGGAGAACCCCCCCCCCGGCAATTGCTCCATGGATCTGCATCCTCAATTATTCTGCCAGCTCATCGTGGTCAAAGCTTCCACCAACGTTTATCATGATCAGCATTGTGTTGGGTTCGCCAATGCTCCTACATCAAATCGAGCTCTTTCTTCCGTGACTCGAATACTACGGAGCCCTTAATAATGCACGAGATTCCCTGTTGATAGCAGACATCCAAGGGACGACATTATGAAGAGAGGGCCGGACAAGACCATATGCCATCTTGATCAATTCAGAGGCCAGCTTTACCGGGCTGTGTACCTCGACGGCTTTACTCTTGTTCAATTCTCAGACGCAATGCAAGCAGTATTTGAGGCTATCCAGACCATCAGCTCTATCGAAATCGGAGCTGAGTAAGGAGCACTACGCCTCATTACATACAACACTGACTATAGTCTACATATAGGGTTGGTCAGTGGCAGTCGCGCAAGAAAGGCTGGGACAAGGAATGGGACATCAAGAACGGAGGGCCATCCCCGGAAGTCCTTTTCGACCTCTTGAGTCAACGCACTTGGCTATATAAGGGCATTGATGGGAAACTTGCACACAAACCGCTGAAGTTGGACAGCCTCACGTTGTGGGTGTCAGTCAAGCCTCGTCAGCTCTTCGGATTCTAATACGGCTAGGTCGATGCTACCTCCAGGTCTCAGCATCGCAGCGGACATCAACAATCTCGAGACTCAACACGATTCAGCAATGGCAGGAAAAGACTCGGATCAGGCTTCGCAGGTAGATCGTCCCGACGGCCCATATACGGACCCATGCGGATCTGAGTAAGTCGCCTGTCCGCCGTTCTTGCTGCGCCTGATTTACTAATAGACATGAAGCCACCCAATCGTCGATTCTTCTGTATCCACGCAAGACCCTTGGCATTTAGATTGGGCTTCGCAGACAATGTCTGACGCCACCAATATCTTTACTACTCCTACTGCCCAATTCGAGAACTCATCTTCTCTGGTCGAGGATGATACGATGGACTATAACGCCTACTTCGGCCAACAACAGGATACTCCGACAATGCCGCAGTATGGGCCCCTAGCCACCAACCTCTGTACTACATACCAACCGCCTCCATCAAACATCTCCTCCGGTACCCTCGATGATCTTAGTTGTCATGGCTACCCTCTCACAGCGTCTTGCGGTCAAGCTGACGATCTACCGACCCAGAGCATGACTAGAGACGTCTATCGACTGGCAAGAGATCCCACACAACACGATGCTCTTGCCGCACGCGTGGTCGAGAATTGTTGGTCTGCTCCTTTGCAGCCAATCCAGCGAAGTCCTGCGCCAATCGTTAAGTCCAGCATTCTGGACTCGCACTTGTATACCGGGCAGCAGTGAGTCAGACTCACGTTGACAAAGGGGGAACGCAATGTAAATTACTCGATTTAATCCGGAAGGAGCACCGGCGGGAGGGAGAGTGGAGGGGAGGGGGGCCGATCAAAAGTTATGTTACTACCCCATTCACGAATAAACTTCAATTCAAGAGTCCGATAATAGGGACTCCATCCATAAAACCAAGGTCATCCATACTACCTGCAATAATACAAGCTATCTTAGCTAGGTTTTAGTGAGGGGGAACCTAGGTACTATTAGTACTACTAGCCCCTTAGAGAGTTAGAATCTACTACTCTTCTCTCATCTTTCTAGACTCCGAACATCGTGCATCTACCTTCTGCCATAGTCCTACCGCGGATTCCTAATCATAATCCTAGCTGAGCGTACTAACTACAGGACCGTGTCGCCTAGATGTAGGCGTTATTCAGGCACAAGCAGCTGAGTAATGACGTGTAATATACAGACATTTTTGGCCTACATAAGTATATCGTATACGAAGACTTTATGTCTAATGCGATTTTTATACTAGCTGATATAGCACTAATGTAAGGTATGTCAATAGATGTTACAGGACACGGCTAGCGTCTTAACCGTCGGAGTTATTTAGCTAGCTAGAGCCGAGAGCATGGTATACCCGGGTTGAGTCCACAGAATTCCTTAACCTGGACGTGAAAAAGGCTTTGTATATCAGCTTTGATTGGTTGGATTTGTAGGAGCGGGATCGTCTAAGTGTTCGAGGTACGATCTTAGAGGAAAACGTGGAAGATTGGTTACGTAGTAGGAGCTTGAAGTAACCTAATAGCTATTGTGTTGGATGAAGTATGATCGTTCCTGGATTCACGTATTTCAGAGGATCTGAACCTCCTACGGGATCTATAACACCGAAATATGAGTTCGAATTTCTTACGCCTCCTTAGAGGCACAATCATGGATCTGATTGGCGTAATCGATTGAGGCTCTGCTTATGTTTCGGTACGTACCTCGCCATAAGGCTGGCCTCCCTGGCCAACTAGCGTCGTTCACCGATCCGGCAGCTGCTGGAGCAGCTCTCGCCCAGCCAATCGGAGCGAGTACTGCCGTTAATGCTAGACTACATATAATCTTATATCGTTGTGCAGATTTCCAAATTCAAACTTTAACAACATGATTGTTGAGAAGGTATGCACTACGGCGGTGGCACAGTTTCGCGCCGAAATCCTCTTTACTTGTAGGTCATCGCCGTGACATATATTCAAATAGAGAAAGGCAACTCTGGAGCAAATGTCTCATGTCGCCGCCAATCCCTTAGATCGTTCATCAACATTTGCGAGAGTTAAATCAAACTATCCAGATTGTCCTTGTAGCGCGCACTGCCAACGGGTTCCTTGTCGAGTCTCTGGTAGAGGGTTGTGACCTGATCCTGGCAGGCAATCCGACGGGAAGATTTCAAATGAGGTAGTCTATGGACTTGATCGGGTTTTATCAGTGTTCGGTTGGTCCGGTGTGGTGGACCGTCACTATCGACTACGCTAGGAGGAGTCGCGAGACCAGGTAGGACATTGTCGAATGAGACGTCGGGCAGTAGATCGCCGTGGTTGAAGAATTTCTCGTCCAAGTGGACAGCATTTGGAGACTCCTCATCGTCTTCATCTTCCTCGCTGCTAGAACTTGGTAGGCCATTATGGCGCAAAGCCAGTCTGGCCTCTACGGAAAGCTCAGAGGGTTGTAGCATGATAGAAGGCAAAAGCTTGGGGCTGTCTCCCTCCGTGAGAATAGGTGCCAGAGGATGGAGCTTTTTTCCTGTCTTTTGCCTTTTCGGAATCTGCCGACTTATTGATGGGGATTCTGAATTAGACGTCTGGAAGGTGGGGTTAGGCTCTTCTGTCTCCCTCATCCATCTATGCAAGATTTCCGCTGATGTGTCTGTGTTGAAATGAGCTTGACGAAGATGTTGGCTTGTGTTATTCTGCGAGCTGTAGCGTTTGCTTGCCAGGCACGGCTTGCACTTGGAAAGGAATCCTTTGTCAATCGAAATATCCTCGCATATCCATACTCTTCGGACAGCGTTATGAAAACGGGAGACGTGTTTCTTGACAGCGTACTCGTCGTGGAGCTCAGCGGAGCAGAAGTTACACACCGCCCGTCGTCTGGGCTTTCTTTTTCTTTTGGTGGACTCATTTGGTGTGGTGTCAGCTTCCGAAACTGTTCGCGTTCGCTTGAGGGCGCTGTCCCGAGCAAGGTGCATAGGTCCATGTGACGACAAATCCTCAAGCTGCGGGATGTACGGGCTGGTGAGACCCAAAGGCTGACTTGGGCCGGTCACATTTATGCTGATGTTCCCGTTGGTATGATCAATAGTATGTCCCCCAATTTCATTGTTCACATCTTCCGTGACTGTGTCTCTCCCTTCAAGTTCCTCTTGCACCCTTGAGTCGGCCAAGTCGGCCAGCGCCAATAAGTCCGTCCTGCCCGAGTGTAACAGTTCAACAAGATGTTGGTCAACTTCGTCGACCGTCTTTGTCTTTAGATGATCAGCTATCTTCAGGAAGTCTCGTCCGCATCTTTGCAGAAGCTCTGGAAACCGCTTTTCTTCGGCAATCGACCAGTAAGGTCTCCGCCCCGCAGTGAAAGGGCTTTCCAACGAAGGCACGTCTCTCTCTTGTCCATCCAAGACCTCCATATATTCTTTTGGCTCAACAACGGTTCCAAACATAGTCTTGAGCCGTCCACTTTCATGAGCATTGGGATACAATGTGGCAAAATTGGGATATTCAGACACCGCTTTCTCAAATTCTTCGTCACAGAAAGATCTCATTTCTTTACCATCTATCCATTCCGCTGTTGATTCTGAGATCGTGGACAGTGAGTGAAGATCGATCTTGAAGTCTGTTAGACTGTCATATTGCTGTGTCTCGAGCTTCTCATGTATATTGTCTAGATCAGCATTGTGGCTTATGTCAAGGCTAGTCTCGCTTCCGGGAGCCCGGCAAGACTCTATTCTCGCCAGTACCTGGCTAAACCCGCGCTGGAGAGCCTTACGACCTTGTTCATTCCAGCAGCTAGACATTCTTGAGAATGGGTAGTTCAAGGTCGTAGCGCCACCTCTCGGATGATCGATAGCTGAATGTAGATCGGCTGGTATTTCGAAGTCTGCTGGACTCATGTGGTACTTCTGGATATGCTTCTCCAAATCCCTTCGGGATTTGAACCCCCTGACAGCAAAATCACACTGGAGGCACGGGAATGAAGGCATGTGGGACCTCTCATGCGTCTCTCGATCTTGCACGGAGCGGTAGGTGTTGTTGCAGTCGAGAAACCTACACGGTAGATCGAACCGGCTGCTGAAGGCCATGAAGTCACGCTTGTCAATGTGTGAGGGCAGCTCTGACACCCTCATCATCAATAGACGTTCCGTAAGCTTGGACAAGCTTGATGCTATGATGGTCAAGTAAGTCACATCCTTTTGAAGCTGCCATTGTTCCTGGGCGTCCAGATTGTCGAAATTGCGCTTTGCTTCATGCAGGGTCGACTTGAAAAAAAGCCAGCCAGAGATGAGGTTAGAGAGTGCTGGGACTTGCTTGAGTTTGGCGAGACCGAGTAGAGTATTGCCTTGGTTGACACTAAAAGGTAGTGAGACTATGTGCTCGGTGGGATGTTTGTTGACCGCAGAGAAATTTTGAAGGCTACCAATCAGTGTCTCGATTCCGCCATCAAGGTCCTTGACATGTGCCAAGTAAGCCAGAACATGGTTGGCCCAGAACTCGTGCCCATAAGAATGGAGTCCATAGGACCCCTGTACCACACGAGTTTCGAGGTCAATAGAGGTCAAGTCACTGCGATATCCAGGCAACAGATCTAAGCAGCTCGTCAAGTTGATGATGCAGGATAGAGAGATGCTCAAGTGGGCTTGAATGACGTCGATGAAGGGGCCACTTTGCTTGTCGACAAGGTATTCCTTCGCCGAAAAATGGACCAGACTCAGAACGCCACTACTCGATATCTCTAAAAGAGGGGCGCATACTTCCACGATATCTCTTGTAGGATTATTGCTCCTAGTCTTCCTATTCAAAATCGTCTGGGTAGGACGTAAAGCAATGGCATCTACAACCTCATGGATTTTTATTGGGCGATAGGCCACGCATACCCAGTATAGGATTTTGAAGACCCTTTC
>JAABUK010002985.1_pt1 | contig 29359 bp, 21 predicted proteins | sample 5559141 | NCBI WGS metagenome assembly JAABUK01 (sample SAMN10711869, study PRJNA513367) | rock metagenome | isolation source: Antarctica rocks | place: Antarctica: Victoria Land, Pudding Butte nord | collected 2016-01-03
CGACCAGGTAGCCGACGGACAGCAGCGTCGGCCCGTCCATGCCCAATCCGGCGCGCGCCGCGGCGCGGTCCCCTGCGAGGCGGAAGCCGTCCAGGTCGACGCCGTTGCGCAGCACCGAGACCTTGTCCCCGCCGGTGCCGAGCGCCACCACGGCGTCGCGCAGCCCGGCGCTCACCGTGACGATGGCGGCGGCGTCCGCGAAGGCGCGGCGGATCAGGCGGCGAGGCACCGCGAAGGCCGGATACTCCGTTACGTCCGAGCCGCGTACGGTGATGACGACCGGCAGGCCAAGGCGCTGCCCGAGCCAAGTGGCAGCGACCCCGTCCGGATAGGCGTAGTGGGCATCGATCACGTCGAAGCGCTGCCCGGTCTGCCGCATGTGCCGGGCGACGGCCCGCCAGCTCGCCTGGTAGAGCAGCCAGGGTGCGGCGTTCATCCCGATCTTCGGGATTGCGGGATAGCGGGGATGGCGGACGGTGATGCCGTGGCGCTGCTCGACGGGCAGGGCGCCCGCCCAGCTTGCCCAGGCAGGGTTGAGCGTGCCGAGCGGCGGCACCCACGGCACCGGGGCAACGACGAGGCTCGTCGCCTGCCCTGTCGCGACAAGGTGGCGCAGGCGGTTCTCGACGAACACGCCGAGGTTCGGCGCCCCTCCGTGCGGGTAGAGCGTCGTGAAGGTGAGCAGGCGCAAAGGCGGCATGGCCGGGGCTGGGCTATCATGGGCCGGACCGCAAGCGGCCGTGGCTGCCTCGCCTGCTGCACGGGCTTGGGGCGCTCTCAAGGGGTCAGCGCCAGAAGCGTCGGCTCGACCGGGTCAAGCTGGATGACCAGGCCGCTGGCGGCCTGAGACGGCCCGCCCTGCCGCAAGTCCCGCACGGTCGAGGCGGCAGGGAAGCGCACCTCGACCCGGCCCGGGGCGCCCCAGGGCACCACGGCCTGCAACGCCAGGATGGTCGTGCCGCCGTGCCGGAGCCATCGCGCGCCGACGCCCGCGGCCTGCTGGTCGTCAGGCCCGCGCAGTTCCGCACGCGGCACCACGCCCGCCTCCCGCAGCACCGCCGCCACCGCGGACAGGGCGCCGGAGGTAGATTGCCCCGCGTCCAGTTGCATGGCTTCCAGCACACGCACCTTGCCGGCCAGCACGGGGGCCGGCCGGCGTCGGCTGTGCTCGTCGAACACGCCGGGTTCGGTGTCCGCCAGCACGGTGCCGCCACGGTCGATGAAGGCGGCGACTTCATCCGCCTCGGCCTGGGACAGCGCGATCGCGTGCGGCAGGATCAGCGCGCGCAGGCCGTCCCGGCGCAACGCCCCCGTCTCGACCATGGCGGACGACAGGATGCGGGGCTGGACCGCAAGCTCGCTCAAGCGTTGCAGCACCTGGCGGCGGGAGGCACGCCATGCGTTGTCCTCGTATTCGCGCGCGGCGTCGCGGTCCGTCCACGCCGCGCCTTTCGGGCGCTGGTCCAGCATCCACCGCGTGCGGAAGCTCGCCTGGGAATAGAGCACGGCCACCGGATCATGGGCGGTCTCGCTGGCCATGAGGGTCGGCGCCACCGTCCTCAACGACGCGATGAGGGCGGCAAGATACTGCCCGCGCGGCCCCGGCGAGCCATCCGGCTGCACGACATCGCTGTCCCCGTCCCACACGATGATGCCGCGCCCGCCTTGCAGCAGGTGCCGCCACGCCGCATGGGTTTCCTGCGGGCCGCTGTTGAAGCTGGTGCGAAGGGCGATCAGCGCCGGGTTGAAGGCGCGGGCCAGCTCCATGGAGTTGCCGATGTCATAGATTTCCATCGCGTCCACGGCCTGGGCGAGCAGCCCGTAGTCGTAGCCGCCCCAGCCCGGGACCTGCCCGCCTTCGAGCGCCGCCAGCGCCGCCGGGTCGGCCTGGTGCACGGCGTCCGTCCCGGTCCGCACCGCCCCGGCGAACGCGGCGTCCATCCACGCCTTGAAGTCGGCCCAGGCCGAGAAGTTGTCGTCCGTCCGCCGCATGGCCGCGTCCGTCAGTTCGGGCACCACCGCGTCCCATTCGCCGAAGGCCGCGCCCCATTGCCGGTTGAGGGCGTCGAGGCTCTGGTAACGGCCTCGCAGCCAGCGGCGCATCCCGGCCAGCGAGTGCGGCGAGATGTCGGCGTCCCAGGCCGCGGCAAGGTCGCCGATGCCGGCCTCGTCCGCAAGGTTGTAGAACAAGGGACGGAACTGCGTTTGGTTCCGCACCACCTCGCCCAGCCGCGCCTGGACCTGCGCGATCCAGGCCGGGTCGGATAGGCTGGGTTTCCGCATGAACACGCCGTCGTCCGCAGGGTCGGCGCGGCGGCGGGCCTTCGCCGCATCGAACGCCCAGGTCACCGGCTTGTCGGGAAAGTAGCGGTGATACGGTGCGTAGAAGTCGGTTGCTATGTTCTCGACGTACCAGGGCAGGCCGGACCGCTGCCGTGCGGCCAGGTCCTCGGGGTCGATCTGGGCGCCGGTGCCGAACAGCTTGGTGGCGGTGAAGCCCATGCGCGCCAGTCCTGCCGTCTGCGTTGGAGAGTGGTCCTGCCACATGATCAGTTGCAAGGTGTCCCATGGTCCGGCCGGGGCAGCGCACGCCGGCAGCGAGCACATCAATGCTGGCGCCAGGCGCATGAGGCAGGCTGTTGCAACCCTCGACATCCGGCCCAGCTTGGCCGCTAGGTCGGTTCGCGTCCAAGTCTGGACGCGAACCGCTCCAGGTTCTGTCGAAGAGAGAAGGGGCTTGCAGCCCGGTTCGGGCCGCCTCGCGCCGGACCTGACTGCAATTCGCCTTAGCGCACTCATCCTGCTCTGGCTCATATCGGCGCCTTCTGGTTCGCTGCGGGACGCGATTCGATGCCTCGCGGGGCTGTGCCGGTGGGGTATAGCTTCCTAGCTGTGGGCGGCAACCGGCAGGCACCGGGCATTGGACGCCGGTCCTGGGCAGCCTGACTGCTGCCGAAGTGGCGGACCCGCGAAATTGCGGTCCGTATAACGAAGGGGCGGGTTCGTCGTCGTCATCGGCCATGTCACCTTGCTGGGCATCTGCAAACCATTGCGGCAAGGTCAGCGTCATTGATGGCGACGCGCTGGCCGGGGAGGTCAATGCTGGCTTTGCCGCATGCCGTCTGTGCGCCGTGCTGCGTAAGCCTGCTTAGACTAAGCATCATTCTGCGGAGCGTGTCCATGTGCAGCAGGCAAAATGAAGCGTCTTCAATAGCTTCTAAGCAGGCCTTCGCAGCACAGGCTACGAATGCCTGCTTAGAGCTACGAAAACCTCGGCTGGTTCTGGGCCATGCCGTTTCTGGGCTGCTTCCGGCTCCGACGCGGGGCGCTCGGGTTCGTCAGTTCCAGGAGACGCAGGCTTTCCTCGACCGCATCGAGGCGCTGTGCGTCGTCGTGCCCGGCAACCAAGAAACGCCGCTCGACGACGTTCCGCTGCGCCTGTTCGGCCCGTGGCACCGCTACCGAAGCTGGATCAGGAAGAAGCTGGAACCCGGCTTCCAGTACGACGAGCTCTCAGTCGTGGGCGTCAACACGGTCAATTCGCTGGATTGGCAGCGCGGGCGCATTGACCGGCGCCGGGTCGCCTGCATCTGCGCGGCCCTGGGCGGACCTGAGGCCGGGCGTACGCGCATCGAGCGTCGCCGTGGTCTGACGGCGGCTGCCCGAAGCATCGCTCACGCCCGGGGCCGCAGCTCCAGACTCACATGGAGCCCTCCATCTTCACCAGCACTCCTTCCCCGTCCATGGCCCCGTTCTCGCGCATCCAGCGATGGAGCGCCCACTCCTCGGCGGCATCCTGCCAATCGTAGGTTCCCACCGTCACCTCCCAGATCGCGCTCGCATCGACCGTGCTGACATGCGCGAAGGCGATGGGGCGGATCGCTTCCCTGACGTGGGCGGGAGCATCGCCGAGGTTGAACAGCTTGACGAGCCTGTACGCTGTCATTCAATCCTCCGAGATGCGCCGTGCTCCTGCCGGCTATCACCGTCTTCTAGCACGCTCTCGACATAGACCATGTGCGTCACGACTGGCACGGCGTGGCTCAGGATCGGGCCTTTTTAAGTTACACAGGGCACGCGGAGACCGCCGGCCTGCGGGGGCCGGATTGCGGTGGGAAGGGTGTCTTGTGCGGGAGGCGGCGAGCCGCCCCGGGTCAAGCTCGCCGGGGCTGAAGCGGTCCCAGGCCCAGCAGGGTGAGCCAGTGCGGATGAGCTTGGCCGGTCATCGCGCGCCAGCTCCTCGACGACGAAGCCGAACAGCGCCTGCCGGGTGGCCAGGGCCGGTCCGGCCAGAGCCAGAACGTCATGGCGCAGCCACTGGGTGAGCGTTCGGATGTCGCGGGCCAGCTCATGCGCCTGGGCCTCGGCTTGCCGGGCAAGCGCCAGTTGCGTGGCACGCTCGTCGTCGGGACCCCGCGCTACAGTGCGGCCCATTTTGGCCTGCCGCGTCTTGCGCCGCGACGTGGCGCCCTTGGCGAGGTGCTGCAACGTGTTGGCGAGATCTTCGCACTGGCGCTGGATGTGGAACACGTCGCCGTGGCACGGCGTGTCGCCCCAGGCGGCCTTCTGCCCGGCGCGCAAGCCCTGTCCGGCATCGGCAATCGTGTGGTCAGGATCGAGCACCTGCTGGGCGGCATCCAGCAGATGCACGCCCCAGGTGTCGGCGTCGCGGTGCTGCTCCGCCGCCGGCAGGTAGCAATACGTCGATGCCGCATCGATGCCGGCCAGCACCGGCGTGGCGCCCTGGAAGTTCTCGTCATGCAAGCCCACCCGAATGCCTGACAGGTCTTGCTGCCGGTTGACGATGTCCACCTGCCGCGTGGCCGACTACAGCACATGGTGAACGGTGCCCATGCTGACGGGCAGGCCCGGCAGGTCGCGCAGGAACTCGACGACGCCGCGATACGAGCTGCGGCAGATCAACGTCAGCCCGACGATCGTCTGGTGCAGCCACGCCTTGGTAACTGCCAATTCGAACAGCACCTTATCGTCCGACGTGGCCGACGAGAAGGCGTCATCCAACGCCGCGGCAGCCTTGTGGGTCTGCTGGTAGACGAACTTGCGGCCCACCCCGCGCCGGGCCGCCAGGTCGCTGACCGTCTCCGATCGCGCCAGCGCCTGAATGGCCAGGTCCTTACGCTCAATCCCGGGCAGCCGCGCCGCTGCGCCAGCACATCGATCCATCTCGCACTGCGCCTGAAAACGTCAGGGTGCCGTCATCCGTCCTGGAAGCGTCAACCCGGCTTTGCCAAGCTCCATGTGTAACCTGGCTCTGAACCACGCCCCAATCACGGCACGCGCAACCATGCAGGGACCGCCATGAACCGCTACAAGCACCTGATCGGGCCCAGGCTGCGCGCACGCAGCCGCATCAGCCAGGAGGGGGGAGGTCGCCCTGGCCATCCAGGTGCTCAACCGCATGATACGCACCGCCAAGCCCGCCTCCGTCCACCGCTGACCAGCAGGGGGCAGGGTTCCTGCCCCCTACGCTCGGCGTCCTGCACCAACGCCTACATGATAGGGAAACTTGGGCAATGAACCGACTTCCTGTGCTGCTGGCCGCCTTGGCGTTCCTGGTGGCATCCGCTCCGTCTTTCGCCGCCACCGGGCCTGACGCGCCGGAGCAGCCGCCAGCCCCTGCGATTGCCGCCAAGGCGGGCACGTCCGAGGACGCCGACATAGCGGACAGGATACGCAGCATCTTCGGGGAGATCGCAGCCTTGAGCGACATCCAGGTCCGGGTTTCGGCCGGCGTCGTGACGCTGACCGGAACCGTGCCGGCTGCCGACGACAAGGGCCGGGCCGAAGCGATCGCCGCCCGCGTCGCGGGCGTGGTCACGGTGCAGAACGAAGTCGTCCGCAACCTCGACGTCGGCACCAAGGTTGTCCCGGCAATCGGGCAGGTCAGCGACGAGGTTCGCGGCTTTGTCCGGGGGCTGCCGCTGTTCGGCGTGGCGATCCTGGCGGGCGCGCTGGTCACGTTGCTGGGCTACTGGATCGCGTCCCGCACGCGCCTGCTGCGATGGATCGCCCCCAACGTCTTCCTGGCCGAGCTTCTCGCGACATCGGTCCGCATCACGTTCGTCATCCTCGGCCTGGTCGCGACGCTGGAGGTGCTCGGCGCCACCGCGCTGCTCGGCGGCGTCCTCGGCGGCGCCGGCGTCGTCGGCATCGCGCTCGGCTTCGCGGTGCGCGACACCGTCACGAACTACGTCGCCAGCATCATGCTGAGCCTCCGCCAGCCGTTCCGTGCAAATGACCATGTGGTCATAGAGTCGTTTGAAGGGCGGGTGGTCCGGCTGACCTCGCGCGCCACGATCCTGCTGACGCTCGACGGGAACCACGTGCAGATCCCGAACGCGACCGTTTTCAACGCCATCATCCTGAATTTCAGCCGCAACCCGCAGCGGCGGTTCGAGTTCGACCTCGGCATCGACGCGAGCGACAACCCGGTGGACGGCATGGACGTCGGGCTGTCGGCCGTGAACGCGCTGTCCTTCGTGCTGGACACGCCGAAGGCCAGCGCCGTCATCCGGGACGTGGGCGACTCCAACATCGTGCTTCGGTTCTACGGCTGGGTTGACCAGACCAGGACGGATTTCCTTAAAGGACGCAGCCTATCCATCCAAGCCGCGAAGGCTGCGCTCGAAGGCGCGGGGTTCGCGCTTCCCGAGCCGATCTACCGGTTGCGCTTCGACGAGGCCGCGCCGTTGCCGGCGCAGGGCGTTCAGTTGCAGGCGGCCCGCCCCGTTCCCAAGGCGGCAAAGCCACCCGCACCGCCAAACGCCGGAGTGGACACCGCTCCCGACAGCCATGTGGAGAAGCTGGTGGACGAGGAGCGGGCATTGGGCAACCAGAATGACCTGCTGAGCGACCGCCGCCCGGTGGAATAGCGCCTTGGGCGGCGCTCCCGCATGGACCCTGCCGCTAGCGGCGCGGGTAGGGCCAGGGCGGCCCGGACCGCGGCGCCGTCCTGCGCCGGGCCGGTTGCAAACGTCTCGGCGGCACTGACGCCGCACCTCCGCGCTTCGGTGGGCCAGGCGTCGAGGCCGGCCAGCGGCGCGGCCGGGCGCGATGCTTGGCCGCTGCCGCAGCGACGAACCAAGGCGGTGAACCGCCGGGCAAGGGAGGCAACCAGGGCGGCTTCCCTGTCCTGTTCAACTTGTGCAGTGGCGGCAGCGTCAGGTGGCGGCAACGCCGTGGCCAGGGGCAGGTCAGCCGTTAGGCGGCGGCTGTGGACGGCGCGGCTCGCGCGACCGCAATCCGGGCAGCGACCGCCAGGCCGGGTGCCGCCAGCCGCCACGTGGAGGAGGTCCGGGCTGTCCGGCGTGATCGCGTCAACGCAGCAGCCCGGCATAGGACGGAGCTTGTCCACCCCCTGTCCTATGGACGCCACCGGAGCAAACCCCAGGCATCAGCGCCAAACCGCTACGATCCACGCAAAGTGCAGGCGAGCCGCCAAAGCGGGTCAACCTTACACCACCGCAAGCGCGAGGCGGCCCGGTGCCGCCGCAGGCTGGCCCCGGCGGGGGAACAACGCCACAAGCTGGCGATTCTGATACACGGGGCCGAGCACATTGGCGATGCGCAGGCAGAGCGTGCCCTTGGGGAAAGCGGCGCGGGCGACGCGGCGGGTTTCGTCAGGCACTGTGGGCGGTTTCCCGGGCGCAAGGACATAAAGGGCAGCCTATGAAGGGGTGGAAACCCAGACCGTCACCCCACGCAGTATCGAGCCGTCCAAATCCAAGCCTTCCAGGTCTGGGCCGAGGGCACTGGCGTCGCCGCTGCGGCGTAACCACAGCCACGCCGTCCTGATCGCGGCCCATCGCCACCTCAGTCCAACAAGTTGACGGCGCCGATACGCACCTTTGTCATGGGCAGGCCGAAAGCTGCACCGGGTCGGCCGCCCGGGGCAGCAACGCCCCGAGAGGCTGGCACCCGGCAGGCCCGGTGCAAATACGCCAGTCACCCCCCGCTTCCACCGCCCGGCGCAACGAGACGGCCGGCAGCTCCATGCCGGGATGCCAAACCCACATCGCCCCGACCCGGCGCGCATCCGGGCCGGGGTCCATGCCGGCGCCGGAGCCTTCCACGCGCGCCGTTTCCAGCCGCAGCGCATTTGGGTGGACGGACCAGTCCTCCTCCCAGCGCGTGTGCTCAACCGTGTGCGACCATGCAAGCGTAAACGCCGTGACGGCAAGGCGCACGACGGCGCCGCCGCCCGTGAGGCACAGCGCCGTCACGCCAGCGCGTCGCCGCGCCGCCGGCGCCACACATGCCAGCTCACGAACGCCGCTGCGGCGACGAAGCCGAACTGGTAGGTCATGGGGAAGGCAGCCACGAGCATCGCCGCCGCCGCAAATGCCCATAGGCGCTCCCACCAAGCCAGCGGCCCAAGCAGGAACCCGACCGCGACGGCCCCCCATAGGCCGATGGCCACCAGGGCCTTGAACACGACGTAGATGACGGCCGGGGCGTAGCCGATGCTGTCGGCCAGCGCGCCGCCGTCCTGCAGCATCAGCGCCGGGGAGTACACCGCCATGAACGGGACCACGAACCCCGCCACGGCAACACGCATCGCCTGCAAGCCGATCTTCATGCCGCTTTCCCGCGCGATCGGCGCCGCGGCAAAGGCGGCCAGCGCCACCGGCGGCGTAAGGTCCGCCATGATGCCGAAGTAGAACACGACCATGTGAGTGACCAGCAACGGCACCCCAAGCTCCAGCAGCGCCGGCCCGGCGATGGAGGAGGTGATGATGTAGTTCGGGATGGTCGGTATCCCCATGCCGAGCACCAGGCACGTGAGCATGGTCAGCACCAGCGAGGCGAACAGGCTGCTTGCCCCCACCGCGACGACCGCGGCGGCGAACACGGCCGCGGACCCGGTGAGCGACAGCACGCCGATGATGACGCCCACCAGCGCGCACGCAATGCCGACCGGCAGCGCCTGGCGCGCCCCGTCCGCCAGAGCCTCCGCGCACAAGGCCAGCGTCGCCCGCCCGCCGTGCCGCAACGCGTTCGCCAGCACCAGCGCCGAGATGACCGCGAACACGACACCCACGCCAAACCTCAGGAATGCTGCCGACATCAGGCCAAGCGCGATCCAGAACCCAATGCGGACCGCCTGATGCCCCATGCCGAGCGCGATGGGCGCGCCCAGCACGATCATGGCCGTCAACCCCAGCCCGATGGTCCCGGCATAAAGCGGGGTATAGCCTGCCAACAGCAGGTACACGAGAATCGCGAGCGGCAGCAGCAGGAACCAGCGCGCCTTCAGCGCCGCAAGCGCGTTGGGGCAGTCCGCCTTGGGGACGCCCAGCAAGCCAAGCCGCCCGGCTTCCAGATGGACCATCCAAAATGCCGTCACGAAGTAGAGCAGCGCCGGCACCACTGCCGCCTGCACGACCTGCAAGTACGGGATGCCCAGGCTTTCCGCCATGATGAAGGCCACTGCGCCCATCACCGGCGGCATGATCTGCCCGCCCATGGAGGCCGTCGCCTCCACGCCGCCGGCGAACGCCGAGGTGAAGCCGAACCGCTTCATGAGCGGGATGGTGAACTGCCCCACCGCGACCACGTTGGCCACGCCCGAGCCGCTGATCGTCCCCATGAACGCCGATGCCACGACCGCCACCTTGGCCGGGCCGCCCCGCGTGTGCCCCACTGTGCCGAGCGCCACGTCCGTAAACAGCGCGATCATGCCCGCGCGCTCCAGGAACGCGCCGAACAGGATGAACAGGAATATGTACGTCGAGGACACATACGTGGGCGTGCCGTAGATGCCCTCCGTGCCCAGGTAGAGCGTGTCCACGATCTGCTCGAAAGCAAACGGGCGGTGGTCGAGCGGCGCGGGCAGGTATTGGCCGAACAGCCCGTACAACAGGAACACGCCGCAGATCAGCGGCAGCGATGGCCCCATCAGCCGGAACCCGGCCAGGAACACCAGCCCGACCACCAGCACGCCCAACGCGATGTCCAGGTCGCTCGGGAACCCCGCCCGCTGGATCAGGTCGGCGTAGAACACCCAATGATACAGCCCGGCCACGAACGACGTGACGGCAAGCCCCGCCCACAGCACGGACGACCGCCCGCGCGCGGGCCGGTTCGCCACGAGGCCGAACAGCAACGCCAGCAGGAAGCCTACGTGCAGGGACCGCACGACCGAGGATGGCAGCGCCGCGTAGGCTGCCGTCCAGATCTGGAAGGCCGAAAAGGCGATGGCGAACAGCTTCAGTGCCAGCCGCCCGCTGTCCCTACCCCAGCCAAGCCCGCCGTGCTCGACCGCCGCGCCCTCCTCAAGCGCAGCCGGGTGGGCCACCAGGGCCGCGGCCGGAGCGGGCGCCATCATCGGCGCGAGCCTTCGTGCCGGGTCATGCAGCGGCTAGGCCGCACCGCGCTCGCGGAAGTAGCGCTCAGCGCCCGGGTGCAACGGGACCGGCGAGCCGCGCATCGCGGTCTTGGGGTTGATCTCTTTAGCGGCGGCCTGCGCCGCGACCAGGGCGGGCACGTTGTCGAACACCGCCTTCGTCATGGCGTAAACCAAGTCGTCTTTGACGCCCGAGTGGGTGACCAGGAAGTTTGGCACCGCCGCCGTCTGCACGTCGGCGTCCTGCCCGTCATACGTCTTCGCCGGGATCGTCGCCACGATGTACGGCGTGCCCACCTTCTCCACGATGGAGCCGGGCACCTCGACCACGTTGATCGGCACGGAGTTGGACAGGTCCCGGATGGAGGACACGCCAAGCCCCGCCGATTGCAGCGTCGCGTCGAGCTGGCGGTTCTTCATAAGGTCCACCGACTCGCCGAACGGCAGGTACTCCACCTTGCCCAAGTCTTTGTAGTGCAATCCGGCGGCGGCCAAGATGGCGCGCGCGTTCAGCTCCGTCCCGGACTTGGGCGCACCAACCGAGACCCGCTTGCCGCGCAGGTCCGCAAGCGTATGCACGCCGGAGTCGCGCAGCGCCACAACCTGTATGTAATTCGGGTAGATCGCCCCGGCAGCGCGCAGCTTGTCCAGCTTGCGCGGAAAGCCCGCTTCCGCGTCGCCCGCCCAGGCGAGCGCCATCGCGTCTCCCAGGCTGAACGCCCACTCGCCGCGGCCCTGCTGTAGGAGGTTCAGGTTCTCGACGGAGGCTTTGGTCGCCTGCACGGACGGCCGCACGTCAGGAATGTTGTCTCCGAACAGCTTGGCCATGGCAACGCCCATCGGGTAGTACACCCCTGAGGTGCCACCGGTCAGGATGTTGATGAACTAGGCCGCCAGGGCCGGTCGGCCTCCGGCGAGCGCGCAACCGGCGCCCGCGCTTGCGATTAGAACTCCTCGGCGCGAGATCATGGGCGTCCTCCGTTCTATGATCAAACCATGCCGCCTTGCTCGGATCGATGCAAGTTGGCTGGGAACTGAGGGGGGTTGGTGCATGGAAGGTCCAGGTAGCCTGAGGCCGATCACATGGCTACGTTCCTTCCATGCCGTTCAAGCACAATGCCGCCCGTCGCCACCGCATCCCGCGTGGCTGGCCGCGGCGGCACCCCGCCTCAGGCGCAAGCGGTCCGGAGCGCCCTGTAGGTGATGCCGGCCGGGCTGGTCCGGGAACGCCGGCGTGAGGGCATTGGCGTCCCATCGTTCCCGGTCGCGCCACCGCCCGAACCAGGCGCGTCAACCAGGCGCCGTCCGGCGTCAGGCTTCGGCGTCAGGCGTAGAAGTATGCCACGCCGAGCACGGCATAGACGCCGATCAGCATCATGCCCTCGAACCAGGTCGTCTCGCCGTCGCCGGTGATCGCGTTGACGATCAGGGCCGTGCCCGCGATGGCGAACAGGTCCAGCGGGTTCTTGAACACCAGGGTCATCGGGCTGCCGATCAGCCAGGACAGGATCACGAGCAGCGGCGCCACCACCAGCGCGACCTGGATGGCGGAGCCGATGCAGATGTTCATCACCAGGCCCATGCGGTCCTGCCTGGCAAACCAGACTGCCGCGAACAGGTCGGCGACGGTGCCCACCAAGGCCAGGACGATCACGCCGAGGAAGGTCGTTGACATGTTCAGGGTGTCGGCCGTCTGCGTCAGCGCCCCTGAGATCAGCTCGCTTTCCAGCGCCGCGGCGGCTGTTGCCGCAGCGAGCGCGGCGAGGCTGACCCAGGCGGGCCACGGCGCCCGGCCATCGTCCCCGTCTTCCTCCTCCTCCTCGCCGCTCGCGAACACGTCGCGGTGCGTGACCAGGGTGTAGGCCAGGTTGCCGCCGTAGAGCAGGAGCAGGACGGCGGACACCGCCAGGCTCAGCGTCTCGTCCGACACCGCGAGCCGGTCCGAGTGCGTCACGCTTCGCGCGGTGAAGTCGAACACGGCCGGCAGCAGCAGCGCGATCACGGCGAGGACCAGCAGGCTTGAGAGCAGGCCCGCGCGTTCCCGCTTGAAGGTTTGCCGCTCCCGCCCGGCGCCTCCCACCACGATGGCCAGGCCGAGGCCCAGCAGGCTGGTGCCGAGGATGGAGCCGGTGATCTGCGCGTGGACCACCTCGGTCTCGCCGCCCGCCAGCACGAACAAGGCCAGGATCAGCTCCGCCAAGCTGCCCAGGCTGATGGTCAGCAGGCCGCCGACGGCCGGACCGGTGCGCTGCGCGAGCTGCTCCGTCGCGACCCTGATCCACTCGGCCAGCGCCCCCACGCCGAGGATGCCGGCGGCGAACACCCAGAGTGCCGGCAGGCCGAGCGCGTAGTGCAGGGCCGGCGCCACCGGCACCAGCGCGAGCAGGGCGTAGCGGATCATCCGCAGTTCCGCGCCCGGGCGCCGCCCCCGGCGCTCACTGCTGCCCCAGCAGCCGGTCTATGGTCGCAAGCGCGCCTGCGCCGTCGCTCGCGCCAAGCTGGTCCAGCGCCTGCTCGATCTCCGTGACGCCCGGGTGGCGGAGGGGGCGGTTCGGCCCGGCTGCCAAGGAGGCCCGGTTCAGCAGCCGCGTCTCGGCGCGCTCCAGCGACGCCTGCGCCTCGCCGGCGTCCCCGGCCTGGATGGCCTGGCGGGCCGCCACGAGGTAGTCCCGCGCCGTCGCGTCCGCGGGCAGGCCGGGCAGCGGCAGCGCAGGCGGCGCCCCGGCGGGGGCTGCGGCAAGCGGGGCGGCGGGCGGGGCGGGTGCGGGGGCTGCCGGGACGGCGCCGGCAGGCGGGCGCCGGTCCGCGGCCCCCACGGCAAGCTCCGGCGCGTCCACCCTGGCCTGCGCCCCGACCCGGCTGCGCTCGGCCGCCGCCGCCTGTGCCGCGGCCGCCCTCGAGGTCTGCTGGTCGGCGCGCGTGATGGCCGAGTTCCAGCCGAGCATGGCAACGGCGGCCACGGCCACGGCCGCGGCAAGCAGGCCCAGCAGCAGCCAGGGCGTGCGCCGGGACGCGCGGTGCGGCGGGTTCTGGCTTGCGGCGCCGGCCTCGCCGGGACTTGGCGGCTCAGCCGAGGGCATCTGCGACGTCCTGCGCCGGATGGTTGGTCAGGTCCTTGGCCACGCTGAGCACGATGCTGTCCGCGACCGCCTTGGACATCGCGTCCCGCATCTGGCCCAGCGTCTGCGGGTCCGCCGCCAGCACAAGGTGGTCATAGGCCCCCTGCCGCCGCATGGCGTCGAGGCGGCGGACCAGTTGCTTGGCGAACGTCGCCTCGCCGGTCTGCCGCGGCGTCTGCTCTTCCGGGCGGGAGCCGGACGGACCCTCGCTGGCGAGGTCCTGGGGCGTGAGGTGGGCGTCCTCGCGCAGCCGAGCCTCCTGCCCGTGCCCGGCGTTGCGGAACAGCCGGGCCTTGCCGCCGTCTGCGACGACGACCAGCGCGTTGTTGGGGATGGCTTGGGGCATGGCGGGACTCCTATCCAGCGGCTGGCGGCGAAGGCCGCGGTTCGTCCAAGGGCGGGGGCCGGCTGACAGGGCCGTAACGCCGGGCACGCCGATGGTCCAGCCGGCCCCCTCCGCCGCGTCCGCCGGGTCCTCGCCGGACTCGCAACGCCCGCGCAAGCCCGGCGACGCCGCGCGGCCGAACGCACGGGTCGGCAGCGTGCCGCTCACCCCGCGCGCGAGCACGGAGGCGACGACGGCCAGGCTCACCGCCGGCCAGCGACGCCACCGCCAGGGCCAGCGTCGCCCGGGCTGCCTCGCGCAGCACCGTGGCGTGCCAGGCGTCGCCGCCGGGATCGAGGTTGAGCAGGACCAGGGCCGCCGGGCCAAGGGCGGTGCCGGCAAGCATGCACGCCAGCGGCTCGGACACCCAGAGCCGCTCGTTGACGAACCCCGCCGCCGCCCCGAGCGCAACCAGCAGCACAAAAACCCGGAACACCAGCAGCCAGGGACCAGGGACCAAGGACCAAGGACCAAGGACCAAGGACCAAGGACCTAAGGACCAGGGATCAGGGATCATCGGCCAGCCCCGGCCGAGACCATGCAGGCGTTGGCAACGTCCGCGGCCAGGCTAGCCATGCAATGTTTGCGGGCCATCAGGCGCAATTCCGGTGCCGGTATGGGACGCAAGGCATGAACTCCGGCTATGAACGGGCTGCAACGGGACGGGCAAGCCGGGACATGCTGTTTGATACTTGGGCGGGGCTGGACCGCATCCTGCTCGTCGGCCCGCTCGCCTACGGCGCCTTGATGGTGCTGCTGCGGGTGTCCGGCAAGCGGACGCTGACCAAGCTGAACGCGTTCGACCTGGTCATCACGGTGGCGCTCGGCTCGACGCTGGCCACCGTCGTGCTCAGCAAGGATGTCGCCCTGGCGGAAGGCGTGCTCGCCTTGGGCCTGCTGGTCGGCCTGCAATACGTGATCACCTGGTCCTCGGTCCGCTTCCGCCGCGTCGAGGACGCCGTGAAAGCGGAGCCGACCTTGCTGCTGCACCGGGGGCGGTTCCTGGACAGCGCCATGACGGCGCAGCGGGTGACGCGCGCGGAGCTGCTTGCGGTGCTGCGCGGCAGCAACGTGGCCAGTCCCGAGGATGCCGCGGCCATCGTGCTGGAGACCGACGGTTCGTTCAGCGTCCTGAAAGACGCGGTGCCGCATGGGTTCGGACCGCCCGGCGCCGTTCCGCCCGGGACCCCTCCAGACCGCGCCTGACGGAAACGGACAGCCGTTGCCAAGGGCGTATCCAGTGCCGTGCCTGTGCGGCATCCCAGGGGTGTCCGGGGCCGGCGAGGGTGTGCCCAGCATCACCTTTCCGTTCCGGCGGAGCGGTCCATGCCTTTCTGGACTGCTGCCTGTGCGGCTGCGAGGTCGTCAGGGCGGAGCTTGGGCGCTGCCCGGCCAGACGCTCCCGCCGGGTCCAGGCATAGCTCGGCCAAGTAGGGTTGGTGGTCGGATCCGAATCCCGGCAGCACACGCAGGGACAGCAACCTGAACTCCGGCCCAACCAGGATGTGGTCCAGCGGCCACCGCAGCACGGGGTTGCCCGCCCTCCAAGTCGTGTAAAGGCCCCGGCCCTCGCGCGGGTCCAGCACGCGGGCGACGCGGTGGAGCAGCCGGGTCACGGTTTCCCAGGGGACGGCGTTCAGGTCGCCCATGATGATGTGCGGCGCCGCGTCGTCCCGCGCCGCCAGTGCCGCCGCCATGATCTGCGCGTCGCGCTCCGCCGTGCTTTGGCCCACCTGTGGCGGACGGGGATGGATGGCATAAAGGCTGATGGCCTGCCCTGACGGCATGACGGCGCCCGTGAACACCGCCGGGTTGTGCGAGCCGGTCAGGTCCCGTATCCGCGGGCCGTCCAGCCGCAGCTTGGACACCAGCAGCACCCCGTAGTAGTTGGACTGCGGCTGCGCTGCCTTGAACGGCATGGACTGCGACAAGGGCGCAAGCTCCCGCTCCCACCAGTGGTCGGTTTCCTGGAACCACGCCAGGTCGGGATCCGCCTGCTGCACCATCCTGAGCAGCCGGTCGTCGTGCCGGTTGGTCATTTGCACGTTGGCCTCCAGCACGCGCAAGCGGGCGTCCGCTGGGCAGGCCGCCGCAACCTGCCCGCCTTCTATAGGAGGGGCGTAACGGGCCAGCACGCTTGCGTCATAGGCGCAGGCTGCCGACAGGGCCGCTAGCAACGCCCACTCCGCCCATCCCTTGCCCGGCAGGAACAGCAGCAGCAACACGGTGGCCAGCATCGCAAGGAGGAACTGCAGGCGGGGAAAGTCTAGGGAGCGTATCCACCAAGTGTCCCCGGACAGCGCGGGCATGACCGTGACCGCCACCCCTGCCAGGGCGGCTGCCAAGAGAAGGAAACGGAGAAGCATCCGGAGGAGAGGCCAGGTCACGGCATCTGCCGGCACGGCGCCGTGGTGCGGGCGGGCGGGCTAACCATGCGGCGCCGAAGCGTCCTCGCGGCGCTGCTGCAGAGCGCCAGCGATGGAGCGCGGCCCCGGCACCTTGCCTTTGCCGGCCGGCCATCCCTCGCGCTGCGCCGCACGGTCGCCGTCCGTCTTTTCAGTCTGGTCATGGAACAGCACCTGCCGGGTCGGGAACGGCAGGTCAATGCCCTCCGCCACCAACGCTTCCTTGATGGAGTGCAGGGCCTCGTCCATGCTGGACACCACGTCGGTGCGAAGCGGCGGGTCGATCCACCAGCGCGCCCGGATGTTCACCGAGCTTAGCAGGCCGAAACCATCGAAGCCATTCTGCGCAAGGCGGGCGGCCAGCCCAACGGGAAGCCCGATAAAGTGATCGAAGGCATCATCGAGGCTGGCAGGGAGTTCGTGGGTGCGGCCAGCGACCCGCATGTCAGGGACGCGGCAGTGGTGGCCACGGTGCAGATCGGGTTGCACTACTACATTGCTGCATACGGCACGCTCGCATCCACGGCAAAGCACCTTGGCCTGCAGGACGATATGCAGACCATCACGAGCATGAACCAGCATTTGAGACAGAAGGACGAAGACTACACGAAGATTGTCGAGGATACGGTCAACAAGCAAGCCAGCGCCGCCTGGCGCAGCCTGCTCTGACCGGGTGATCTGACCGTCTTCCGGCGCCTCGATTAGGCCGGTGTTCGGTGCATCGCCCATCAAGGAGATGCCGCTGGCAGCGTAGAAGCCGTTGCGGAGCCCGGTCCAGGCCATCCCGGAGTGAGCAAGCACAGCTTCGGTGGCGGCATGGTCGCGCATGGGAGGGAACGCGGAGGAGGCACTCGCACCCATGTGGCTGGTGTAGACGATCCGCCGGGCGCCGGCAGCCCGCGCCGCGTCGATGGCCGAGCGATGTTGGGCGAGCGGGTCGCCCCCGTATGCGGCGGCATTGGACGAGACGATCAGGATTTGGGTCGCGCCCTCGAAAGCGCCGCTCAGGCTTTCCGGTTTTGCGAAGTCGCCCTGGCGGACACGGACGCCGAGCGCCTCAAGATCGGCTGCCTTGCCCACATCGCGGACGCTTGCGCCAACCTGGTTTGCCGGGATGCGACCAACAAGGTTCTGGACTATTGCACGCCCAAGCTGGCCCGTGGCGCCGGTAACGATGATCATGGGCCTCTCCTGCGATTTCGATCTTGCGGCCATGTCGCCGCTAACGTTACAGCGATAACAATGAATATCGTCGGAAACGCGCCCGCATCGTCGCGGCGGCTGCTGCGCTGATCGCCTCCGGTGGGCGCGATGCGGCGACAACCCGTGCGGTCGCCTCGGCCGCGGGCGTCCAGGCCCCCACCATCTACCGGCTGTTCGGCGACAAGCATGGGCTTCTCGACGCAGTCGCCGAGCACGGCCTGGCCGCGTATGTCGCACAGGAGAGTGGACGCCCAAGGCTGCTTCACCCACCTCGAACATACGGAGCGCCATGGGACGGGCCTCGACCTCGCCCATCTTCCGGGCAAAGATTTGCTCAGCCACACCGCAGGAGTGCAAACATGGACGCCCAATCCCCCGAAGCGGCCATCACCGGCTGGCTCGCCGCCCAGCACGACGCCATGATCGGCCTGCTGCGCGATATGGTGGACATTGACAGCGGCAGCTACGACAAGCCCGGGACAGACGCCGTGGGCGCCGCGGTGGAGCAGTTCCTGTCCGCCCACGGCATCCCGGTCGAACGCCTGCCGCAGTCCCGGCACGGCGACTGCCTGCGTGCGACCGTTCCGGTCCGGGAGCCGTCCAACGCCGGCGGCAACATCGTCCTGATGGGCCACCGCGACACCGTGTTCCCGGCCGGCGAGGCCGGCCGCCGCCCGTTCGCCATACGCGACGGCCGCGCCTACGGCCCCGGCGTCGCCGACATGAAGGCCGGACTCGTGATGAACTGCTTCGTGCTCGCCGCCTTCGCCCGGTTCGGCGGCAGCCCGGCCCCGCTGGTCGGCCTGTTCACCGGCGACGAGGAGATCGGCAGCCCCGAGGGCCGCCCCGTCATCGAGGAGGAGGCCCGGCACGCCCGCGCCGTCTTCAACAGCGAGCCGGGCCGCCCCAGCGGCAACGTCGTCACGGGCCGCAAGGGCGGCGTTTTCATGCTCATGCGGGTGGCCGGCAAGGCCGCCCACTCCGGCGGCAACTTCTCCGAGGGGATCAGCGCAATCGGCGAGCTGGCGCAGAAGATCACCGCCATCCACGCGCTGACCGACCCCGGCCGCGGCGTCACCCTCAACGTCGGCCTCATCAGCGGCGGCCAGAGCGTCAACACCGTCGCCCCCTGGGCCGAGGGCCAGATAGACCTGCGCTACGTCGAGCCTGCCGACCGCGACGACGTGATGGCCCGCATCGGCGCCATCGTCGAGCGCTCCTACGTGCCCGGCACCAAGGCCGAGCTGGTCGTCAAGGGCGAGTTCGCGCCCCTGGTGCAGTCCGCCGCCGCCAAGCGCCTGTTCGACCTGTACGTTGACGGCGCGGCGGCCAGCGGCCTGCAGGTCGGGGGCGAGTTCGCCGGCGGCTGCGCCGACAGCGGCTTCACCGCCGGCGTCGGCGCTCCCACCCTCTGCGCCGTGGGTCCCGTGGGCGGCAAGGCGCACACCGAGGACGAGTTCCTGCAAATTGACAGCCTGGTGCCCCGGGCACAGTCCTGCGCCCGCGCGGTCATGAACCTGGGACGGGCCGGCCTGTAAGTCTTGCTGGTCCCGGCGGTCCGGGCTTGGCCTTCATAGAGCTATGGAACATCGCAACGGCGTGACCGCGCTTGCCGTGCCCGGCCGCCCGTTGCCATCCCATGCGTCCGCGCGGCGCCTACGGCGCCACCCCGACTTCCATGGCCCGCACGCCTTCCTGCATCCGGGGGCGCAGGGTGACGCCCTTGCGCATGGCGGCGATATTGACTTGGTGGTGCAGCGGCACGAAAGCCTCGTCCGCCACGGCCATGCGGGTGGCCTCCTGATACAGCCGCTCCCGCGCTGCCGGGTCGAAGGTGGCCTGGGCGCGCTCGATCACCTCGTCCGTCGCCGCGTTCGCGTAGTGGGACGGGCGGAGGGTGGCGCCGCGGCCCTTCTCGGGGTTGGTGGAGGCGACGATCTGCCCCAGGCTGCTGCCGGCCTCCCCGGTGTCGGGCGCCCAGCCGGTCAGGGCGACGGTGTACTCGTCCCGGGTGCCAACGGCGCCGGCGAAGAACATGCTGCTGGGCGTCGTGCTCACCGTCGCCTTCACGCCGACGCGCGCCCACATCTGGGCGATGGTCTCGACGATCTGCCGGTCGTTGACGTAGCGGTCGTTGGGGCCGGACAGGGTGATGGCGAAGCCGTTGGGGAACCCGGCCTCGGCCAGCAGCTTGCGGGCGGCGGCCACGTCATACTTCGGGACGGGGATGGACGGGTCGTATCCCGTGGCGCCGGCCGGCATCAACTGGCCGGTGGGGGTGGCGAAGCCGTCCATGATCTGGGTGCGTATGCCGTCCCGGTTGATGGCCAGCGACAGCGCACGGCGCACGCGCACGTCGCGCAGCGGGTTGCGGTCCAGCTTGCGCCCGGCGAGGTCGAAGGCCAGCGGCGTCACCTCCCGCCCGGAGTCCGTGTAGAGGTAGATCAGCCGCTGGCCCGGCGCGCTGACGACCTGCAGCTTCGGGTCGGCCTGCAGGGTCGCGACATCGCGGGTCGCCACCTGGTCAATGATGTCCACGTCGCCGGCCTGCAAGGCGGCGGTGCGGGAAGCGTTGTTGGCGATCAGGCGGTAGGTCACGATGTCCCAGGCCGGCTTCGGCCCCCAGTAGGCGTCGTTGCGCCGGAACGTCACGCGGTCGCCCAGCAGCACGCTTTCCAGCTTGTAGGGGCCGGTGCCGATGGCGGCCTTGCCGGAGTTGTAGTCGGACGTGCCCGCGCCCTCTCCGTGCCTGCGGCTGACGATGCGGGGCGAGGCCATGTTGTAGGGCATCAGCGGCACCGGCTCGCGCGTGTGCATCCGCAGCGTCAGCGGGTCCACGATCTCCAGCCGGCTGATCGGCTTCACGGCGTCGGCGAAGCTGGCGGGGCTGTTCAGCACCTTGGGGATGCGGTCGAAGGTGAAGGCGACATCGTCCGCGGTGAAGGGCGTGCCGTCGTGGAACACGACGCCGGGGCGCAGCTTGAACTCCCAGGTCAAGTCGTCCAGCGCGGTCCAGCCCAGCGCCAGGCCGGGTGTCGGCTGGTAGCTCGGGTCCATGACGACCAGGGTGTCGAACAGGTGGTCGGCGATCTGGTTGTTCGGCGTCAGCCGGTGGTAGTGGGGGTCTATGGAGGTGAAGGCGCCGCCAGTGCCGATGCGCAGCACGCCTTGGGCCTGGGCGGGAAGGGCCAGCACCAAGGCCAGCAGAAGGGCGGGTAGGGCGCGCATCGTTCGCTCCGGGTTCGTTGCGGCGTCAGCTTTGCACGATTTGCACGAACCGGGCCAGGACGTGCAACCGAAGCCTCGCGCCTGCCTGTCCCGGCAGCAGCCGCCCGGTCAGGGACGCGCGGTGGCAGGCGACGCCGGGCTTCATGCGGCAGGCAATTTGGTGCCGTTGCGGCGCGAACGGCACCAAGCCAAGCACCGGCTTGCCTGTGCGCCGTTCGATCACCTTGCCATGCTGGACCCGATCCCCCGGGCTACGGCAGGGACAGCCCGACCGGCCGCACCAGGCCGTCCGGCCGCGGCGTGAAGCCCGACACCTTGCCGCTCAGCCCCCAGAACCAAGTGAAGTGGTAGAGCGGCAGGTAGGCAAGCTCCGCCATCCACAGGTCAGCCGCATGGCGGTAGGCAGCGGCCCGCCCGGCCTCGTCGGGCGCCGCGGCGCCGGCGTCCAGCGCGGCATCCAGGGCCGGGCTGCACCAGCCCGTCCAGTTCAGCGGCGCCCCGCAGCGCATCCAGATGCCAAGGTTGCCGTCCGGGTCGGGCCGACCGCTCCAGATGGCCATGTATGCCTGGTAGTCCCCCCGGGTCGCGGCGTCGGTCAGCGACACGCTTTCGCCCTTCGCGAGCTGCACCTCGAACCCGGCTTCCGCCGCCATGGACTGGATGACCTCGCCGACCTGGACGTCCACCGGGGTGTTCGCCACGGCCAGGGTCAGCTTCGGATGGGGAACCCCGGCCGCGGCCAGCAGGGCTTTGGCGCCGGGCAGGTCGCGTTGCGGTACCGGATGCGCCGGGTCCCAGTAGCGGCTGCCCGGCGCCTCCGTCTGGTTGCTCGGGATGAACCGCCCCTCGAACACGGCCTGGTTGATGCCGTCGCGGTCCAGCGCCTTGGCGAAGGCTTGGCGGACGCGCAGGTCGTGCCCGAACGGCGTGTCCGCGGCCGGGCTGTGCGCCAGGTTGAACGACAGGAGTTCGAACCCGATGGACGGGGACGACGCCACGCGCAGCCCAGGGTCGGCCTCGACCGCCGCGATGTCCGTGGCCGCGAGCCGGTTGGCAATGTCGATCTGGCCCGATTTCAGGTTCAGCAACCGGACCGTGCTGTCCGGCATGATGCGGAACGTGATGCTGTCCAGGCTGACGGCGGCAGCGTTCCAGTAGCCAGGGAAGCGCTGCAAGGTGATGTGGTCCTGCGCCACCCGCTCGGCCAGGGTGAACGGACCCGCGCACACCGGGTTGGCGCCGATGGCGTCCGCCGTCCCGCCCAGGATGCGGGGGGAGAGCATGGTGCCGGACCGGTTGGCCAGCAGCGCCAGCAGCGGCGCATACGGCTGGGACAGGCGTATCCGCAGGGTGCGCGCGTCCACCACGTCCAGGCCGGCGACCGGCTTCAGCTCGCCGCGGCGGAAGCTGTAGGGCGCGCTACGGTAGCGCTCTAGGTTGGCGCGCACGGCCTCCGCGTCCAGGGCCGCGCCGTCCTGGAACCGCACGCCCTCCCGCAGGTGCAGCGTCAGCGCCAGACGGTCGTCCGACCAGTCCCAGGCCGTCGCAAGCTCGGGCACGATGTTCAGGGCGGGGTCCACGTTCAGGAGCTGGTCGCAGCGGGACGCGTTCACCGCCCGCTCGATGTAGGAGCCGCTGCGGGCGGGGTCGAGCGTGTCCAGGTCGGCGTCCAGCCCAAAGCGCAGCGCGCCGCCGGCCTGGGCGCCGGCGGGCAGGAGCAGGGCGGCGGCGAGGCACCAGCGGCGCATGGCAGGGTTCCCTTTGCTGACCACGGACACGATGCAATCAGCCTGCCACGACGGCCGCCGTCAAGCGCCCGATCTCGGTGGCGATCCTCGCCGTCGTGACCTGGCGGCAGTAGCCGCGGTTGTTGCATAGCGACCAGTCGTGCCGCTCCTGGCTGAGGGTGGCGCACGCAAAGTGCGGAGGGGCTACCGCAACGGGGATGGCACATGGCTGCGGCGGCGGGGTGGACGGTCCCGACGGGGTTGCGGCTGGCCTTGCCGCATCGCGTTGCGATGGCCCTGACGGGATGACGGCCCTACCGCTGCGCCGCCTCCCAGTCTTGCGGAACATGGACGGGGCTATTGGCCGCGGCTGGCGGGGCGCGGCCCAGCACGTGGTCCGCGCCTTTCTCCCCGATCATGATCGTGGGGGCGTTCAGGTTCCCGGTCGTGAGCGACGGCATGACCGAGCTGTCGATCACGTGCAGCCCTTGCAGCCCGATGACCTTGGTCTGCGGGTCCACCACCGCCATCGGGTCATCGGCCCGGCCCATCCTGCACGTGCCGCTGGGATGGTAGGCGCTCTCGACCTTGGCCGCGATGAAGGCGTCGATCTGCGCGTCCGTCAGCACCCCGGCGCCGGGCTGCAGCTCATCGCCGCGGAACCGGTCGAAGGCGGGCTGGGCGAAGATCTCCCGCGTCAGGCGGACGCAGGCCCGCATGTCGGCCCAATCGTCGGGGTGGCTCATGTAGTTGAACCGTATGCTCGGCTTGGCCGCCGGGTCGGACGACGCCAGGCGCACCCAGCCGCGGCTCTTGGAGCGCATGGGGCCGACATGCGCCTGGAAGCCATGGCCCTCCGCCTTCACCTTGCCGTCGTAGCTCACCGCCAGCGGCAGGAAGTGATACTGGATGTCGGGGTAGGGAACGCCGGCCCGGCTGCGGATGAAGCCGCAGCTTTCGAAGTGGTTGGTGGCGCCCAGCCCGTCGTGCCGCAGCACCCAGCGGGCGCCGATCATGGCCTTGGCCACCGGGTTCATGGCGGAGTACAGCGTCACCGGCTCGGTGCAGGCGACCTGGAAGTAGAACTCCAGGTGGTCCTGCAGGTTCTCGCCGACGCCGGGCAGGTCGTGCCGGACGGGGATGCCGTGCCGCCGCAGCTCGTCCGCCGGGCCGACGCCCGACAGCTTCAGCAGTTGCGGCGAGTTGATGGGTCCGCCGCACAGGATGACGCTGCGGTAGGCCCGCGCAACATGGGCCGCGCCGCCGCGCTGGTAGCGCACGCCGACGGCGCACCGCCCCTCGAACAGGATTTCGGACGCGAGGGCGTGCGTCGTCACGGACAGGTTGGGCCGGGACAGCGCGGGCTTCAGGTAGGCGCTGGCCGCGCTCCAGCGCCGGCCGTTGCGGACCGTCATGCCCATGCGGCCGAAGCCCTCCTGCTGGTAGCCGTTGCAGTCCGACGTGGCGGGATACCCCGCCTGCCGACCGGCCTCGATCCAGGCAGCGTGTAGCGGGTTCTCCAGGGTGCCGTAGCGCGTGTGCAGCGGGCCGTCGCCGCCACGATACTCGTCCCCGCCCTCGTTCGACGTCTCGGCCCGGCGGAAGTAGGGCAGCACATGGCGGTAGCCCCAGCCGGCCGCGCCCTCCTGCTCCCAGCGGTCGAAGTCGTGCGGGTTGCCGCGCACATAGACCATGCCGTTGATGGACGACGACCCGCCCAGCACCTTGCCCCGCGGCGTGTGCAGCCGCCGGCCGCCGAGATGCGGCTCCGGCTCGGTCTCGTAGGACCAGTTGTACTTCGGCATGTTCATCGGGATGGACAGCGCGCTGGGCATCTGGATCAGGATGGAGCTGTCGGACCCGCCGTATTCCAGCAGCATGACCGTCGCCTTGCCGTCCGCCGTCAGCCGGTTGGCCAGCACGCAGCCTGCCGACCCCGCGCCCACGATGACGTAATCGAAGAAGTCCTCGGTCATGACATGCCCGCCTGGTAGGGTGCCTCGATGCCGCGGAGCGCCACATGGACGCTCTTGAGCCGGGTGCATCGCTCGATGGCCGTCCGCCCCCCGCGGCCCAGGCCGGACTCCCTCATGCCGCCGGGCAGCTCGACGGGCGTCACGTTGCAGGCGTTGATCCAGCACATCCCGGCCTGCACCTGCGCGGCCACCCGATGAGCGCGCGCCAGGTCGGACGTGAACACCCCGGCGGCCAGGCCGAACCCGGCTGCGTTGGCGCGGGCCACGACCTCCTCCTCCTCGTCGAAGGCCAGCACCGTCATGACGGGGCCGGACATCTCCTCCCGCACGACCGCCATGCCGTCGCGGCAGCCGCCGAACACGGTGGGGGCCACGAAGGCGCCGCGGGCCAGCGCGCCGTCCGTGACGCGGTGCCCGCCGGCCAGCAGCTCCGCCCCCTCCTGCCTGCCGCGCGCGACGTGGTGCAGCACACGCTCCATGTGCGCCACCGAGATCAGCGCGCCGACCTGCGTGGCGGGGTCCAGCGGGTCGCCGACCCTCATGCGCGCGACCCGGGCCAGCAGCTTGTCCAGGAACGCCTGCCGCACCCGGCGATGCACGAACACCCGCGTGCCGTTGGAGCAGATCCCGCCCGCCGGATAGAAGCTGGCCAGCAGCGCGCCGGACACCGCGTTGTCCAGGTCCGCGTCGTCGAAGACGATCAGCGGCGACTTGCCGCCCAGCTCCAGCGTCACGGCCTTCAGCGTCGCCGCGGCGTCGGCCATCACCGCCCGGCCGGTCGCGGCCTTCCCGGTCAGGGACACCTTGCGTATGCCGGGATGGCGGGTCAGCAGCCGGCCGGTCTCGGCGAAGCCCTGCACGACCTGGAACACGCCCTCCGGCAGTCCGGCCTCCCGCAGCGCATCCGCCAGCAGGACCGCCGTGAGCGGCGTCAGCTCCGCCGGCTTGAAGATCATGGCGTTGCCGCAGGCCAGCGCGGGCGCCGCCTTCCAGCAGGCGATCTGCAACGGATGGCTCCAGGCGCCGATCCCGGCCACGACGCCCAGCGCCTCCCGCCGGGTGTAGCCGAACGCGCCGGCGCCGAGGTCCAGGTGCTCCCCGGCGATCCCCGCCGTCAGGCCGCCGTAATGCTCCAGGCAGTCCGCGCCCGACGGCACGTCCACGACGGAGGTTCCCTGGATGGGCTTGCCGGTGTCCAGGGTCTCGATGCGGGCAAGCTCGGCGTTGCGGGACCGCAGCAGGTCGGCGGCCCGGCGCAGCACCCGTCCGCGCTCCGCGCCGGTCAGGGCGGCCCAGGCCGGCTGGGCGCGCGCGGCGGCGGCGACGGCCTGCTCGACCTCCGCCGGGCCGGACACGGCGATACGGCCCAGGACCTCGCCGGTCGCCGGGTTGACCGTCTCGAAGCTGTCCCGGGCCTGCGGGCCGCGCCGGGCGCGGGGCGGGGCCGGGGGCGGCAGCCGGCTGTCCACGAACATCGTCACCAGGGACCGCGCGGCCTCGCTGTCGCCCTCCCGCCACTCGGACAGGGCGGCGCGCAGCCAGACCCCGTCGATCAGCGACGCCACCATGCCCGCCACGCGCCCGATCTCGTGCCCCGGCAGCAACGGGCGCAGGGCGTGGCGCAGGTTGGACAGCATACGCGCCTGATAGGCGGCCTGCACCCGCTTCAGCCGCGGCGCGTGCAGGACCTGTCCCCAGATCGCCAGCCAGGCCGCGGCGGCCTGCGGCTCGAACTCGGTGGAGGACAGGCTGGCGTCTATCACCGCCTGCACCCGCTCACGCGGGGACCCTGCGGCGGCCAGCCGCTCGACGGCGCGGCTACGGACCCGCCCGGCGAGCGTGCGGAACGCCAGGTCCAGCAGCGTCTCCTTGTCGCCGAAGTAGTGCGCCACCAGCCCGGCCGACACGCCGGCGCGGGCGCCGATGCGGCCAAGGGTGGCGCCGACGTATCCGGCGTCCGCCAGCACGTCCAGCGTCGTCTCGATCAACTGCTGCCGGCGGCTGTCGGGGAGGGTCCGCTCGGTGTGCGCCTCGCTTCGCAGCATGATCCGGCCTATGAATTGAATGACCGTTCAACACCTGGGAAGCCGGGATGTCAACGTGCGTATTTGCTTTTAAAGCGAGCATGTCCGTTATGCCGTGCCGATTTTGCGCGCGGTTCCTGCGCGGCGCCAACAGGCTTTTGTCCTGTGTCCCTCGCCGTCGCAGGCTGCCCTTGCAGCCCGGCATGATGCTGCCGCGTTTAACCTTGGCCAAGGAATCATCCGTCATTGCAGGCCGCCCTTGCGGCGTGGCGATCCAGAGGCGGCAAGAACCGTCCATGCCGCCTCTGGATTGCCGCGTCGCTTCGCTCCTCGCAATGACGGGGAAATCTAGGCGTCAGTTCCCTGATTGGTGGTCCGCCTGTTTCCGGGCCGTCCAGCCCACGCCAGAAAAAACTTCTTCCATCCCCATTGAATGACTGTTTAGTGTTCGGAGCAGGACCCGGAGCCGGGCACCGGGCGCAGGAGGGCTGTCATGCCGTTGCTGGATGATTGGATGGCCGACAACAAGATACCCGTCGGGTCCTGGATCGCCGGGGCCATTGACGTCCTGAAGACCCACGGCGCCGGGTTCTTCGACGGGGTGTCGGCCACCGTGCGCTACGTGATCGAGGGTGCGACGGCGGCGCTGGTGTGGGTGCCGACGCCGTTGCTGATCCTGCTGCTGGCCGGGCTGGCCTACCTGCTGCGCCGGTCCTGGCAGCTCAGCCTGTTCGTCGCCGTGGCGCTGCTGTTCATCCTGAACCAGGGCTACTGGCAGGAGACGATGGAGACGCTGTCCCTCGTGCTGGCGTCCGCCCTGGTGTCCAGCGCCATCGGCATCCCGCTGGGCATCGCCGTCGCGCACCGGCCCTGGCTGTTCCGGCTGATCCGCCCGGTGCTGGACCTCATGCAGACCTTGCCGACCTTCGTCTATCTGATCCCGACCCTGGTGCTGTTCGGCCTGGGGGCGGTGCCGGGCCTGATCTCGACCGTCATCTTCTCCCTGCCCGCCCCGGTACGGCTGACCCACCTGGGCATCACCTCCGTGCCCCGGCAGTTGATCGAGGCCGGGGAGGCGTTCGGCGCCACCCGCCGGCAACTGCTGTGGAAGGTGGAGCTGCCGAGCGCCCGGCCGATGATCCTGGCCGGGCTGACCCAGTGCATCATGCTGAGCCTGTCCATGGTGGTCATCGCGGCGCTGGTGGGCGCGGGCGGGCTGGGGGTGCCGGTGGTGCGGGCGCTGAACACCGTGCGGGTGGACACGGGCTTCGAGGCCGGGCTGGTGATCGTGCTGCTGGCCATCATCCTGGACCGCGTCTGCCGTCCGCCCGAGGGGAAGCAGGCATGACCTGCCGCGCCGCCGCGCCGCCGGCCGCTGATGGCCCGTCATTGCGAGGAGCGCAGCGACGCGGCGATCCAGGGGCCGCCAGCGCAGTCCTGGCGGCCCCTGGATTGCCGTGCCGCAAGGGCGGCCCGCAATGACGTTCTCCTCTGCGGACTCCTCTGCGGACCCGGCCGCTGGCGTCACGCGCCCCGCCATCGAGTTCCGCGGCGTGGACATCCTGTTCGCGGGCGGCGCGGGGGCGCAGTCGGCACGGATGAAGGCGGCGCTGGCCCTGGTGGACGCCGGGGTGTCCCGCGCCAAGATCGCCCGGCAGACCGGCTTCGTGGCCGGCGTCACGGGCGCCAGCCTGTCGGTGGAGGAAGGAGAAATCTCCGTGCTGATGGGACTGTCCGGGTCGGGCAAGTCCACGCTGCTGCGCGCCGCCAACGGGCTGAACAAGGTGACGCGCGGCCAGGTGCTGCTGCACGACGGCGGCGGCGGCGGCGGCGGCGGCGTCGTGGACCTGGCCTCCTGCGACGCGGCCACCCTGCGGCGGATGCGGCTGCGCCGGGTCGCGATGGTGTTCCAGTCCTTCGCGCTGCTGCCCTGGCGCACCGTGCGGGAGAACGTCGGGCTGGGGCTGGAGCTGCGCGGCGTGTCCGCGGCGGAGCGGCGGCGGCTGGTGGACGAGAAGCTGCACCTGGTCAGCCTGGACCAGTGGGCGGACCGCTACGCGCACGAGCTGTCGGGCGGGATGCAGCAGCGCGTCGGCCTGGCCCGGGCGTTTGCGACCGAGGCCGACATCCTGCTAATGGACGAGCCGTTCTCCGCGCTCGACCCGCTGATACGCGGCAAGCTGCAGGACGAGCTGCTGGACCTGCAGCAGAAGGTGAAGAAGACCATCCTGTTCGTGAGCCACGACCTGGACGAGGCGGTGAAGCTCGGCAACCGCATCTCGATCATGGAGGGCGGGCGGATCGTGCAGACCGGCACGGCGGAGGACATCGTGCTGCGCCCGGCCGACGCCTACGTGGCGCAGTTCGTGCAGCACCTGAACCCGCTGACGGTGCTGAAGGCGGGGACGGTGATGCGCGGGCGCGGCGACCTGCACCAGGAGGGCGGCGGCGTGTGGCTGGACCACCGCCGCGCCTACCATCTGACGCTGGACGGGGAGGGGCGCCCGGGCAAGGCGTTCCACAACGGGGAGCCGATGCCGGTCACGGAGCTGCACGGCTTCGACGGGTCGCAGTCCGTGGTGCCGCAGGGGCTGCTGGTGGTGCCGTACAGCTTTCCGCTGCGGCTGATGATGCACCTGCGCCAGGTCAGCGGACATCCCGTGCTGCTGGCGTCGGACGACCGGTTCGCGGGCGTGTGCGACGGCGACGACATCCTGAATGCGCTGTGCGGCCTGCAGCGCGGGCCGGATGCCGCCCTGCCGGTGCCGGTCGCAGAGCGGGTGGGATAGCCTTCCCCCCCTCCCTCCGGGCTACGGCGGTCACACATGTCTGGAACGACCTGAGTGTTTGCGCGTGGGGTGGGTTTGGTGGGTGAGGGTGATCTTGGCGGGTTTGGCGACCTGCGTTTGCGGCACGTTGGGTCTTT
>JAABUK010002986.1_pt1 | contig 29350 bp, 29 predicted proteins | sample 5559141 | NCBI WGS metagenome assembly JAABUK01 (sample SAMN10711869, study PRJNA513367) | rock metagenome | isolation source: Antarctica rocks | place: Antarctica: Victoria Land, Pudding Butte nord | collected 2016-01-03
CACTGCTGCCTCCCGTAGGAGTCTGGGCCGTGTCTCAGTCCCAGTGTGGCCGGTCGCCCTCTCAGGCCGGCTACCCGTCGTCGCCTTGGTGAGCCATTACCTCACCAACAAGCTGATAGGCCGCGAGCCCATCCTTCACCGAAAAACTTTCCACCCGATGTGGATGCCCACTCGGGTCGTATCCGGTATTAGCCCCGGTTTCCCGGAGTTATCCCAGAGTGAAGGGCAGGTTGCTCACGTGTTACTCACCCGTTCGCCACTGATCGCCAGAGCAAGCTCCGGGTCACCGTTCGACTTGCATGTGTTAAGCACGCCGCCAGCGTTCGTCCTGAGCCAGGATCAAACTCTCCGTTGATGTTTTGCTCCACACCCGAAGGCGCAGACAAACAAAACCCCGAAGGGTCGATTGCTGACTGAAGTGATCGACTCGCTGGAGTCAATCTGTTCAACCAAAGGATTTCGAAACGGTCGGCGGACGGATCAGCCATACGGCTGATCCGCCAACTCCCCGAGACGAGGTTTATTGGCATCGATTTTTGGCACGCTGTTGAGTTCTCAAGTTTCGGACGCGCACCGTTCAGGGCCTCTCGACCGTGCTCGGGGCAACCGTTCTAACTTACTTGGTGGTGCTCTCCCGGTCAAGTCCGACGGCGCGTGACACATCGACGCAAACCCGACGAGGATCGTGCTGAAACGAGCTATTCACGGTAGCAGCGCGGGGGCGACTGCGCCATGTCCGGTCCAGACGGAACGGACATGGGGAGCACGACGATCCCACCAACGTTGCTGAAGTTCAGACACCGGGACCGTCCGCCACAGATCAGGTGCAGGGCACCTGTCGCCGGCGTCCGTTTCTCCTCACGGGCTGACGGCGAAACCATACGTGCTGCGCTGTGGCAGCAGCAAATCCGCTGGTAGGGAGCGGCGGCTAAGCCCGGCGCGCGGCGGCCAGAGCCTTGCGACCCCTACGCAGGAGTGCAACACGACCGCTGACGAAGTCCGCGTCGGCCAGCGTCGCGTCCAGCGCGGTGACGCGCTCGTTGTTCACGAACGCGCCGCCGTCGGAGATGACCCGACGCGCGGCATTGCGACTTGCCACCAGTCCGGTCTGCACAAAGGCGTCGACCACGTCAGCGCCGGGCTCCACCACGGCCCCCGGGAGCGCGTCGGTGGCGTCCAGCAGGGTCCGGGAGTCCAGGTCGCGCATCGGCCCCCCGGCGAACAACGCCGCACTGGCCGCTTCGACCGCCTTGGTCGCCTCGGGACCGTGAACCAGGGTCGTGACGTCTGCGGCCAGCGTCCGCTGCGCCTGCCGCAGGTGGGGCTTCTCGGCGTGGGACCGTTCGATCTCCCCCACCTCGTCAGGCGACCGGTCGGTGAAGATCCGCAGGTAGTCGATGACGCTGGCGTCCTCGACGTTGAGCCAGTACTGGTAGAAGGCGTAGGGACTGGTCATCTCGGCACTGAGCCAGACCGCATTGCCCTCGCTCTTGCCGAACTTCGTACCGTCGGCCGTCGTGATCAGGGGCGTCGTCAGCAGGTGCACCGTCGCGTGCTCCGCCCGGTGGATCAGGTCCACTCCCGCGGTGAGGTTGCCCCACTGATCGATGCCGCCGGTCTGCAGCGTGCAGCCGTACTCGCGGAACAGGTGCAGATAGTCCAGACCCTGCAGGATTTGGTAGCTGAACTCGGTGTAGGAGATCCCGTCCTGGCTGTTGAGCCGGGCAGCGACGGCGTCCTTGCGCAGCATCGTGTTGACCCGGAAGTGCTTGCCGACGTCGCGGAGCAAGTCGATCGCCGACATCGGAGCGGTCCAGTCGAGGTTGTTGACGATGGTCGCCGGGTTGTCGCCGTCCATGACGAGGAACGGGCGCACCTGCCGCTCGATGTCGGCCACCCAGGAGGCGGTGATTTCCTTGCTCTTCAGCACCCGCTCGGCACTCGGTCTCGGGTCGCCGATCAGCCCCGTCGAGCCACCCACCAGGCACAGGACTCGGTGCCCGGCACGCTGGAAGCGCCGCAGGACGATCAGCTGGACCAGGTTGCCGAAGTGCAGGCTCGGCGCCGTGGGGTCGAATCCGCAGTACAGGGTGATCGGGCCGTGCGACAGGGCCAGGCGCAGGGCCGGCTCGTCGGTGGTCTGCGCCACCAGACCGCGCCACTGCAGTTCGTCCAGCACGTCGCCGATGGCGGGGTTCGAGATCTCACTCACGATCCTGCTGTCCTCATCTCCGATGACGCGGTCGTTCGGTCGTCCGGTTTCCGGTTTCCGGTCGTCCAGGCGGCCGGCATGTCGGCCCCAGCCTGCCTCACCCCGGCGCTGGCCGGCGACGCGGTTTCCCCGGGCGGTACGCCGACACGCTGGGCTCGCCCTCGACCCAGAACCGCCATGGGTATGCCGTGCCGTCGCCGCCAGCCCCGCTGACTCCCACCCGCGGACCGGCGCGGAGCGAGCTTGGCTCGACCGGCCGGCTCGGCGGCCGGAAAATCACCGGCGAGCCCGGGGCGCAGACATCGAGGCCGTTGTGGTCACCGGTGAGAGCCAGCGCCCGGGCCAGCCGGGCCGGCCCGCGGGCCTGGTCACGGGCCGGCATACCGGGTCGGCGCCGCGCGGCCACCTCGTGGCCGTCGACGACCTCTCCGGCCCGTAGCAGCACCGCACTGGCGAGGCCGTCGCGTCCGCAGACGAGGTTGACGCACCAGTGCATCCCATACGTGAAGTAGACGTAGAGGTGGCCCGGCGGGCCGAACATCACGGCGGTGCGAGCGGTCCGGCCACGGAAGGCGTGCGACCCGGGGTCGAGCGGCCCGGCATACGCCTCGACCTCGGTCAACCGCACCCGGACCCCCGCGTGCTCCAGCTCGCAACCGAGCAGGGACGGTGCCACCTCCAGGACCGGGCGCGCGAATCGGGTACGCGGCAGCCCGCGGTCACTCACCGAGCCGGACCCGAACACCGCGGCGCTGTCACCGTCGACGGCGGATGGTCTTTCCGAGCCAGACGAGGGGGTCGTACGAGCGGTCGGCCACCCGCTCCTTGAGGGGTATGAGGGCGTTGTCGGTGATCTTGATGTGCTCTGGGCAGACGTCGGAACAGCACTTGGTGATGTTGCACAGGCCGAGGCCGAAGTCGTCCTTGGCGGCCGCCCGGCGGTCGTGCTGATCCAACGGGTGCATGTCCAGTTCGGCGATCCGCATCAGGTAACGCGGGCCGGCGAACGCGGGCTTGTTGTCCTCGTGGTCCCGGACCACGTGGCACGTGTCCTGGCACAGGAAGCACTCGATGCACTTGCGGAACTCCTGCGAGCGCTCGATGTCGACCTGGGCCATCCGGTAGTCGCCGGGCGCGAGGTCCGGCGGCGGGGCGAACGCCGGCACGGCGCGTGCCTTCTCGTAGTTGAAGGACACGTCGGTGACCAGGTCTCGAAGCACCGGGAAGGCGCGCATCGGGGTAACCGTGACGACCTCGCCCTCGGTGAACAGGTTCATCCGGGTCATGCACATCAGCCGGGGCCGGCCGTTGACCTCGGCACTGCACGAGCCGCACTTGCCCGCCTTGCAGTTCCAGCGCACCGCAAGGTCCGGTGCCTGGGTGGCCTGCAGCCGGTGGATGACGTCGAGGATGACCTCGCCCTCGTTGACCTCGACGGTGTAGTCGACCAGGCCGCCGTCGCTCGCGTCGCCCCGCCAGATCATGAACCGCGCGTCGTACGTCATGCCGACCTCCCCGTGGTCGATCCGGCGCCGGAGTCGAGCGGGCTCAGCTCGTCGGCGGTGAGGTACTTGCCGAGCTCCCCGCGGTCGAACAGGCGGAGCAGGTCGACCCGGATCGTCGGCACCGGCTTGCGGGTGAGGCTGACCTGCTCGGTCGGGCCGCCGTCACGACGGTCACCGGCGCCGAGACCGGCCACGCGGCATACCAGGTTGACGCCGCGCCACCGCGGGTCCATGGCGGGGAAATCCTCTCGGGTGTGCCCACCGCGGCTCTCCTGACGCTCCAGGGCCGACTGCGCGATGCACTCGCAGACCAGGAGCATGTTGTGCAGGTCGAGTGCGAGGTGCCACCCCGGGTTGAACTGGCGGTGCCCCTCGACGCCGACGGCCGCGGCTCGCGAGCGCAGAGCCTCGAGCCGGGACAGCGCCTCGCGGATCTCGTCCTCGCGGCGGATGATGCCGACCAGGTCGTTCATGCACTGCTGCAGTTCCTGGTGCAGCGTGTAGGGGTTGTCGCCGCTGCGCTCGAACGGTGCCAGCGCGGTCGCTGCGGCGGCGGCGACATCTGCGTCGGCAACGCTGGGGCAGTGGCCGCGGTAGCCCCGCAGGTATGCCGCCGCACCGGCGCCCGCTCGGCGGCCGAAGACCAGCAGATCGGACAGCGAGTTGCCGCCGAGCCGGTTGGAACCGTGCATACCGCCGGCCACCTCGCCGGCGGCGAACAGCCCGGGCACGCTCGTGGCAGCCGTGTCGGCGTCGACCTCGACCCCGCCCATCACGTAGTGGCAGGTCGGGCCGACCTCCATCGGGTCGGCGGTGATGTCGACGTCCGCCAGCTCCTTGAACTGGTGGTGCATCGACGGCAGCCGCCGAATGATCTCCTCGGCAGGCAGCCGGGTGGAAACATCGAGGAAGACGCCGCCGTGCGGGGAGCCGCGGCCCTCCTTGACCTCGGTGTTGATCGCCCGGGCCACTTCGTCTCGCGGGAGCAGCTCCGGCGGGCGCTTGTTGGCCTCGGGGTCCTTGTACCAGCCGTCCGCCTCCTCCTCGGTAGTCGCGTACTGCGTCCGGAAGACGTCCGGGACGTAGTCGAACATGAAGCGGTTGCCCTCGCTGTTGCGCAGCACGCCGCCGTCGCCCCGGACGGACTCGGTGACCAGGATCCCCTTGACCGACGGAGGCCAGACCATGCCCGTGGGGTGGAACTGGATGAACTCCATGTTGATCAGCGCCGCGCCGGCGCGCAGGGCCAGCGCGTTGCCGTCGCCGGTGTACTCCCACGAGTTGCTCGTGACCTTGAAGGACTTGCCGATGCCGCCGGTGGCCAGGATCACCGTCGGCGCGCGGAACAGGACGAAGCGACCCGACTCGCGCCAGTAGCCGAACGCCCCGGCGATCGCCGGCGCGGAACGCCCGGGCCCCGTGCTGCGGTCGAGGAGCAGCTCGGTGACGGTGAGCTCGGCGAACACCCTGAGCCGGGCCTCGCCGTCGCCGCCGGAGGCCGGGTCGGCCTCGTCGTCCTGCTGCAGGGAGACGATCTTTTGTTGCAGGGTGCGGATCAGCTCCAGGCCGGTGCGGTCGCCGACGTGGGCCAGCCGGGGGTACTCATGGCCGCCGAAGTTGCGCTGGCTGATCCGGCCGTCCGGCGTGCGGTCGAACAGGGCGCCGTACGTCTCGAGCTCCCAGACCCGTTGCGGCGCCTCCTTGGCATGCAGCTCTGCCATCCGCGGGTTGTTCAAGAACTTGCCCCCGCGCATCGTGTCGCGGAAGTGGACCTGCCAGTTGTCCTTGGAGTTGGCGTTGCCCATCGAGGCGGCGATGCCGCCCTCGGCCATGACCGTATGCGCTTTGCCGAACAGGGATTTGCAGATGATCGCCGTGCGCAGGCCGTTCTCGCGGGCCTCGATCGCCGCGCGGAGCCCTGCGCCGCCGGCGCCGATCACCAGGACGTCGTAGTCATGCTTCTCGATGCTGCCGGTGCCGCTCGGCAGGCGCTCGGGCACGCCGCCGGCGGGGACGCCGACGGGGCTCCCGCCGGCGCCAGGCATACCGTAGGCGGTGCTCATCCGACGAACCTCAGGTCGGACAGGACCCCGGCCGACACCAGCGCCACGTAGGCGTCGGCGACCACCAAGCTGGCGAGCGTGATCCAGGCCAAGCCCATGTGGTGTCGGTTCAGCCGCGAGACCTGCATCCAGAGCCGGTAGCGCACGGGGTGCCGCGAGAAGTGATTGAGCCTGCCGGCGACGATGTTGCGACACGAGTGGCAGGACAGCGTGTAGGCCCACAGCAGCACCACGTTGGCCAGCAGCACAAGGTTGCCGAGCCCGAGGCCGAAGCCGCCGCCCTTGCCGTGGAAGGCGGCGAAGGCGTCGTAGGTGTTGATCAGCGAGATCAGGACGGCGGCGTAGAAGAAGTAGCGGTGCAGATTCTGCACGATGAGCGGGAAGCGCGTCTCCCCGGTGTAGCGGGCGTGCGGCTCGGCGACCGCGCACGCCGGCGGCGACAGCCAGAACGAGCGGTAATAGGCCTTGCGGTAGTAGTAGCAGGTCAGCCGGAACAGCAGCAGGAACGGCAGGGTCAGGATCGCGTAGGGGACCAGCGGTGGGAACGCGCCGAACGGGGTGCCGAAGTGGCTGGAGCCCGGGGCGCACGAGGAGCTCAGGCAGGGCGACGCGAAGGGGGTCAGGTAGTGGTAGTCGGGCACCCAGTAGTACTTCTGGGTCGAGGTACGGACCAGGCCGTAGAGGAGCCAGGCGCTCAGCCCCAGCACGGTCAGCAGCGGCGAGAGCCACCAGCGGTCGCGGCGCAGCGTTCTCGCGCCGATGCGGGCTCGTCCGGGTGCGCCGATCCCGCTAGCGGGTGCGGTCGACCCGCTCGCGGCGGCGGGTGTGCCGGGCTGAGACTGCAGCGCCACCGCTAGCGATCCCGTCCGGGACCGATGCCCTCGTCGTCGGCAGCCGACCACAAGCCCGGGTCGTAGTCCTCATCGGGGATGAAAACGATCTCGCCGGGTGCGCCGGCCCGGTCCTGCGTGCCGACGCCGGCGCCGCGGGCGAGCAGGTCGAGGTCATCGGCCATCCGGGCGATGTCGTCGCGGAGCCGCTGGACGTCGATGGTGGTGCCGACGCAGGACTGGATGCCGGCCAGGTCCCGGCGCAGGTCACCGACATGCCCGGCCGCCCTCGCAAGGTCCTCGTGCACGCCCAATTCAACCTCCCGAACGACCCGCGCATCCCGCGAGTGACAGGCTCGCAGTATGCCGCGCCGAGCGGCCCAAGGACAGCCGCGACATACCGACGCGTCCGCTGGTGCCGGATGTCGCCGGATGTCGCCGGATCGCGAGCCCCGTCGCTCAGGCCGCCCGATCGAGCGCCTGCAGCGTGGCGCTCCGCAGCTCCTCCAGGGACCGACCCTGGCTGATCAACACTCGGGCGCCGAGACCCAGGCCCTCCCGCAGCAGCCCGAGCAAGATGTGCTCGGTGCCGATCGTGCTGCTGCCGAGGACCACCGCCTCGCGGAGACCGAGCTGGAGGACCTTCTTGGCCCGGTTCGTGAACCGGCTCGTGGGCCGGAACGGCCTGCGGCGCCTGCCCAGCACGCCGATCCCAGGCTCGTCCGGCTGCTTGGACGCGTCCACGCCGAAGGTCTGCTCGAGCCGGGCCAGCACCGCGTCGAGGTCGATGCCGATACTCCGCAGCGCGACTGCGTCCTGCTCGCCCAGTGGACGCTGCGGGCAACCCAACAGGCGGACGACATCCGCGCGCACGCCCTGTGCCGTGACACCGGCTCGCTCGAGCACCGAGGACGCGACCCCTGCCTCGGGACGCAGCAGAGCCAGCAGCAGGTGCTCGGTGCCGATGTAGTCGTGGCCCAGCGACTGAGCCTCCGCCCTGGCGGCGAGGACCACCTCGCGGGCGGGGATGGTGAACCGTTCGAACATCTCAGACCTCCCACTGATCCGGGGCCGGCCGACGACCGGCGTGCTTCTGGTGAACTGCCTGCTTGCTGACCTCGAGAGCCTCGGCGATCTGCTGCCACGACCATCCCTGCCGGCGGGCGTTGTCGACCTGCAGCGCCTCGAGCCGCTCGGCCAGCCGGCGCAGTGCCAGGGCGGCGCGCAGACCCACCTGGACGTCGGGACTGGTCGCTGCGCTGGCCAGATCGGTCGCCTCGCTCATGCGTCAACAATGCTTGACGGACCGGCACCTTGTCAAGATCGCTTGACGCGCGCGTCGGAGACGCGGTTCAGCTAGACGCGGTTCAGCTAGACGCGGGCCATCGCTACCCGGCTGCGGAGAAGCGAGAGCTGCTCGTGCACACGAGCCGGCGCAGTGCCCCCTCGGGCGTCGCGCGACGCGAGGGATCCGCCGACGGTGAGCACCGCGCGTACCTCTGGAGTCAGGTGAGCCGAGATCGAGGCGAGATCCGCGTCGGTGAGGCCGGGAAGGTCGATGCCGCGGCTCTCACAGAGGCGGACGCACTCCCCCGCGACCTCGTGGGCGACGCGGAAGGCGACCCCGCGGCGGACCAGCCACTCGGCGACATCGGTGGCGAGCGAAAAGCCTTGGGGGGCCAAGGACTCCAGCCGATCGATGTCGAACCGCAAGGTCGCCACCATGCCGGTGAAGGCGGGCAGGAGCACTTCGAGGGTGTCGACCGCGTCGAAGACCGGCTCCTTGTCCTCCTGCAGGTCGCGGTTGTACGCCAAGGGCAGGCCTTTGAGGCTGGCGAGCAGGCCGGTCAGGTCACCGACGAGCCGACCGGCCTTGCCGCGGGCCAGCTCGGCGACGTCGGGGTTCTTCTTCTGCGGCATGATGCTCGATCCGGTCGAGTAGGCGTCGTCGAGCGTGACGAACGCGAACTCACGGGTCGCCCAGAGCACCACCTCCTCGGCTATCCGCGAGATGTCCACGGCGGTCATCGCCGCGACGAACGCGAACTCCGCCGCGAAGTCGCGCGAGGCTGTCCCGTCGATCGAATTCTCCACTCCGGCAACGAAACCCAGCTCCGCCGCTACAGCGTCCGGGTCGAGGCCCAGCGAGGAACCCGCCAGGGCTCCGGAACCGTACGGCGAGAGGGAGGTCCGCGCGCACCAGTCCCGCCACCGCTCGACGTCCCGCAGCAGCGCCCAGCAGTGGGCAAGCAGGTGGTGCGAGAGCAGCACCGGCTGGGCGTGCTGCAGATGCGTGCGGCCCGGCATCGCGACACCCATGTGGCGGTCCGCCTGCCCGATCAGGGCGTCGATCACGTCGAGGACGAGTTCGGAGCAGGACCGGGCGTGGTCGCGCAGGTACATCCGCAGCAGCGTGGCAACCTGGTCGTTGCGCGAGCGGCCCGCGCGCAGCCGGCCCCCGACATCAGCGCCGACGCGCTCGATCAGCCCGCGTTCCAGTGCGGTGTGCACGTCCTCGTCGTCCGGAGCGGGTCCGAAGGCGCCCGACTCGACGTCGGCCGCGAGCCGGTCCAGCCCGCCCAGCATGGTGGCCAGCGCGGCGTCGTCGAGCAGCCCGGCCCGATGCAGCACCCGGGCGTGAGCACGGGAGCCGGCGATGTCGTAGGCCGCCAGGCGCCAGTCGAAGTGGGTCGATTTCGACAAGGCGGCGAGCGCATCGGCCGGGCCGGAGGTGAAACGCCCGCCCCAGAGGCTGACCCGCTGCTCCGGCGGGTCGGGCGGGTCAGCCACGGGCGAGCCGGAGGTCGCGCGCCGAGGCGATCTTGCTCGGCAGCCCCCACAGCTCGATGAATCCCTTGGCGTAGGACTGGTCGAAGGTGTCACCGGCGTCGTACGTCGCGAGGTTGTAGTCGTACAGGCTCGACGGCGAGCGCCGCCCAGTGACCACGGCCCTCCCGGCGTGCAGCGTCATCCGGATCTCGCCGCTGACCTGCTCCTGGCTCGCGGCGACGAAGCCGTCGAGCGCCCGCTTCAGCGGGCTGAACCACAGCCCGTCGTACGTCAGCTCGCCCCAGCGCTGGGCGACGCCGCGCTTGTACCGAGCGAGGTCGCGCTCCAGTGTGACGTTCTCGAGCTCCTGGTGCGCGGTGATCAGTGCGATCGCTCCCGGCGCCTCGTAGACCTCACGGCTCTTGATGCCGACCAGCCGGTCCTCGACCATGTCGAGCCGGCCGACGCCGGCGTCGCCCGCCCGCTGGTTGAGCTGCTGAATCGCCTCCAGGACGCTCACGTGGACGCCGTCGACGGTCACCGGCACGCCGGCCTCGAAGCCGATCAGCACCTCGTCCGCCGGGTGCTCGCGGGCGGGGTCCTTGGTGTAGGTGTACAGGTCCTCGATCGGTGCGTTCCAGATGTCCTCCAGAAAGCCGGTCTCCACCGCGCGGCCGAACACGTTCTGGTCAATCGAGTAGGGATTCTTCCGGGTCGTCTCGATCGGCAGCCCGTGACCCTCGGCGTAGTCGATCGCCTTCTCCCGCGTGAGGGCGAGGTCGCGAACCGGCGCGATGCAGCGCAGGTCGGGCGCCAGCGCGGCAATACCGGCTTCGAAGCGCACCTGGTCGTTGCCCTTGCCGGTGCACCCGTGCGAGACGGTCGTCGCGCCGTGCTGCCGGGCGGCGGCGACCAGGTGCTTGACGATCACCGGCCGCGAGAGGGCGGAGACGAGCGGGTAGCGGTCCATGTAGAGCGCGTTGGCCTGGATCGCCTTCAGGCAGTACTCGTCGGCGAACTCCTCGCGGGCGTCGGCGATGTAAGCCTCGACGGCGCCGCAGGCAAGGGCCCGCTCGCGGATGGTATCCATGTCCTCGCCGCCCTGGCCGACGTCGACGGCGACGGCGACGACCTCGGCACCGGTCGCCTCACCGATCCAGCCGATGGCTACGGAGGTATCGAGGCCTCCGGAGTAGGCAAGTACAACGCGCTCGGTCACCGGTGTGCTCCTCGGTCGATGTCGTGAATGGCGGGCATCCTCAATCCTCTCGTGAACCGGCCAGGGCCAGCAGCCTGGCCGCAAGCGCGGGACCGCCGGACGGGTGCCCCGTGATCACCAGGATCGTGTCGTCACCGGCGATCGTGCCGACGACGTCCGGGTCGTGGGCATGGTCGATCGCCGAGGCGAGGAACTGGGCGGCGCCTGGTGGCGTCCGAACGACCACGAGGTTGGCCGACGGCTCGGCGTCGACGAGCAGCTCCTCGCACAGCCGCCGCAGCCGGCCGCCCATGGCCTCGTCGGTCAGCCCCGGTCTCGGGGTGCGGTCGCCGCCCTCGCCCGGGACGGCGTACACCAGGTGCCGGCCCTGCCGTACCTTCACCGCGCCGACATCGACCAGGTCGCGGGACAGCGTGGCCTGGGTGACCTCCAGGCCCTCCTGCGCCAACAGGGTCGACAGCTCGGTCTGCGAGCGGACCGAGTGCCGCGCCAGGAGATCGGTGATCTTCTGGAGGCGCCCGGCCCGGGTCTGGGCGATCACCGCCGCCTCATCCCGTTCGCCTCACGAGGGTCTGCGCATCGGGATGGCCCATCAGGAGTGCCTCAGCAGGAACGACAGCAGCGCCTTCTGCACGTGCAGCCGGTTCTCCGCCTCGTCCCAGACCACCGATTGGGGGCCGTCGAGCACGGACGCCGAGATCTCCAGCCCGCGGTACGCCGGCAGGCAGTGCAGCACGATGGCCGTCGGGGCGGCTCGCCGCATCGCCGCATCGTCGACCGCGTACGCCGCGAACGGGCTCTGCGCCGCCCGGTCCGCCTTCTGCGACTCCATCCCCATCGAGACCCAGGTGTCCGTCGCGACGACGTCCGCTCCGTCGAGTGCCTCGTGCGAGTCCGTGGTGACCACCACCGAGCCGCCGTTCGCGTCTGCCAGATGCTCGGCACGGGCCACGACCTCGGGGTCGGGGAGGTGAGCGGCGGGCCCGGCGACCCGGACGTGCATACCGGCCAGAGCCGAGCCCAACAGGTAGGAGTGAGCCATATTGTTGGCGGCGTCACCCAGGTAGGCCAGGGCCAGCCCGGCCAGGGCCCCGGTGTGCTCCTGGACGGTCATCAGGTCCGCCAGGATCTGGCACGGGTGGAACTGGTCGGTCAGCGCGTTGACGACCGGCACCCGGCTGACCGCGCTCATGGCCTCGAGCCGCTCCTGCCCGAAGGTGCGCCACACGATGGCGGCGCACTGGCGGTCCAGCACGCGGGCGGTGTCCGCGAGCTCCTCGCCGCGGCCCATCTGGCTGGTCATCGCGTCGATCATCAGCGGGAAACCACCGAGCTGGGCCACGGCGACGGAGAACGAGACCCGCGTCCGGGTCGACGGCTTGTCGAAGATCAGCGCCACCGCACGGGGGCCGTCGAGGGCGCGATCGGCGAAGGGGTCTGCCTTGAGCGCAAAGGCTGCCTCGATGACGTCGAGCTGCTCGTCGTGGGAGAGGTCGTCGTCGCGGAGGAAGTGCCGGGTCATGAGGGGCCCTGCGCTCGCCCGGCCGCGTCGAGCAGGCGGGGCAGGGCGCTGACGAAGGAATCGAGCTGCTCCGCGGTCACGGCGAGCGGGGGCGCGAGCCGGATCGCGGCGGGTTGGACCGGGTTCACCAGGAAGCCGGCGTCCTGCGCGCCCTGCGCCAGGCCGCCAGCGACGTCACCGCGCAGTTCGACGGCGCGGAGCAGGCCCGCACCGCGGACCTCGCGGACGAGGGGATGGTCGAGTGCGAGCACGGTCTCGGTGAAGTGCTTGCCGGCCGTCGTGACGTGCTCGAGCAGGCCCTCGGTGACGATCGTGTCGAGCACCGCGAGGGCCGCCGCGCACGCCAGGGGATTGCCGCCGAACGTCGTGCCGTGCTGGCCGGGCGCCAGCAGTCCGCTGACGTCGGCACCGAAGGTGATCATGGCCCCGATCGGCATCCCCCCGCCGAGCCCCTTGGCGAGGGTCACGACGTCCGGGCGCACGCCTACCTGCTGGTAGGCGAACCACGATCCGGTCCGGCCGATGCCGGTCTGCACCTCGTCCAGGACCAGCAATGCCCCTGCGGCAGAAGCGATCTGGCGAGCGGACCGCAGATACCCCTCCTCCGGCACCACCACGCCGGCCTCTCCCTGGATCGGCTCCAGGACGACGGCGGCCACGTCGGGGCCGACGGCCGCGCGCAGGGCGGGGACGTCGTCGTACGGGACGTGAGTCACGGTCTCCAGCAGCGGTAGGAACGGCTCGCGGTACGCCGGTTTCGCGGTCAGCGCGAGGGCTCCGGTGGTCCGTCCGTGGAATGCGCCGTCGGCGGCGACGATGCGGCGACGGCCGGTACGGCGGCTGAGTTTGATCGCCGCCTCGATCGCCTCGGTGCCGGAGTTGGCGAAGAACACCGCCGAGCCGTCCGGCGCCTCGGCGATGGTGAGCAGCCGCTCGGCCAGCTCGACCTGGGCCGGCGTGGTGAAGAAGTTGGACACGTGCATCAGCCGCTGCGCCTGCGTGCTGATGGCGGCGACGAGGGCCGGATGGGCGTGTCCCAGGGAGTTGACCGCGAGGCCGGCGAGCAGGTCGAGGTAGCGGTTTCCGTCGGCGTCCCAGACGTAGCAGCCCTCGCCGTGGGTCAGCGGGAGGCGGGGCGGGCCGAACACGCCCAGCAGGGCGGAGCCGTAGCGGTCCAGGTATGCCGCGTTGTCTGTCGCGCCCGGCCCGGCCGGCGTCGGTATGTCGTCGTCGCTCACGTCACGGCTCCTGCCCCGAACATGTCGTCTCCGTCTAGCTTCTGGCTGAACATGTCGTCCCTCTGCTCATGTCTGGTCATGTCGTCCCTCTGCTCATGTCTGGTCATGTCGTCCCGCTGTCGGGCAGGACCATGGTGCCGATACCGGCAGTGGTGAAGATCTCCAGCAACAGCGAGTGCGGCGCCCGGCCGTCGATCACGTGGGCCTGGGGGACGCCGGCGCGCACGGCGCGGATGCAGGCCTCGAGCTTGGGGACCATGCCGGCTTGCACGGTGCCCATCAGCCGCTCGGCGTCGGACGCGGTCAGGCTGGACAGCAGCGAGCCGCGGTCGGGCCAGTCGGCGTACAGGCCCTCGACGTCGCTCAGGATGACCAGCTTGGTCGCGCCGAGGGCCACCGCGAGCGCGGCGGCGGCGGTGTCGGCGTTGACATTCAGCACCGCGTTGTCGGACGGGTCGCTGTCGAGGTCCGGCGCCACCGAGGAGACCACCGGGATGCGGCCCGCGTCGAGCAGGTCGGTGACCGCCGTCGGGTCCACCGTCTCGACGTCGCCGACCAGCCCGATGTCGACCGGCTCGCCGTCGACCATCGCGGGCCGGCGGCGGGCGCCGAACAGCGCGGCGTCCTCCCCCGAAAGTCCGACGGCGACCGGACCGTGCTGGTTGAGCAGGCCGACGAGCTCGCGACCGACCTGGCCGGTGAGCACCATCCGGACGACCTCCATCACCTCCGGCGTGGTGACCCGCAGGCCACCGCGGAACTCGCTGGTCAGACCGAGGCGGCCGAGCATGTCGGCGATCTGCGGTCCGCCGCCGTGGACCACCACCGGCCGCAGCCCGGCGTACCGCAGAAAGGCGACGTCCTGGGCGAAGGCGGCCTTCAGCTCACTGTCGACCATGGCGTTGCCGCCGTACTTGACGACCACCAGTGCACCGCGAAACCGCTCCAGCCACGGCAGGGCCTCGACCAGCACGCCAGCCTTGGTCGCGGCGGCCGCCAGCGCCGCCGTGTCCCGCAGGGCGCTGGCGGCCGCCACGCCCCTCATGGCGCGATGCCGGCGACCGGCAGGCCGGTGGTCTCCGGCCAGCCGAACGCGATGTTGGCACACTGGACCGCCGCTCCCGCGGTGCCCTTGCAGAGGTTGTCGACCGCCGCCACGGCCACGACGCGGCCAGCCTGCTCGTCCAGGGCCACCTGCAGCTGCACGCTGTTGCTGCCCGTCACGTCGGCGGTCCGCGGCCATTGGCCGCCGGCCAACAGGTGCACGAACGGCTCCCTCTGGTATGCCGCCTCCCAGATCGCGCGCACCTCACCGCCCGTCGTCCCGGCCAGGACCCTTGCTGTGCAGGTGGCCAGGATGCCGCGAGCCATCGGAGCCAGCGTGGGGGTGAAGGACAGCGAGACGGGCGCTCCGGCAGCCCGGCTGAGGTTCTGGACCACCTCGGGGGTATGCCGATGGCCGCCGCCCACGCCATAGGCCGACATCGAGCTCATGACCTCGGCCCCGAGCAGGTGGGGCTTGGGCGACCGCCCCGCGCCCGAGGTGCCGCTCGCTGCCACGACGACCACATCGTCCGGCTCCAGCACGCCCGCGGCGAAGCCAGGCGCCAGCGCGAGGCTGACCGCCGTCGGGTAGCAGCCCGGAACGGCGATCCGCCGGGCTCCGACTAGGGCGTCACGGCCCCGAGCCCCTTCGGGCAGCGGCAGCTCGGGCAGGCCGTAGGGCCAGCTCCCGGCATACGGGGAGTCGTAGAAGCGCTGCCACTGTGCCGCGTCGGCGAGCCGGAAGTCGGCTCCGCAGTCGATGACGACGACATCGCCCGGCAGCTCGGCGACCAGCGCAGCGGAGGCACCGTGCGGCAGCGCGAGGAAGACGACGTCATGACCGGCCAGGGTGGCTGGGGTGGTGTCCTGGAGCACCTCGGCGTAGAGCGGCAGCAGGTGGGGATGCACCGATCCCAGACTTGACCCGGCCGACGTGCCTGCGGTCACGGCGCCGATCTTGAACTGCGGGTGGGCGAGCAGCAGCCGGAGGATCTCCCCTCCGGCGAACCCGCTCGCGCCTGCCACGGCTGCCCGTATCACTTGCATGACTATACGCGGAATTGAGTAATCATGCAGGATCGGTGCCGTGCGTCAGGCGGTTCCGCGCTGCCTGGCTCCGGTCCTGGCGGCGGCAAGCTCGACCGCGGAGTCGCGGGCCCGGCTGACCTCGCCGGTGGTCAGGGTGCGGTCCGGGGCGCGCAGGACGAGCCGATACGCCAGCGACTTGTGCCCAGCACCGACCTGCGTGCCGGTGTATACGTCAAACAGCTCCAGTGATTCGAGCAGCTGGCCTGCGCCCTCGCGCAGAGCCGCCGTTACGTCGGCTGCAGGCACGCCCTGCTCCACGACGAGGGCCACGTCGCTGAGCGCAACCGGGTACGCCGAGAGCGGCACCGCCTGGATGACGCGGTCGCTGGCCGCGATCAGGACATCCAGGTCGAACTCAGCCGCGCAGGTCCGCGGAGGCAGCCCGAGCCGGGCCAGCACCCGGGGATGCAGCTCACCCGCGTGGCCGACCAGCAGGCCCGGCTCAGCCGACTCCGGCGGCTCGGTCGGCACGGCCGGCTCGGTCGACCCAGCCGGCTCAGCCGACTCCGGCGGCTCGGTCGACCCAGCCGGATGCCCGCCCACGGACAGGCGCGCACACCGGCCCGGATGCCACGGCGCGTGCACGTCGGCGGTGAGCGACAGGGTCAGGCCGACGGCGCGGGCAACGGTCTGGACGACCTCGACCGCGTCGGACCAGTCGGCCGGCCGGCCGGGACCCCACCAGCCGGCGGGGTCGGCGTCGCCGGCCAGCACCAGGGCGACCCGGCGCGGCTGGGGCGGCACGGCGTCGCGAATCTGCTGCAGCGTCGCGTCGTCCGGGCGGCGGTCGACCCCGGGTACCGGAGCGGGGAGGGAGCCACGTAGCCCGGGCCTCGCAACCAGCCCGACCTCGAAAAGCGCCACGTCGCGCTGCCCCCGGGAGAGGTTGCGCCGCAGCCCGTCGACGAGGGTGGACAGCACCGAGGTCCGCATCAGCGGGAGTTCCTCGGACAGCGGGTTGGCCAGCCGCAGCGCATTGCGCCGGTCATCGTCGGGTTCCAGACCCAGGTCGTCGGCCAGTGCCGAGGAGACGAACGGGTAGGTGAGCACCTCCACGAAGCCCTGCTGGGCCAGCGAGTCGGCAACGACGCGGCGGATCCGTTGCGCGTGGCTGAGCCCGCGGCCGCCGGTGGCTTTCGGCAGCAGCGAGGGGATCGCGTCGTACCCATGCAGCCGCACCACCTCCTCGCAGAGGTCCGGGCCGGTGCGCAGATCGGGGCGCCAGGACGGCGGCAGCACCCTCAGCACCGTTGGCGCGGTCGGCGGCTCGTGCACGTCGCAACCGATGGCGCGCAGGCTGCCGATCACCTGTTCCGGCGTGTACGCCACGCAGACCAGCCGGGTGGGCAGTTCCGGGTCGAGCTCGATCGGCTCCCGCGGGCGACGCTCGTCGACGTCCGTGACCGGCCCGTCCGCCGTACCGCCGCCGAACCGGGTCAGCAGCTCGACCGCCAGCTCGGCGGCCGCCGCAGGCAGGTCGGGGTCGACGCCTCGCTCGAATCGCCGCGAGGCCTCGGTTGAGAGCTTGTGCCGGCGCGAGGACCGGGCCACCGAGGTGGGGTCGAAGTGCGCCGCCTCGATCAGCACGTCCGTGGTCGCCGACGTCACCTCGCTGGTGGCGCCGCCCATGACGCCTGCGATCGCGAGCGGCGAACCGGTACGCCGGAATCCGGCTGCGGCCGGGCCGACCTCGCCTTCCTCGCTGTCGGAACCGTCGGAGCTGTCGGAGCTGTCGGAGTCGTCGCGACCGCCACCGTCGGGGGACGTGGTGACGAGCAGGTCGTCGGCGTACAGCGCCCGCTCCACGCCGTCCAGGGTCGTGAGTCGCTCCCCCTCGCTCGCCCGGCGGACGACGACCGGGCCGGGCAGGGTCGCCAGGTCGAAGGCGTGCAGCGGCTGGCCGAGGGTGAGCATGACGTAGTTGGTGACGTCCACCGCTAGCGAGATGGGCCGCATGCCCTGCTGGGTCAGCCGCCGCTGCATCCAGTGCGGAGTGGGAGCCGAGGCGGCGAGCCCGCGGACGATACGGGCGACATACCGGTCGCAGCCAGGGGTTCCGCCCAGCGGCGCGCGGTCGTCCAGCACGACCGGGTATCCGCCGGAGCTGGCCGCGGGCGCGTCGCGGGCGGGAGCCGCGGCGGGGTCGCGGAAAGGGGCTCCGGTCGCGTGACTGTACTCCCGCGCGATGCCCCGCATGCTCAGGCAGTAGCCGCGGTCGGGGGTGACCGTGACCTCGACGACCTCGTCGGCCAGGCCGAGCAGCGCGACGGCGTCCTCGCCCGGCTTCAGGTCCACCGCCGCGTCGCCAAGGAGAGCCTGCAGGAGCAGGATCCCCGCGTGGTCCTCGCCGAGGCCGAGCTCACGGGCGGAGCAGATCATGCCGTTGCTGACATGGCCGTAGGTCTTGCGGGCGGTGATGGCGCCGTCCTGCCCGGGCAACAGCCCGCCGGGCAGGACCACGACGACCAGGTCACCTACCGCGAAGTTGAGCGCACCGCAGACGATGCCCTGCGGCGTACCCTCGCTGACCCGCTGCCCGTTGTCCCCGACGTCGACCTGGCACCAGCGGATCGTTCTGCCGTTGCGCTGCGGCTCCTCGGTGAACTCCAGGACACGGCCGACGACCAGCGGCCCGACGACGTCGCCGCCGTGCAGGCCCTCCTCTTCGAGCCCGAGCCGCACCAGGCTCCCCGCGATGTCGCTGCCGGTCACGCCTTCGGCGACGTCGACGTACTCGCGCAACCAGGACACCGGTGCCCGCATCAGATCTCCATCCCGAACTGCGAGCTGAACCGCACGTCCGCCTCGACCATCTCGCGCATGTCCTGGACGCCGTTGCGCAGCTGCAGCGTCCGCTCGATCCCGAGCCCGAACGCGAAGCCGGTATAGCGCGTCGTGTCCACGCCGCAGGCCCGCAGGACCGCCTCGTTGACCATCCCGCAGCCGCCCAGCTCGATCCACCCCGTGCCGCCGCACGTGCGGCAGGACCGGTCCACGGCCCCCCGGCCGGCGCAGACGAAGCATTCGAAGTCCATCTCGGCGCTGGGTTCGGTGAACGGGAAGTACGACGGCCGAAGCCGGGTGCGGACGCCGGCACCGAACACCGTGGCCACGTAGTGATCGAGCGTCCCCCGTAGATGCGCCATGGTCAGCCCCTCCGCGACCGCGAGGCCCTCGATCTGGTGGAAGACGGGGGTGTGCGTGGCGTCGAGCTCGTCGGTGCGGTAGACCCGGCCGGGGCAGACGACGTACACGGGCAGGTCCCGCTCGAGCAGCGTCCGGACCTGCACCGGCGAGGTGTGCGTGCGCAGGACGAGGCCGGCCTCCGGCGGGTCGACGAAGAACGTGTCCTGCATCTGCCGGGCCGGGTGGTCGGCGCCCAGGTTCAGCGCGTCGAAGTTGAACCACTCCGCCTCCACCTCCGGCCCCTCGGCGACCTCCCAGCCCATGCCGACGAACACGTCGCAGAGCAGCTCGGCAGTGAGCTCGATGGGGTGGCGGGCCCCGATCCGGCGGCGGTGCAGCGGTGCCGACACGTCGACGGTCTCCTCGACCAGGAGCCGCTCGTCCCGCTCGGCCTCGAGCTCGGCCTGGCGGGCGGCGAGGGCCTCAGCGACCCGGCTGCGCGCCATACCGACGCGTTTGCCCGCCTCGGCGCGGGCCGTCGGCGGCAAGGCCCCGATCTCGCGGTTGGCCAAGGCGAGCGGGCTGGCGTCGCCCTGCGCGGCGAGCCGCGCGGCCTTGAGCGCCTCGAGGTCCGGCGCTGCGGCGAATGCGGCGAGCGCCTGGTCGACGGCGGCGGAGAGGACGGCCGGGTCGAGCGCGCTCACCTCGACCGGGTCGTACTGCGTGTTGGGTCCAGACATGGTGTGACGTCGCGCCTTCGCTTCGGGGTTCGGGAGCTGGCGGCCAGGGCCGGGTGGAGTCCGGTGGCGTGCGACCGGCAAGTCTATGCGGGTGCGCACGCGAGTCGGACTCGCCGGAGGCTCGGCGCCGGCGCGGGTCAGATCAGGTGTTCCGGAGCGCCCGAAGGCAAGGTGAATCGGAACTGGGCGCCCCCGCCAGGGGCCTGACCCACGGAGACGCGGCCCCCGTGCGCCTCGACCAGCCCGCGGACCACGTAGAGGCCCAGGCCGGTGCCGCCGCGCCTCGAGCCGTGCCAGAAGCGGGTGAACACCAGCGGGTAGTTCTCGGGGGCGATGCCTTCGCCCTGGTCGCTGACCGTGACGGCGAGCGCGTCCGAGCCCCCCGGACCCTCGGTCGAACTCTTCATGACGCTCAGGCTGACAGTTCCGTCCCCGTGCCGCACCGCGTTTTCCATCAGGTTGCCAAGGATCTGGTCGAGCCGGTCGGGGTCGGCCCAGGTCTCCGGCAGCCCGGGGTCGACGACGAGTTCGAAGCGGTCGGGTTCGTTGCCGCTGGCGACCAGACGCTCGACGTGGCGCCTGACCGCACCGGGAACGTCGACCGGCTGCTTGCGCACCTGGAGTCGGCCGGCGTCGATCCGCGAGACGTCGAGCAGTTCGGTGATCAGCCGGGTGACCCGGTCGGCGTCCGCCTCGATCGTCTGCAGCATCAGCCGCTTCTGGTCGTCGGTGAACCGGCCCCAGCGGCGCAGCAGGGTCGAGGAGAAGCCCTTGACCGACGTCAGCGGCGAACGCAGCTCGTGCGCCACCGTGGAGATCAGGGCGGCGTTGCTGGCCTCGGCGCGGCGGCGCGCCTCGGCGTCGCGGACGGCCACGACCACCGCGCTCACCGGCTGACTGCGCCCGCGTCGGACGTACCTCGCGGTGACCAGCACCTCCGGTCCGCCGGGCAGCAGCAGGAGCTGCTCCCGGTGACCGGTGCGCGTGGCCAGCCCGCCGTACGGATCGACCCGCGACCACCACGGCCGCCCGTCGGTGTCCTGCAGGGGGAGGGCGTCGCCGAGGGATCTGCCGATCATGGCCTTGCGGGTCCGGCCGGTGACCCGGAGCACCCGCTCGTTGGCGTAGTGAACGACGTTGGAGCCGTCCGCGACGACCAGGCCGTCGGGGTGCACGTCGCCGAGCTTGGCCAACCCGAGCAGGGACTCGTCGTCCTCGCTCGCTGGTGCCAACCACGCCATGACGCGACCTTAGCGAGTCCCCCTGATGACAGGAGGCTCGTGCGCGGCGGCAGCGGAGGCGTAGAGGCACACGGTGGCCGCCATGGCGAGGTTCAGCGACTCGGCCAGGCCGTACACGGGCACGCGCACCACCTCGTCACAGGCGGCGACCACGTGCGGGTCCAGGCCCCACGCCTCGTTGCCGAGGACCCACGCGTGCGCTGCCGCGAGGTCGGTGCGGGTGTGCCCGAGGACGCTGTCCCCGTGGCCGTCGGCGGCGAGCACCGCCATACCGGCCTCGCGCAGCGCGCGCAGCGCCTCCCCCACCGGTACCCCCGTCACGACCGGCAGATGGAACAGCGAGCCCGCCGTGGAGCGGACCACCTTGGGGTTGTACACCTCGACGCTTGCATCGGAGATCAGTACGGCGTCCGCACCGGCGGCGTCGGCGGCCCGGATCACCGTGCCGGCGTTGCCCGGGTCTCGGACGTGGGCCAGCACCGCGAGCAACCGGGGCCGCGTATCGAGCACGGACTCCAGCGTCGCGTCCATCGTGGCGCATACCGCGAGCAGGCCTTGGGGCGTGCCGGTGTCCCCCATGGCAGCAAGGACCTCCGGGGAAGCCTGCTGGACCGGGACGCCAGCGGCAACCGCCTCCGCCACGATGGGCCGGAGACGGGCCGGGAGGTCCGGAACGGCATACAGGGCCCGGATGCCGTCCGGTCGATGGCGCACGGCCTCACGGACGACCTGCGGACCTTCGGCGACGAAGCTGCGCTCGCGGCGGCGGGCCTGCCGGCGGGACAGGGCACGCACCGCTCGGACCCGGTCGGAGCCGGTGTTGGTCAGGACCATCGCGCGGCCGGCCGGGGCGTACCAGCCGGCCCGATCCCTGATGCCCTGGTCCCGGCCGACCCGGTCCGGGCCTCTAGAGCCCGCCGCTGGGACGAGCCGGTCAACGGCGCTCGAGCGCCGTTGCCGCCACGCGGAGGTCGTCCACGAACGCCGCCCGCGCCGCGTCGCGCTGGTCGTCCGGGGCGCGCAGGACCGAGGACGGGTGGACGGTGGGAAGGAACAGGCGGCGCCCGGCCGCGGTGTCCGCCTCGATCAGCTCGCCCCGGTGCCGGGTGACCCGGAAGTCCGCGCCGAGCAACGTCTTGGCCGCGGTGGCGCCGAGGAGCACGACCAGTTCGGGGTCGACCGCGTGCAGCTCGGCCACCAGCCACGGCCGGCAGGCGGTCATGTGCACCAGGTCCGGGGTCTGGTGGATCCGTCGCCTGCCCCGCTCGGTGAAGCGGAAGTGCTTGACGGCATTGGTCACGTAGACCTCCCCGCGGGCGATGCCGGCGTCGTCGAGCGCGCCCTGGAGCAGCCGGCCGGCCGGCCCGACGAACGGTATGCCGTGCTGGTCCTCCACGTCGCCCGGCTGCTCGCCGACCAGGACGAGGCGGCCTCCGGCGTTGCCGGCCGAGAAGACGACCTGCGTGGCCGGTTCCCACAGCTCGCAGCCCCTACAGGAGGGTGCGGCAGCACGTAGCGCGGGGACATCCGCGCCGTCGGGTACCCAGGCACGTGCTCCCGGGCGCTCTGGGGTGCCGGGGACCGCCGGCGTGCTCACGCCGGCGCCGGCTCGGGCCAGCTCATCTGGCGCAGTTCAGGCAGCGTCGGTGCCGACGCTCGCGGGGGTGCCCGCCACGGAACGGTCGCTCCCGGCGGGGGCCGGGGCGTGGGTCTTGGCCAGTTCAACAAGGGCGGCGAACGCGGCCGCGTCGTTGACGGCCAACTCCGCCAGCATGCGACGGTCCACGTCCACCTCTGCCGCCTTCAGGCCCTGGATGAACCGGTTGTACGTCATCCCGTTGGCGCGCGCGCCGGCGTTGATCCGCTGGATCCACAGGCGGCGGAAGTCACCCTTACGTGCGCGGCGGTCACGGTAGGCGTAGCCCAGTGAGTGGGTGACCTGCTCCTTGGCCTTGCGGTACAGCCTCGAGCGCTGCCCGCGATAGCCGCTGGCGCGTTCGAGGACGACCCGGCGCTTCTTGTGGGCGTTGACTGCCCGCTTCACGCGTGCCACGTGATTGCTCCTTCGTCATCAGTTCCTGCATCGGTCGTGCGTCGATTCGTGCGTAGGTCCGTGCTCGGTAGTGGTCGGCCCGGGGCGGGTCTGTGCCCGCGCCCGTGCCTGCCAACCGGTATGCCGTTTGGGCTCTGCCGTTGCTAGGGACTGGGGCCGGCCGGCGGGACCGCCCACACCAGGGGTTCTACTTGCCGAGCAGCTTCTTGATCTTCTTGGCGTCAGGCTTGGACAGTTCCACGTCATTGGCGATCGAGCGGATGAACCGGGAACTCTTGTGCTCCAACAGGTGCCGACCGCCGGTCTGCTCGCGCATCACCTTGCCGGAGCCGGTGATCCGGAAGCGCTTCTTGGCGCCGCTGTGCGTCTTCATCTTCGGCATAGCAGCCGATCTCCTTGGTGTCGTCGTGCGGTGTCGTCGTGCGGTGCGGTGTCGTCGTGCGGGCGGTGCGTCCGACGTGCTGGATCAAGCAGGTGATGCCTCGTGCCACCCGGACGGGGACCGAGCCGGTACGTCGTACCTGTGGGCAGGCAGTTGAGCGCTAGCGCCCCGCCGGCGCCCGCTTCGGCGCGGCGGGACGGGGCGTACCGGCGACCGCCGGCGCCGGCTGTGCTGGTTGTGCGGGCTGTGCTGGCTGTGCTGGTTGCGCCGGCTGTGCTGGCTGTGCCGGCTGTGCTGGCTGTGCCGGTTGTGCTTGCTGTGCCGGTTGTGCTTGCTGTGCCGCTTGCGCTGGCTGTGTAGACGCTGCGGGGCGCGTGCCCAGCGCCGACGCCGGGCGAGCCGACGCCGGGCGAGCCGCGGCCGGTCGCGCCGCGGCGGGACGAGCCGCAGCCGGGCGGCTCACGGCGGGCTGGACCGCTGGCACGGGATCTGCCACGGGCGCCGTCGCCGGCGCGGCGTCGTCTCCCGAGTCCTGCTCGGCCGGGCCCGCAGTACTACCGACTTGATCGTCACCGTCGTCGGAGTAGGCATGCAACCCGTCCTCCTCGCGGCGACGGCGTTGCTCTGCCTTGGCCTCGGACTTGCGGCGGGTGGGCCCGATGACCATGACCATGTTGCGGCCGTCCTGCTTGGGTGAGCTCTCGACGAAGCCGAGGTCGCCGATGTCGCCGGCCAGCCGCTGAAGCAGGCGGAAACCCAGTTCGGGGCGCGACTGCTCACGCCCACGGAACATGATCGTCACCTTGACCTTGTCGCCCGCCTTGAGGAAGCGCTCGACGTGGCCCTTCTTGGTGCCGTAGTCGTGCGGGTCGATCTTCGGGCGGAGCTTGATCTCCTTGATGACCGTGTTGACCTGGTTCTTGCGTGCTTCTCGCGCCTTCATGGCCGCTTCGTACTTGAACTTGCCGAAGTCCATGAGCTTGGCGACCGGCGGCTTAGCCATCGGCGCGACTTCGACGAGATCGAGATCTGCCTCCGCGGCCAGACGCAGCGCGTCCTCGACGCGGACGATGCCGACCTGCTCACCGTTAGGGCCAACCAACCGCACTTCCGGGACCCGGATGCGGTCGTTGATACGAGGTTCGCTGATGTGGTGCTCCTTGGATCGGGTGTATCGGACTGACCACGCAAGCAAGAGGCGGGAACGACAAAGGCTCCTCGCAGCCACTGGCGCGAGAAGCCCGGTCACCACATCCGACCCCGAACCGCTGGTACGCCGCACCCCCCCGATCGGGAGTGGCTCGGCGCCGCACGCTCGATCCCTGACGGAACCCCGGTGCGGTGGAGCGGACCGTGGACCCGGCGACTGTGCTGGCTGCCGGATATCGGCAGGGCGTCGTCGTCGCGGGTGGAAGCTGATGCCGCTGCTTCTCTTGGCTGGTCGCCCTCGGTGAGGAGGACGACTGGTCTGTGCCAGGGTACCAGGATGAGCAGCTCCGGCCCGAATCATCCGGACCGCCAGCAGTCCGGGCGTACGGCGACGGAGGCCGCCCGGGACATCGCCGATGTCCCGGCCGTCGAGGTCATTACGGCGGCAGCGGTCCACCTGATGAGCGCGGCCGCCGTCAAGTGCGGCCTGGCCGAGGACGCCGATGCTGCGGAGCACCTCGACCTGGACGAGGCGCGGCGCCTGATCTCGGCGCTGGCGGGGCTGGTGACGGCTGCCGCGCCGGATCTCGGCCCGCAGCACGCCGGGCCGCTGCGCGACGGCTTGAAGACGCTCCAGCTCGCCTTCCGTGAGGCATCGGTCGTCCCGGATCCGCCGGGCCGCGGACCCGGTGAGCAGCTCACCGGGCCGGTGAACTGACCCTCTCGTCGCCAGATCCGAGCGCCTGCCCCGCCGAGCGCAGCGAGAGCGACCCTTCCCCCGGGGATCCCGCATCCGGCACGTGCGCACTCAGCTCTTGCACCGACGCCTCTGCGGGGCGCCGCAAGCGCTCGCCGAGGGCGCCGGCGACAATGGTCCCGGCGCCGGCAACCGCGATGCCGATGACCGCGACGAGCGTGAAGCCGGCGCCGGATCCGGCTCGGTCGATGGCCACACCGGCTATCGGAGCGCCGAGGGCGGAGCCAGCCGTCATGGCCGAGCCATGCCATCCCATGGCTTCGCCGCGTGCCCGGTCCGGCACCAGACGGCTCACCGCGTCCACGGTGGCGGTGATGGTGGGAGCGCAGAAGAGGCCAGCCAGGACCGTCAGCCAGGCCAGCGGCCATGGCCCGGCTGCGAAGGCGAGCGGCAGGGTGACCACACCCAGGCCGGCGAGCAGCCCAAAGACCGGAAGAGGGCGGCGTAGCGCGCCGTACACCAGGCCGCCGACGATGGACCCGAAGCCCCAGAGGGCCAGCGTCGGGCCGAGCAGGGGCACAGCGCCGAACTCCCGCAGAGCCGCCACAAGGGCGACGTCCGTGCCCGAGAGGATCACCGTCGAGACCGCCGCCGCCGCCAGGACAGCAACCAGGGGCGAGGTGAACCAGCTGCGCCGGGTCGGAGCGGACTCCTCACCGGTGTGGTCCCCGGACGTGGGCGGGTTGACCCACCAGATGGCTGCGCCCGCCACCAGTCCGACCATTTCGACGGCGAACAGCACCCACGAGGTGGACCAGGCCGTCGCCGCCCACACGCCGATGACCGGGCCGACCATGAACGACAGCTCGACGGCCACCGCGTCCAGGGACAGCGCCGTCCGACGGTCCTGCTCCGGCACGGCCGTGATCATCGCCTGCCGGATCACCGAGAACGTGGGCACGACGAACAGTCCCGCCACAGCCGCCAGCACCAGCAGCGGCAGATAGCCGACGAACGGGGCCACCGACCAGCAGACGCCGGTCACGGCCAGGGTCGGGACGAGGGTGCGGCGCAGACCCACGCGGTCCAGCAGCCGACCCCGCCACGGACCGCTGAGCGCCATAGCCACCGTGGCCGCGGCAGTGGCTAGCCCCGCGGCGCCGTATCCCCGGCCGAGGGTCTGAACGACGTGCAACGTCAGCACCACGCCGCCGGCGAACATCGGGATGCGCACGAAGATGCCGAGCAGCAGCGCCGACCGTGCCGCCGGGACGGCGAGGACACGGCGGTAGGAGGCGAGCGGCATACCGAGCACGAGAGAACCCTGGCACAGGGATACGACACCCCACGACGGGTATTAGCGGTGGCCACCTCCTGCCGCGTGCCCGGATCGGCGGGAATCCACCACGTCAGGAGGGGCGGATCGCGAAGTTGATGGCGTCGATCCGGCCACGAGCCTCGCCGTCGGTGGCGATCCGTTCGCCGACCCGCGTCACCAGCGCCTGGACCGCGCGAGCGTCGAGCCCCGGCCGCAGGGCGAGCGCGATCCGCAGCACACCCGCGCCGACCGGCTCGCCCGCCTCGACCAGCACGGCTGCGACGTCGGGCTCCTGGTGCGCCGCGTGACGCACGGCCGTCACGACGAACGGGTCCTCGTACGCCGGGCACCAGGCCCGCTGCTGTGCCAGCGCCCAGACCATGCTGGGCCGGAGCACGACCGAGACGTCGGCGCCGAGGTCGACGATCATCACCTCGCAGCGCTCTGCCACTGCCGCCTGCGCGGCCCTAGCCGCGGCGACCGGCACCGGACGCGCATCCGGATCCCATGCGGACAGGACCGCGATGCTGGTGAACGCGGGAAGCGCGCGCTGACCGTCCGGCGCGGTGATGGTGACCGAGGACATGTCGGTGGAGGTCTGCTCACGCTGACGGTCTCCGGCGACCACGGGCACGAGCAGCCGCGCCGCGGACATCCGCTCCATCAAGGCCCGCTCGTCATCCGGTTCCTGCATCGCCCGCAGGAGCACCGGGTCGGCCGACCCGTCATCCCCCTCGAAGCCGGTGCCGGCCAATATCCGGCCGGCGAATTCAGGCGCAGGGCTCACGCCGGGCCGGCCACGTGGAGCGCGTCGGGCAACGTGAAGGCGCCCCGGTACAGCGCTGACCCGACGATCGCGCCTTCGACACCGAGATCGACCAGCCCGCGGATCGCCGCGATGTCGTCCAGCGTCGAGATACCCCCGGAGGCGATCACCGGCGCCGACGTGCGGGCGCAGACCTCACGCAGAAGCGGGAGGTTGGGCCCCTGAAGCATCCCGTCCTTGGTGACGTCGGTGAGCACGTACCGGGCGCAGCCCTCGTCATCCAGGCGCTCCAGCGTCTGCCAGAGGTCCCCGCCATCCGCGGTCCAGCCACGCGCCGCGAGCGTGGTCCCCCGGACGTCCAGCCCGACCGCGATGCGGTCACCGTGCTCGGCGATCGCAGCCGCCGTCCAGGCGGGGTCCTCCAGCGCCGCGGTGCCCAGGTTGACGCGGCGGCAGCCGGCACGCAACGCGCCGGTCAGGCTGTCCGTGTCGCGGATACCGCCGGACATCTCGACCGCGATGTCCAGCCGGTCGACGATCCGGGCCAGGAGCTCGCGGTTCGAGCCACGCCCGAATGCGGCATCGAGGTCGACCAGGTGAATCCACTCGGCTCCCTGCTCCTGGAAGGCCAGCGCGGCCTCCATCGGGTCGCCGAACCGGCCACCGCTGCCGGCGACGCCCTGGACCAGCTGGACCGCGGCTCCTGCGGCGATGTCGACCGCCGGCAACAGCTGCAACCGGGGGCGGCGGCCGGTCCCCTCCGCGTCGACTGCGCCGCGCGGGGTCGCGGCGCCGACGCTGGGCTCGACGCTCATCGCAGGCTCTCGACCCAGTTGCGCAAGAGCTGCGCACCGGCATCGCCGGACTTCTCGGGGTGGAACTGGGTCGCCCACAGCGGGCCGTTCTCGACGGCGGCGACCAGCGGCCCCCCATGCTCGGCCCAGGTCACCTTGGGCGCTACGACAGCGAAGCTGCCGGTGGGGTGCAGCGTCCAGCTCTGGGCGGCGTAGGAGTGCACGAAGTAGAAGCGCTCCCCCTCGATGCCGGCGAAGAGACGGGTGTCCGGCGGCGCCTGCACCGTCGACCACCCCATATGCGGGACCACCTCCGCCGTGAGGCGGTCGATGGCCCCCGGCCACTGGCCCAGACCGGGAACCGCGCCGTCGACGCTGGGCTCCGCGGACTCCTCGAAGAGCACCTGCATGCCGACACAGACGCCGAGGGTCGGCCGGTCGCCGGCGAGCCTGATGTCGATCAGACGGTCACCCTGGACCGCGAGCAGCCCGCGCATACAGGCGTGGAAGTTCCCGACCCCTGGCACGAACAGCCCGTCGGCGGCCAGCACCGCCTGGGGGTCGGCGGTCAGCTCGACGTCCGCCCCCGCGCGCTGCAGCGCGCGGACGGCAGAACGCACGTTGCCGCTGCCGTAGTCGAGTACCACCACCCGGAGCGTCATCACCGCTGCTCCAGCTCTGCCCGCTCCTTGGCGTCCTCGCGGGCGACGGCACGTAAGCGCGCGACCGAGCGAGGGGACGGCACGATGTCGACGCCACCCGCTGCTGCCGGGGCCACCGAGCCGTCGAGGAGGTCCCGACCGGGCAACGCAAGGGCGGTCAGCAGGTCTGCCAGGACGTCGAACGCCGTGCCGGACGGCTCGAGCAACACCTGCGCGATGCGGTCGGTGCCCGCGCCCACCGCCAGCCCTGCTGCCAGTGCCAGATCGGCAAACCTGCCAGGAGTCAACGGCCGCGCCAGCACCAGCGCATCGCCCGGCTGCCACACCAGCCACCGCGGTACGGCGCGCCGCCCGGAGCCGTGCACGGTCACGACTGCACGGACGCCCACGACGTACAGGCCGACCGCAGGGCGCAGCGCACCGGGAACCGGGCGCGCGGCAAACAGCTCGACGCCGCCGGCCTCCCCGCGAGCCTCCCTGCCGGCCTCCCCGCGAGCCTCCCTGCCGGCCTGCCCGCTAGCTTGTCGCGCATCCGAGGGAGCGGGGCAGACGGCGGTCCAGCGCTCGAGCGGCACCACCTGCGCCGGTACCTGGCCCTTGCGGGCCCAGGCCTGCGCGCGGTCGGGTCGTCCGCGGGTGAGCAGCAACCCGCGGTCACCCGCGGCCGGAGCCGCCGTGCGGCGGAGCGGGTGGTTTTGGTGTTTCGACGGTCCCTCTGGCACGTCGGTCACGGCGCTAGAGACTGCCCTTGGCGCTCGGCACGCCGTCGACCCGCGGGTCGACGGCGACGGCCGCCCGCAGGGCGCGCGCGACGGCCTTGAACTGGGCCTCGACCAGATGGTGCGGGTCGCGGCCGCTAAGCACCCGCACGTGCAGCGCGATACCGGCGTGCAGGGCGAAGCTCTCGAAGACGTGCCTGGTCAGCGAGCCA
>JAABUK010002988.1_pt1 | contig 29343 bp, 27 predicted proteins | sample 5559141 | NCBI WGS metagenome assembly JAABUK01 (sample SAMN10711869, study PRJNA513367) | rock metagenome | isolation source: Antarctica rocks | place: Antarctica: Victoria Land, Pudding Butte nord | collected 2016-01-03
CTTGTTCTGGCTTCCAGCCAGCGGATCGGCCTCCGCGTTGACCGGTGCCTGGGCGACGACATCAGCGATCGAAGCGGGTGGGGGCGTTGGGGGCGTCGCGCCCGCCTGAATGAACGAACCGCTGTGGTAGATCGGGTGGTTCGGCCCGGCTTCATCGAAAAGTCCCATCGAATGAATCTCCTTTGTGTTGACTGCAGCGAACTGACTTCTGCACATTTTATGCAGAAGTCAGTTCGCTGCAGTATTGCTTAAGTGAGGAACTGGCTTTGCCAGGGACGCAGTTCCTCTACATCATGCGTCCCCGAGCGGGCTATCGGCAGATGCCGCTGCGACTGGCTGCAGGTCGTGGCAGCCCCAGGCACTGCCTTCACCCTCAGTCACTTCGACCTCCTGACCTGCGAGGTCTTGAAGGATGTGCTGCAAGCAGCGCCAGTCGCCCAGGAGCAGCAGCGCATCACCATTGGCGGCTTCGAGGGTCAACGTTGCCAGACCCGATCCAGAAGAGGTCTCTTCGCTCTGGACAAGGCCATGATCTCCTATCTCTGCGAGTCGGATCATGTTGCTTCCCCTGCCAGTTCTTCTGGCTCCAGGACGCCGATGTCGATGCCCGTCGCATCGCGGTTGCGGCGTATCTCACGCTTGGCTTGCGCGATGTCCTCAGCTGTGTGACACGGCTCGCTGATCAGGCAGAACCAGGCTCCATCAGACCCGGAAAGCTCGTCGTAGAAGACGAGTCCGTTCGTGGTGACGCATCCCAGTCGCCTCAAGCGATCGGCCTCCTGGTGACTGAACTGATGAACAAGCCTGCCCTGCTGCTCGATCACAATGGACATGAGTCCTCCCTGTGGATTGGAGACGTGAGGAGCGGAAAACTTGAACTCAAGTCTCCGCTCCTCAGCGTGAGCCCTCCAGAAGTTCTCCAGAGTGCGTCTTCCCTGTAACCTCGGCTCACTCTTGAGGTTCAGCCTCGATTGCACGGCGCTCCTCTGCGCGGACGTAGATGCCGATGCTGATCGAGAACTGGTAGGCCGCGTCCAAGATCACCAGGGCCTTCGAGTAGCCCTGCTCTCGCAGTTCCTGGATCGCCTCCAGAGCCGCACTCTCACCCACACTTCGGGCGTAGGTCGAGGAGTAGGAGGCCAACATCTCGCCCGTTGAGGAGTCGAACTCCAGGTTCTTCTCGAAGTGGATGGTGTCCGGGACGGGCATCTGCACCGCGATGAGATGCGGAGCCCTGGCCAGATTCAACGTGGCTGTAGCCGAGTCGTAGAGCGGATCGTCCTCATCCTGGGGTGCCTCTACGACGACCTTCTCGATCTCGTCCAGAGGCACCCAGTTGGATTGCTGGGCGATGTAGGACTTGAGAGCGCAGGGAAGACAAAGCACCTCAGCGTCTTGGATCGTGTAGTAGTTCTCCCAGGTGTAGTTCTCGGCCATCACGCGGCAGCAATCGCCGCACTCGAAGTAGCCCTCGGCGGGGCTGCCGGTGCAGCCATCGTGATGTTCACACAGGAAGATGGCGTCCTTGGCGTCGGGGCCGTAGATGTCGTGGACGACGTAGCCGTAGTCGGCGGCTGCCTCATCGCCGTTCCACGAGCACACCAGGCACTGGTGCTCCGAGGGATTGGCGGCCTGCTGCTCGAAGGTCTGGGTCTGGGCTGCTTCGGCAGCCTTGTTGTTGAGGCGGATGATGTCGGGCAAGCTCCACATTTGTGGGTTCTCCCTTTGATAGGTTCGGGGCTGCAACATCAATATGTTGCAGCCCCTGGTTGAGCAGCCGCTTCAGATGAGCGACCGCGTGGTGCAAGTAGTTGGAAGGGCGGTTGATGTGTTGTGGCTACAACTCAACCTCGCCCTCGCAGCCTTGAGGTGGAGGCTGGGTCACCTGGGCGTTGAGGATGGAGTCGAGCACGCTGTCGAAACGGCGTGTCAGGCCATCTCTCTGGCTCATCTCATACTCGGGGCCGTAGCCGACCCTGCTGAAGCAGAGCAACTCGGCATCAGCCCATTGAGCGTCCAGCCCTTCCGAATGCACCTTGACCTCATCACCAAGATGGTGCTTGAGAACCAGCAAAACGCAGGTCACGCCCAAGTCATACGGCTTAAAGTTCGTGCGGCAATAACCGGACAGAAGCCCATCCAGCCTATACGAAACCGCGTGCTCCGGCAGCACCCGTTCGAGCACGAAAGTGTCGTGGTCACACCGCCCCTCGCAGGCACGAGAGGCGAGGATCGTAGCCCCTGACCAGACCCCCAGCACGGGGTCTTCATCGTCATGAGCCACACCGCTGGCGTCAGGATCGGGCCAGGGCTGACGAATCGACGGGTTGACCGCGTGGGGGCAGTTGCGTTGCCCGTTGAAGGTGATGCACTGCAGGTCGAAAACAGGCTCTCCTTTTCCTCCCGGCCCTGCCAATGGCGCGTCGTGCTCGCGCAGCGCCCGAGCAACTACCCGTGCGTCCTGCACAACACGCTGGAAGAGGCGGGCGTCCAGCGCACGCGGACGGTGCCAACTATGGCCGTAGGACATCGACACCTTCCTCGGCTGGTTCTCGCGCGCTGGGTGCATCTCGCTGCCCTTTTGAACGAGCCAGGTCGTTCGCACCCAGGCCAAATACATCCAGGGCCTGCTGCTTGACTGCAGCAGGATCAGCGTCAAGCCTGAATATCGACTCATCGTTGGCCAACAGATCGTTCCCAAAGGCGGCAACAACCGGATGCAGGTCAAGGCCACACCTCTCGATGATCAGGCAGCAGGCGAGCACCTTGAACGCCTCATACAGCTCGCCTATACCGACCTGTCCCTTGAGAGCGTCCAACACTTCCTCGTAGTTGCTGAACTGATGACGCACATGGGAACAGATGGCCCGGTCGGTCACCACCTCCTCTTCCGGGTAACGATCCATCAAGAACGCTGCTGTCTGGCTGACCAGCCATTTACGGCTTGGAGGATTTTGCAGGCCTTTGATCTTGAAGCGATTGACTTGCCGGGTGGCGAGTTGTCGGGCCTTCTCGCGTTTGGTTGCCACCGCCTTTGCTGCTGCTGGTTGACGAATGCGCTGGCTCGCTCGATGTTCCTGAACAAGGTCGTCATTTGACCTCATCCACTCCTCGACGCGGGTGCGGAGAAAAAGCTGCATCGGTGCGGCGCTGCGGTAGCAGGGGTTCACCTTTGTCCTGTCCGGTGGCCCCATCATCTTGATCAGGCAGTCGTTCAAGTCGAACTTCTCCTTGATCTGCGCCTTGGACATATAGAGGTCTGAAGCCTCTTGTTGCGTCATCGAAGTTCCTTTGTGTTGTGAAACGGGAAGGGGTTTGGTGCCAGGGTAAACCTGGCCTAACCCAGAAGTAGAGCGTGGAGAACGAGTAGGAACTCGCGACTGCCACGCTGGAGCGGCGGGGATGTGGGAATGCCGCACCTGATACGGTGCCGAACAACCGGGGCGTTGGCCCAGGATTCCTATCTTCGCCAGGGGATGGTTGAGACCGATCAACCATCCCAACCATCCCCTGGCGAAGCGTGTTCAGTCCACGAGGGACTGCATCTCCGGCGCTACGGACATCACCAGGCCCGCATGATCATCCATGCGATACTCGGTGCCGAATCCCAGCCTGCTGTAGCACAGCAACTTGGTGTCAGACCACTGCCTGTCCGAGCCATCTGAGGACACCTGGAATGCATCGCCGAGGTGGTGCCTGGCGATGAGCAGAACAGCAGTGACCGCGAGGTCGTAGGGCCGAAACGCCGTCTTGCAGCAGTCGAAGTAGAGGCCATTTTCGTCTGGTTCCTGCCACTTCTCAAGCTGGAAGACGCGGTCGATTGCGAAGGTCTCGTAGGAGCAGTCACCATTGCAGACCCTTGTATGGAGCGTGGCCCCGGCGAACCACTGGCCCGCAATGGCATCCTCGCCCTCGGTCGCTACTCCGGTCGCGTCCTCGCTTGGCCATGGGATCACGATGCTGCTGTTCTCCTGGTGGCCGCAGTTGACCGAGCCGTTGAAGGCGATGCGAGGAGACTTGAACTCGGGCGCGCCCGTGCCCATTGGCCCGGCCAGCAGAACGCCGTAGTCCTTGATCGCTTCCGCGATCACCCTGGTGTCCCGAACGACCAAGTTGAACTTGGCAGCATCGAGGACGCGGGGACGCCGAAGATAATGGGTGTAGCCTATAGTCAGGAACCTCCTTGGATGTTGTCGTTGGGCACCCTACTGGCGGCCATCGAGGTGGGCCAACAAATGCTCATGCGCTTCTACTTGCGAGGAATCGCAGCGGTCTTGTGGCAATCGCTGCCCAAGCTGTGCTGGGTTACCGCGTGGCCCTACGGGTTCGGAGCACGCGCTCTGGCGCTGCCTGTGGTCGTGCTGGCAAGTCGGTTGGTTGTCATAGCTCACCCCCTGGAATCAGGATCGAGGTGCTGGTCAGGCACCCCGGCAAAGAGCGGTTGATCGCGTTTACAAAAACCCTGCACCCGAAACACAGATTGGATTTTTTTTAGGGTTCAAGCATCCGGGGAATCGCTCGCTCGCTCTCCTCAATGAGGCATCGCCTGAGAGGTCGCCCGGAACTGTTGCTGGTAGAGCACGGAACCGTGGAGAGTGCGGCTCACTACTGATGAAGGGCTACAGGGTGGAAGTTGGACTGGTCGACATTGGACAACCCGCACCCGGTGGTCAACAGGTCTGACTGCAGACCCCAAGGACGGGTAGCCGCTTTACTGATGGGCGGCAACGATTCGTAAACCTGCGGAAAACACGGGCACACAAACGACGAAAGGCCCAGCCTCGTGTTGAGGCCGGGCCTTCTCTGGCGTGACATCTTCGCACCCTGTTGAGGTGGATGGGGCTGTTACGGATGGGACGAAATCAGGTCAAGATGACGGTGTCGAGTCGCAAGTCTCTTCATCTTCCGGCCATTCGATTTCTGGCCAAGGGAACTGCCCAGCGTCCACACGCTCACCATCTGGGCCGATACAGACGTCTGTCACCAGGGTGTTGCCCCTCTTCTCGCGAATACGAATATAGGTTGGCCCGTCCATCTGCTCTCCAAGAGAGGCCGCCTCCTCCCTGGCATTTTGCACCCACTCATCCAGTTCGCGTTGGCGCTCGATGGCCATACCTTCCAGCATCCGCTCGTAGTGCCGCCGATGCTGGTCATTGATGCCGCGCAGGTAGCGCAGGACGTAGTCGGCGTGGCGCTCGTGTAGATTGATGTAGCGCCGCGTGCGCATACCAGGAGGCCGCTGAGGAGCCAGAAACAGCGAGGCTCCAGGGAAATCACGCAACTGTTCAAAGATCGCGCATCGCGTTTTAAATTCCTCGCGGCCAGCAGCATCCAGACCCTTCCAGAGTGCCGCCCGAATCTTCAGAGCCTGTTCGATGCAGCGATCGCCGACTTGCTGCCGCTGGGACTGGTAGGCCAGGCGATGGCAGTGGCGACAGGCAAAGCCCTGCTCCGGCACAAAGTAGAGCACACCGACCCGACGTCCACATTCGTCCTCTCCCAGACCGCCACACATGAACCAGGGACGTGTGCCTCCGTAGGGACAGTCGGTGGACGTCAATGCAATTGACTGCTCCTGTGGCGTCCCCTCAATGCCAAGGTCACCAAACATCAGGTCGAGTCGATCTCCGCTTCGCAGCCCCGACACCGCGAACTCTTGTCTGGGGAACTGAAGCATCCACCCAGTGCTCTCTCGCAAATACCCTCTGCGTTGAAGTTCGGCGATTCGTAGAGCAGGGCGATTGTCAGCCAACGGCTTGCTGCCTGAATCTTTTGGCCTTCCTGGTTCGCGGAGCATTCCGTGACCTCCTAAAGACGGTTCCTGATTGGCATTTATCGAAATCATTTGGATTGTTCTGCTTGCACTTCCGCAACACCATCGATTCAGGGCTCAGCAATAAGGACTTCCTTGTTACCGACGAGCGTTGCTCTACGTTCGCTCCGACACCAGAAGGCGGCCTTCCCCAAGTGCATGGCCAGAGCAGGAGGTGAGTGCGCGACTGGTGCAGCCTCCGCCGCCTATCCCTGATAACAACGCGCTTGCAAGCTCACTTCAACGGTCTTCAGATCAGAAGGGACTGAATTGTGATGAGGTCAGGTTGGTCGGGTTGGTCAGGTTTAGGTAGATACACATCTCTTACTTTCCTCTCAGCGACACCTTCTGGCGCCACACGCCGAGAATAGTGGCAGAGCAGCCAGATCACGACATCGGAAAAGCCTCCATGCTGGTGAAAATTTCGCAGCAGGGAGGATTCCTTGTGATCAATCGGTGTCTTCATCTGGATCAGGCAGCGGGTATGGCAGACCAGGCATCCAGCCCCGTTCCATAAGAGCCAGGTCGAGATGCCGGTTGGTAACGAACAGCCGTAGCCGCCTGGGTAAGCGCTCGTGTTCCTCGTCTGAATACACCAGCCTACACAGGACTGTGGACGTAACCAGAACCTCGTAGGCGACCTGCAACGGCTTGCGACCACTGCAGGATTCGTCAATGAGGCCGACAAAGGACTGCAGGAAAGGAGGCAGAGGATCAGGGAGGGCATCCACCATCCCGGCCACAACACGCTCCAGCCACGCCTGTCGTTGTCCCGGAGAGGGTTGATCCCGATGTTGAGGATCGAGCCAACGTTTCAGGTCGCGTTCCCGTAATACGTCGATTAGCTCCCGCTCATGCTGCCGAACATCAGCCAGTAAAGAACCGGGAGTCTCGTGCCCTTGCTCCTGCAGCCGCACACGCTCACCATCGTGGGACACCTGAACACGGTGCCAGCGTAGATCAGCCAGGATCGCCTCTGCCCTGGCTATCGCCTCGGCGCTTGTCGTCGCGGCGCTCATGGCTGCCCCCTGTCGAAGAGAGAAGGCACAGTCACAGGCGGAGTATCAGCCCCTGCATCAAGACCCTGTTGCTCAACCAGAACCTGACCAACCTGACCATTCCGACCACTCATAGGAGTGACGCCAGCAGTCTCCTGATCCACATCCGCATCCACATCCGCTCCATCGCTGCCGGACAGGAAGCTCCGGTGCAGGTGCAGCACATCCAGGCGGCTGCCCCCGATGCTGCGCCGCACCGTCAGCACACCTCGACTGCTATCCACCGATAGAAGCAGGCCGCGCTCTTTGAGCCGCTTGTGCGCCGTTTTGGAGGTGACGACCAGGGTGTCACCGCTGGTCTCGCCCATGCGCTTGGCCACGTTGAACGCCGCATCCGGCTGCAGATACAGATCATCGCCATCGAGCCAGCCGATACGATCACCCATCGGCTGCCAGCAGGGGTAACCACCGGAGCGTTCGGACTCACGCCAGCCCCAACGCTGCGCATACTCAGGCATACCGTTGTCAATGGACGCGATGTAGGCCCGCCCGGAGGCGATAGCACCCTGCAGCAGTTCGCGGTAGCGGCGTGTCGGTTCGTTGGCGGATTGGCCCGCTGCCTGCCTGCTTCCCGACTCGGTCAACGCCTCCAGACAACGAGTCCACAACTCGGCCTTGGCTGCCTCGTTGATCACTCCCACATGAAGCGCAAAGTCCAGGAAGAAGCCGAAGCCCAGCACCAGTTGCGCGTAAATGTCCGAGGAGCGGCGATGCTGCCCCTGGTCGCACTGTCGATACTCCTCGACCTGGCGTGGCACATCGGCACGAACCCCCTCGAACACCGGAGCGATCCGTCTCAAGAACCCTGAGAGCACGGCAGCATAGAGGCCCTCCCTCGCATCCTTCTGGCAGATGCTCAGACGTTGCGGCGAGATGTCACTCGGCCCGACATCCAGCACCCAGGTGCGGGCACGCAACGATTGTCCAATCGGCAAATCCTCGCCCGTGCCGATCACAAGACCCTGCGGTGGCCGTTGCGGTCGTGGGGTGCCATCAGCCCGTAACCGTCCGCGACCCGAGTGGTTGCCTTGAGCACGCATGACTCGATCCGCCTTGGCGTGCATCCGCTGCACGTCCGCCGAGGAGCCGTGCGGGGCAAAGTCATCGATCACGCAAGCGGCATCCTTGAGTAAGAACGCCTGGATTTCCAGGGCGTTGTCCGTGCTCGACCACGAGGCGGGCAGGCGGCGTGAACTCCATGCTGCCCCGAAGAACTGTTGCAGCAGTGCGGCCACTTCGCTCTTGAATGTGCCGGAGGCCCCGACGAGGAACACATTGAAGTCGGTGCCGCCCAGCACGGCGCGGAACACGGCTGCCACCAGCGAAAAGGTGATGCGGTAGGGCCCCAGTTGCAGCAGGCGCAGCAGAGCATGAACCCCGGCTACCAGAATGGCCTGATCGGGATGGGAGGGCAATTGGAAGGCACTGAGATCACCGGAGAGGCGAACTTCGATCCCGGCGTCCTCGACACCGATGATTCCACCGCCATGGAGGTAACCCCAGCGACCATCAGGCATTTTGATCCAGCCCGTATGGGTGAACACCACCCTCTCCGGTGGATCATCCGAGAACTGCTGAATGGCGGCCCGCACATGGTCGCGCACACTGTTTCCCGCATGGAGGATGGCACCTGGCCCCAAGTCCTTGAGCACCCAGTTCAGCGAGGGGAACTCCCGCACCGGCACACGGCATCGAATGGTGCGCCCATTGAGGCGTGCCTCAATCTCGAAGGTCGTCTGCACCTCGGCTCCATCATCTTCTCGGGAAGCGCTCAGAATACGGGCCGTGAAATTGGCCAGGGGTGTCTCGACAACCCCGTGTGGCGTTGCCCTGGTCAATACCAGACCCTGGGGTGTCTCCAGGTAGGGACTACTGGTTGGCGTGCTGGAGTCACTGAGCGAAGCGTCCGCCTCGACTCCCCTCAAGTCATCTTGCGCCAGGGCGAACAGGTCTTGGATCGTGTGCCCAGCCGCCAGGTAGTCGTCCAGGCCAACTTTTTCCCCACCGGGGCCACAGGGCAGATAGATGATCTCGACCCTGGCCCCTCGACTTTCGAGGAAGGCCTTCAATCGCGCCATTGCCTGGCGCACAGGTGCTTTGGTCGCAACGTCCGAATCGAAGGCGATCAGCACCCGTCGCCCCTTGAGGGCGATCTCGTCCCAGATCGGGAGAGCGGTCATACCGCCGGACTCGTTTTTACCGCGCCAGTTCCAGACACCGAGCAGCCCGACACAGCACAGGCCGTGGCTGACTGCTGCATCCGCCTTTTTGACGCCCTCGGTTATGACAAGTGGTTTGTTGGGATCGCGGATTCCCTCACGAGTGCCAGGAGGAACGTCCACGGCGATATTCGCCCCGGCGATGGTCTCGTATTTCACGGACTTGCCGTCTCGAATGCGTGGCTCGTCGGGCCGCGCCTGATAGAGCACAACCGCACCTGTTGGCCCATAGATCGGGATCAGCAAGGCTGGCACACGGAGTTGGCTCCGGGCAAAACCCAGCGCCTGCAACTCGGACTTGCGAGTGACGGATCGGTAGCCACGGGCCTTCCGCACATCGGGGGTGATACCGGACTGCTCCAGCATCCTCTCGTGCCGGGTTAAAAGACCAGATTCTGAATCTGGAGTGAGGTGGGTTGTAGAAGGTGTTGGTGCCTCCGGGAGATGTGGGGAATCCTCCCGGCTGACGGCAGTGCCGTTCAACTGGTGGTGGCTCATCAAATAGTGGGTTCCTCTGGCGAGCATATAAGCCCGCCCGCTTATGCCCTGGCACAAATGTCTGATTGGCAAACGCTTGCCTGCCAGGTGGCCCGTGCCTGAATCTACGATGCGTGACCAACGTATTGCCGCCGTATACTGGTCGAATAGGCCTCGTGGCGAGGCCTTGTGTTCGAATGCTCCAGCGGCTCTGGCTGTGTAATGATCCTCGTGCTACTGATCCAGAACCGCAGGGCTGGTGGTGTTTATGTCCTCACGTCTGGCTACTGACCCAATGGTCACAGGATGCGGCAGCATCACCCATCGGAAGTTCCTGTGAGGGCGCGGTGAGTTAGTCCGAGCGATCCGGCACCTACTCACCCCAGCGGCTACATCGCGGTAACTGCGTGTGATGTAGCCGTTCGGGGTGAGTAGGTGCTGCTCCTGGCTCGAAATCAGGCTTACGCCTCTTCGAGTTCGGTATCCGAGTCGGGTTCCTGATCCGGGTCAGCGGCGGTGCTGGATTTAGCGGCGCACAGGTGCCTGATCGCCCTGTAGTTGGGACGAACCCAGAGGCCACTGTCGTCCCCAATTGGATACTCTGGAGACACGCCCCGATGCCTGAACCGAGACCGGCTATCATACCCCCACCAGTCCAGCGTAGAGATAACGTGGCTCCGGGAGAGGAAGGAGATGCAGCGCTTGATGGTGCTCACCGAGAAGCCGAATTTCTCGGTCAGGGCCTGGTAGCGGATGTCCAGGTAATCCTCGGCGTCATCCTGACGAAACGGTTTCGTCTCCTTGCAGGCCCCGGACGCGAGGTAATCCTCGTAGGCATGGAAAGTCTCGCCCTCCTCGGCATCCTCGCATGCCAAGGCATCCTCGTATGCCTTGGCATCCAGGGCATCCAGTTGGCGGCGCAATGTCCGGCAACGGATAACCTTCGGGTGATCCTCGTCCAAGATCGCCCTCCGGCGATACGAGTCCACGATCTCGGAGAGAATTAGAACGGCGGAGGAGTTGACCTCGCCGCTTTTGGTCTTGAGGTGTGGGTGGCGATACCACGTGTCGGGGATGACGTTGCCCTGCAGCGGGAGGCTGCGGATGGCATCGGCCAGAGCATTTCCCGTGGAGGGGCCTTCCGGCCTGGGGTCGTTGCCAACCCCCTGATTCGCTGGAGCGTGTTCGGAGTCCCCATGGACTACGACCGTCCCGTTCAACTGGTTGTCGTTCATATCGAAAAGCCTGTTCCTTTAGCGGCTACCGTTCAGGCACTGCACCATCTGAGAATCCGGTAGGGGCCGCTGTGTTCAGGGACTTGGTGAAAGTCCCAGGTGATGGATGAAGGGGCCCATGGCCCCTCTGGTTCGTCCCTGGATATGTGTCTTGAGCACAGTCAGAACTCTGATGCCTGCACTGCAGGCGAAATACTTCCTGGCCTTGTTCTCTTGCCATGTCCGGCCATCTCGCATTTCCGCTGCGTCCACAGAGTCGTGGTGTATGTCGATGGTGCTGTGGGCGAGTGCGGACTCCCCACAGCGTGCGGATTTTGCGTTTCAGCTGCCTCCTACAAGAAAATTTGTGGAGAGCAACGGTAAATGCGAGATAGCCGGGTGGCGAGAATCCACGGCGCTTGGCCGTGCCGCTCAACGCGGCGGAGATACTGCGGACAGATGCGGGCACGGCTCGCGGCTTCCTCCAGGGAGAGGCCTGCCTCCGTGCGCGCCTTCTGTGCGCGGGTCACTTCAGTTCTCCCTTCTGCGAGGCGCAGAGAATCCGAAGGGCCTTGATGCGGCCTTGCCGCACCGAGTCCACGACCGGATCGGTTTCAGCGTCCTCATCCTGCAGATCGCTCAACATCTGCATCGCGAGGTCTCGTGTGGCGGCTTCATTGGTCGTAACCGCGATGAGCCGTGCCTGCTCCACGTTCGGCCCGTGATGCAGGGTTGCGAAAGTGACATCCATCGTTTCCTCCTCGAAAGACTGGGGCCAGAAACGAAAAACTCCGGCTCCTAATATGTAGGGAGCCGGAGCGGGAAATCGCAGAAAATTTCCTCAAGTTTTTTTTGCTACGGCTTGCAGGGCGCGAAAGTGTGCCGCCTCTTTCTTCTGCTGCACTTTATGCGCAGATAGCACGCCCTCACGATGCGCCTTGAGTTCAGCGGCGGTGATGTCATTGACCTGACACACCTCATCTATAGACCAACCATCAGCGACCATCTTCAACGCCTCAAAGAACTTGCCTGGGCAGAGTGACAGGCCACGGCGCTCGTTGAGCCGCTTGATACGTTGCTCACTGAGCCGCTCCATATCCGCAGCCAGTTGCCGTGCTTCAACCTGCCATTCTATGCCACTGCGTGAAACGCGGCCTGCCGCTCCGACCATAGCACTGGAGAGGCAAAGCTCCTCAATGTTCCAGTCCGCCGCATCACCCTCAAGGCCCTCGTCGCCTTCGCCCGTGAGAGCTTCGTGTTTGAGAAGCTCAACTCCCCGATCGAGACTACCATCCCATTCCCTCGTCACGGATAGCTTGAAGTTGCGGATGTGGTTCTGGCTTCGAGATATCCCTTTCAGCAACACCCCAGGCCCCTCTTCCAAAGAATCGTCAGCGGGGTGCGACTTCACGATGAGTAGACGAGGAGCCTCTACTCTGGCCAGAGCGACCGGAACTTCCCCAACAACCTGAGCGAAGTTGTCGTCCCCATCTCCAGTTCTCTTGAACTGTGTCCATGTGATCGCGTTGGAGAGCCATCCCGCCGCGACTGCTGTGAGAACACTTTTCTCATCATCAGTAAGGTCTGGCCAGTAGCGCCGAGCATGACGCAGCAACCCCATCGGAGCCACGATCGGATTCGACAGGTTGTTGTCCTCGACCGCGATGTAGTCTTCTACGTCGGCTTTCTCGTCAGAATCAAAGTAGCATTCGCAGACAATGCCAACCGGGGACGCCGGGTGCCTGGTGGTGCGGCTCAGTTCAACGCACCCACCCTGAGCCGTCATTCCTTCCTGACACGCCTCATTGATGGCCTGCTGCCACTCGTCGTAGCGGTCTGCCAGTTCACGCCGCAGGCGCATCTGCACAACCGACGGCTCCCAGGTCTCCCCCACCTCCGGGTAAGGGTCAGGTATGTGCGTCTCCCGGTATTGGAACTCCGCGATGTGAGCGTTTCTGTAGTTCAGGTGAAGTTGGCGAAAATCCCTCGCCCATTGATAAATGTTTCTCATCTACACCTCCTCAAAACTTGAGCCGATCCCCCGGCGAGAACTGGCGCTGCTGTTCCTGCAGGTCGGCGTCCGACACTGCAGCGTAGCGGGCGGTCATGCGCAAAGTGGTGTGCCCGAGGGCCGTCTTCAGCGTGATCGCGTTGCCGCCATTACGCAGAAAGAAGACGCCGTGGGTGTGCCGAAAAGTGTGCGGGCTGCAGCGCACACCACGAATCTTGGCCGCTTCACCCAGACGCTGGATGAGTTGAAACAGGCCACTCCGGGTCAGGGCACTGCCCGCTTCCGCCCCACGATCCCCAAGAAACAGAGGCTCGTGTGGCCTGTCCTCGATCGAGCGGCCTTCCGTGGACAGGTATTTCCAGAGGACGCGATTTGTCTTGCGACCGAAGTAGACGCGGCGCTCTTTGCCGCCCTTGCCGTAGCGAATGCGCAAAAAGCTGCTCTCGAAATCGAGGTCTTCCAGCTTCGCCTGGCACAACTCCGAGCAGCGCACGCCGGTGTCCAGCAGCACGCGCACAATCGCTTCGTCACGTCGGGGGTGTCGGGTCTTCTTGGATGCTGCCAGCAGTGCTTCCACGTGCTGCACCGTGAACGGCTGCACCTGATCGCCGCTCTCGCGCTTACGCGCCACGCGCTCCATCGGAGACTCCGACAGACGCTCCTCAGCCACCAGCCAGTTGAAGAAGGCTCGCAAGTTCCTGAAGTAGAGGGCCAGGGTATTTGCAGAGAGCGGCGTGTTCAGGCGTGGGTTGCCGAATCGTCCACCCGGAAGGGTATGACCATCCTTCAGGTGAGCGAAAAATTCGCGAAGCTCGGACAGGCCGCACTCTTCGTAGCCGCCATCCTTCATGAACGCCAGAAAGCGCTTCGTGAGGTCAGTGCGCATCTCTACGGTGCTCGGGCTGAACTCCAGACGGCAATGGGTGAGCCACTCGCGCACCAGCGGTTCCAGCCGGGCGAGTGGAATGGAGGCCTCAAAATCGGTATCCGGTTTTGAGGCAGGATAGTGCTGTTTTTTCATTTCTGTCTCCCTTTCGAGGTGAAAGCTGAGACAGCCGAAACGCAAAAAACCAAGGAAACACGGGGTTTTTCCGCAAAAACTTCCGTGTTGATGGGCGATAGAGGATTTGAACCTCTGACCCCTACCGTGTCAAGGTAGTGCTCTCCCCCTGAGCTAATCGCCCGCGATGCTCAGACCATTTTACTCCCGCGCCTCTGCTGCCGCAAGTACTTGCAGCCAGTTATACTTTCATTCAGCACAGTGAAAGCATTTGGAGGATTCGTTATGAGCCGGGAACGTGTGGTGTCGGCGGGGGCGAGCGGGGGCGACGAGGAGTTCAACTGGGGGCTGAGGCCCAAGTCGCTGGCTGAGTACATCGGGCAGCGCGAGAGCGTCGAGCGGCTCAAGATCGCCATCGACGCGACCAAGGCGCGCGGCGAAGTACTTGACCACCTGCTTTTACATGGGCCGCCGGGCCTGGGCAAGACGACCCTGGCTTACATCATCGCCGAGGAGCTGGGGCGCGACATCTCGATGACCTCGGGGCCCGCGCTCGAACGTCCGGGCGACATCATGCCCTTCCTCATCAACGCCAAGGAAGGCGACATCATCTTCATCGACGAGATTCACCGGCTGCCGCGCGTTGTTGAGGAATTCCTCTACTCGGCGATGGAAGACTGGGTTGTGAATTTCTCGCTGGACAAGGGGATGTACTCGAAGCCGCTGCCGTTTCGGCTCGAAAAATTCACGCTGGTCGGGGCCACGACGCGGCCCGCGATGCTGACGCGGCCTCTGCGCGACCGCTTCGGCATCCAGCAGCACCTCGACTTCTACGCCGAGGAGGACCTGGCGACCATCGTCACGCGCTCCTCGCGGCTGCTGGGCACGCGCATCGACGAGGAAGGCTCGTATGAGCTGGCGCGCCGCTCGCGTGGCACGCCCCGCATCGCGAACAGGCTGCTGCGCCGTGTGCGCGACTTCGCTCAGGTGCGCGCCGATGGCGACGTCACGACGGCGGTCGCAGCCGACGCGCTCAAGCTCGAAGGCATCGACGCTCTCGGGCTCGACCGCTTGGACTACGAAGTGATGCGCATTATCAAGGACGTGTACAATGGCGGGCCGGTGGGCGTCGATGCGCTGGCCGCCACGCTCAACGAGGAGTCGGATACGATTGTCGATGTCGTCGAGCCGTATCTGCTCAAGATCGGATTCTTGGCTCGCACGCCTTCGGGCCGGCGCATCACGAGGCGGGCCTACGAGCACATGGGCGAGGCTCCGCCAGCCGATGCGTTTCTGGGCTTCAACGCGAGCCAGCCCACGCTGCTGGACGAAGCGTTCGAGGAGCAGCCACGGCTCGAAGCGCGGCGCAAGTACTTGAGGCGAGGCGAAGTCCAGGACGACAAGGAAGATTAACCACGGAGTCCACAGCGGACCACAGACTGGGCACGGAAGTTTTCACAGAGTAGCAGCGGTGCAAGTACTTGCGGCTCGCCCCTTGAGCTTCTCTGTGTTCAGCCTGTGGTTGGCTGTGGACTCTGTGGTTAAATGTCGGTGTTATGTCGAAGAGCATCCAGCTTCCGCGCGGCACGCACGACGTGCTGCCCGAAGAATCACCCGCCTGGCAGCAGCTTGAAGCCACCTTCCGAGCCGTCTGCGCGCGCTACAACTTCCACGAGATTCGCACGCCCATCTTTGAGAGCACCGAGCTCTTCGCGCGCTCAGCCGGAGAATCCAGCGACATCCTGGTCACCAAGCAGATGTACTCGTTCGTCGCGCCCGACGGCGACTCGTATTCTCTGCGGCCCGAGGGCACAGCCGGGGCCGTGCGCGCCTACATCCAGCACAATCTGAATCAGCGCGGGCCGGTCTCGAAGCTGTTCTACATCAACTCGCACTTCCGCTACGAAGCTCCGCAGGCGGGCCGCTACCGGCAGCACCACCAGTGCGGAGTCGAGCTGTTCGGGGCTGACTCTGCCGAATCTGACGCCGAAGTTATCGCGCTCGCGGATGATTTCCTGAGCGCCCTGGGGCTCAGGGCCCTCGTCAAGCTCAACACGCTGGGCACGCCGCAATCGCGCCAGGGGTTCGTGGCTCAGCTGCGCAAGTACTTGCAGGGCCGCGAGGCGCAACTGAGCGAGGACTCGCGCAAGCGCCTTGAGCTGAACCCGCTGCGCATCTTCGACTCCAAAGACCCACGCGATCATCAAGTACTTGAGGGCGCGCCGCGACTGCTCGACTATCTAAAAGAGCACGACGAGGCATCGACCCAACACTTCGCGCGCGTGCTTGAGCTGCTGGACGCCTTCGAGATTCGCTACGAAATCGACGTAAATCTGGTGCGCGGGCTGGACTACTACTCGCGCACGGCCTTCGAGTTCACGGTCGAGGGCTTCGGCTCTTCGATTGGGGGCGGCGGGCGCTACAACGGGCTGGTCGAGGAGCTGGGCGGGCCCTCGGTTCCGGCCATTGGCTTTGGCATGGGCATCGAGCGCGTGCTGCTCGCGCTGGGCGAGTCGAAGGCGCAAGTGCTGGCGCCGACGGCGTTTTTAGTCTCGCTGGGCGACGAGGCGCGGCGGCTGGCTCCCATCACTCTACGTAAGCTGAGGCAAGCCGGAGTGCGCGCCGACTGCGACTACGTGGGCCGCTCGCTCAAGGCACAGATGCGCGAGGCCAACCGCATGAAGGCCCGCTTCGCACTCATCGTGGGCGACAACGAGATCGAATCGAACACCCTCGCCGTCAAGAACATGGAAGCCTCACAGCAGGACACCCTCAGCTTCGATGACGCCGTGGCGCAGCTGCTGCAAGCGCAGCTGCTGCAAGCGCAGAGCTCGTAGCAGCGCGCCACGCGCCGCAAGTGTTTGGCAAGTACTTGCGGAGAACAGTTGGGCGTAAATACCTCAATTCGCTCTGGAACGCAAGTCCTGGCGGCGCATCTTGCAAGCAAAATTCAATGCCTTACCAAGAAGGTGATCCGATGAAGTCCGTCCCGTGCTCCGTTTGCAAGCGCCCCATGCGCACCGCCTTCGGCTCAGCTCTGCTCAAGATTCGCCCCGTCGTGTGCCGCAACTGCTTCGGCGAGCAATCCTACGGCGGCGCCGCCGCCTCCAAGCACTCGCCCGTCCCCGCCGCCCAGATGGGCGGCACCGACCGCGCCTCCTGAGCTCGCTCACGGTGCAGACCGCCCCAAAGTACCCTCGCAAGTACTTGCAGCAAGGCCGGAACCCTCGGGTTGCGGCCTCGTCTTTGCTTCCCGCTTGAGCCTATTGCACTCAAGAGAACGGAAGCTGTTAAACTCAACTGGAATCAAGAGCGGAGGAAAGAGAAATGCCAATCGCAGTAGGAATTGACCTGGGGACGACGAACTCGGTGGTGGCAGTTGTGCAGGGCGGCGACCCTGAGGTGTTGCTCAACGCCGAGGGCGCGCGCATCACGCCTTCGATTGTGGCCTTCACCAAGACGGGCGAGCGGCTGGTTGGCGAGCCGGCCAAGCGGCAGGCGGTCTTGAACTCGGAGCGCACCATCCGCTCGATCAAGCGCGAGATGGGCACGCGCGAGAAGGTCAAGGTGGACGGCAAGGAGTACACGCCTGAGGAAATCAGCGCGATGATCCTGTCCAAGCTCAAGGCGGACGCCGAGACGCGGCTGGGGCAGAAGGTCACGGACGCCGTGATCACGGTGCCGGCTTACTTCGACGACGCGCAGCGTCAGGCGACCAAGACTGCGGGCGAGGTGGCGGGCTTCAACGTGCTGCGCATCATCAACGAGCCCACGGCTGCGGCCATCGCGTATGGGCTGGACAAGCTGGGAGCGGGCCGGGAAGAGACGATCATCGTGTACGACCTGGGCGGCGGCACCTTCGATGTCACGGTTCTCGAAATCTCCGAGGGGCTGCTCGAAGTGAAGGCCACGGCTGGCGACACGCGGCTGGGCGGCGACGACTTCGACGAGCGGCTGGTGAACTACATCGCGGACCAGTTCCAGAAGCAGGAAGGCATGGACCTGCGCCGCGACAACCAGGCGCTGCAACGCCTGAAGGAAGCCGCTGAGAAGGCCAAGATCGAGCTGTCGAGCTCAGCTCAGACCACGATCAACCTGCCCTTCATCTCGATGACGGCCAACGGACCGGTGCACCTGGTGATGGACATCACGCGCGCCAAGTTCCAGGAGATCACGCACGACCTGCTGGAGCGCACGCGCCAGCCCTTCGAGCGCGCCCTGGCCGACGCCGGGCTCAAGCCGGGCGAAGTGGACGAGGTCGTGCTGGTGGGCGGCTCGACGCGGATGCCGGCTGTGGTGGATTTGGTCAAGCGCGTCACGGGCAAGGAAGCGCACCAGGGCGTCAACCCGGATGAAGCGGTGGCTGTGGGAGCGGCTGTGCAGGCCAACAACCTGGCCAACCCCAACGCCGGGTCGGGCATGGTCTTAGTCGATGTGACGCCGCTGAGCCTGGGCGTCGAGACGGCTGGGGGCGTGTTCACCAAGCTGATCGAGCGCAACACAGCGATCCCGCACAAGAAGAGCGAGACCTTCACCACGTACTCGGACTTCCAGCCCTCGGTCGAGATCAAGGTGCTGCAGGGCGAGCGCACCATGGCGGCTGACAACAAGCAACTGGGGACGTTCTCGCTCTCGGACATCCCGCCCGCGCCGCGCAACGTGCCCAAGATCGAAGTCACCTTCGACATCGACGCCAACGGCATCGTCAACGTCTCGGCCAAGGAGCAGACAACGGGCAAGGTGCAGACGATCACCATCACCGGCACCGGCTCGCTGGACAAGAAGGAAATCGACCGCATGGTCGCCGAGGCCGAGCGCAACGCAGCCGCCGACGAGGAGCGCCGCACCAAGGCCGAGACCAAGAACCAGCTGGACGCGCTCGTCTTCCAGACCAAGAAGTTCGTCGGCGAGAGCGGTGACAAAATCGGCGCGGGCGAAAAGAGCACGCTCGAAGCCGCTATCGCCGAGGCCGAAGCCGCGCTGCAAACCGACGACCCCGAGCGCATGAAGTCCGAGCTCGAAAAGCTGACCGCAGCCTACCACGCCGCTGGCTCCAGCGCCTACGCTCAGGCGGCTCAGGGCGAGGCCGCCGGCGCGCCTCCCAGCGGAAGCGACTTCGCGGGCTACGACGCTGAGGTCAACGGAGCCCACGGAGCCAATGGCGCGGGCGAAGGAGCGGTCGAGGGCGAGGTCATCGAAGGCGAAGTGACCGACCGCCAGTAAAGCGCCGGTGAGCAGGGGCAGCGGCGGGGCGCAAGTACTTGCAGCCCCGCCGCCTCCTGAAGGCTTGTTGAGCCCGAAGGCTTGTTGAGGAGGGGACAATGGCGATTATCCGTTACCAGGCGCCGCTGCTGAACCTGCAGCACGAGATCAACAGGATGTTCGAGGAGTTCGACCGCGCCATGGAGAGCGAACATCCTGGCTCGCCGCACCCCGGAGCCGGGATGTTCCGCCCCGCCGTCGATGTGCACGAGGACGCCGACGCCTACGTGGTGCACGTCGAGGTGCCCGGCGTGCCGCGCGAGAACCTGGACATCGCGATGCACGACGGCGCGCTGCTCATCCGTGGCCGCAAGGAGAGCGCCTCGCAAAGCGGCGAGGCCCGCTTCCGCCGCGTCGAGCGTTCCTACGGCACCTTCGCGCGCGCCCTGCAGCTGCCGCGCAACGTCGACCCCGAGCGCATCTCGGCCTCCCTGAACGACGGCGTGCTTGAAGTCCGCCTGCCCAAGCACGAGGAGCTCAAGCCCCGCCGCATCGCTATCGGCGACACCCGCGAGGCCCCAAGCGACGCTCCGGCTGAGGCTCAAGCTGCTCAAGCCGAGCAAGCCGAGGCGAACGCCTGAGAGCCGCAAGCCGCCGCAAGTACTTGGAGCCTGCAAAGCGAAGGTAGGCGAGGCGAAGGCAAGGCGCAAGCGGGGCTAAGGCGCAAGCGGGGCTGTGGCCTCTACTCCCGCAGCAGAAGACACACCACAGAGAACTGAACATGGCCAGAGATTTCTATCAGGTTCTGGGGCTGGCGCGCACAGCGGACGAGAAGGAGATCAAGAAGGCCTACCGCAAGCTCGCGCGCCAGTATCACCCCGACGTCAACCCTAACGATAAGGGCGCCGAGACCAAGTTCAAGGAGGTCAACCAGGCCTTCCAGGTACTCTCGGACAAGGACAAGCGCACCCTGTACGACCAGTTCGGCGCCGACTACGACAAGGTCGGCTCGGCTCCCGCGCACGCTCACGCCGGAGGCCCCGGAGCGCCCGGAGGCCCCGGCGCCAACTTCAACGGCTCCAACATCAACTTCGAGAACCTCGAAGAGCTCTTCAACCAGGGCCGCCGCAACGGGGCTTACGGCTCCTACAACGCTCCCGCAGGCGCGCCGCACGCCGACGAAGGCGAGGGCGGCGGCTTCGGCGACCTCTTCGAGAACATCCTGGGCGGGCGCGGGCGAGGCCGCAAGCGCGGCCCCCAGCAGGGCCAGGACATCGAGCAGGCCGTGCAAATCTCGCTCGCCGAATCGCTCAAGGGCACCCAGCGCGCCATGCGCCTCACCATCTCCGACCCCGCCACGGGCAAGAGCGAGAACCGCGAGTTCACCGTCAAAATCCCCGGCGGCGTGCGCGAAGGCGCTCGCGTCCGCGTGCCGGGCAAGGGCGCCAGCGGCGAGCACGGTGGGCCCCCCGGCGACCTCTTCCTGCAAGTCTCCATCGACAGGCACCCCAACTGGAAGCGCGAGGGCGACGATCTCTTCATCGAAGTGCCCGTCACCTTCGCCGAAGCCGCTCTGGGCGCCACCATCGACGTGCCCACCATCAACGACCGCATCCAGATGCGCGTGCCCGCAGGCACCCAGAGCGGCCAGAAAATCCGCTTGTCAGGCCGCGGCGCTCCCAGAACCAAAGGCGGCGCAGGCGACCAATACGTCACCATCAAGATCGCTGTGCCCAAAGACCTTAACCCGCGCGAGACCGAGATCATCGAGGAACTCGCCAGGCTAAGGCCCGACAGCCCACGCCGCGAACTGCCCGATTCCATCCGCTGAGGCCAGGCTAAGGCAGCCCGCAGCCTCCAGAAACGCACAACCTGAATCACCTGGGTTCGTCTGGCGACAACGGACATGGCAATTTAAGCCTCAAGTACTTGCGTGGTGCTTGAGGCACAGCGAGGTGAAGCGATGCGCGTAGCACGCGCCGATGCCAACTCAATGAACAGACACGACGAGCGCAAGGCCCGCAGCCTGCACGCTCTGCCCGGCACCAGCGCGCCCCCGGCTGAGGAAGCTGCTTCGGCAACCTCTCCCCACGGAGCGCCCGCCGTCCCGCGCGCCACTCTGCGCGGCGTCTATCACATCTCGATTGTGGCCGAGCTGGTCGAGACGCACCCCCAGACGCTGCGAATGTACGAGCGCATGGGCCTCGTCTCGCCCCAGCGCACCCGCAACAACATCCGCCTCTATTCCGAGGCCGATGTCGAGCGCGTGCGCCGCATTCAGCACCTCACGCAGGACCTGGGCGTCAACCTGGCCGGCGTCGAGGTTGTCTTCAAGCTGCTCAACGAGATGGAGAGGATGCAGGCCGAGGCCGAGGCGCGGCACTCGTCGATGAGCGAGGAGATGCAGCGCCTGCGCGACCAGCTCGGGGCCATCTTCGGCGAGGCCAGGGCCCGCGGCGAGCGCAACGGGCGCGCTTAAAAGCGCCGGGCCGCCGTCACAGCAGCCACAAACCAAGCGGGCGTGGACAAAATCCACGCCCGCTTCTTCGTGCCTGCAAGTACTTGCAGCCTCCACAGCGCGGCCCGCAGCGGCCACGGCGCTCGCTGCGGCCCCGGCGCGCTCGCTTCAGGGGCGCATGATCTTCACGGCCCGGCCTCCGTTCTCGTTGCCCGTCGTGGTCATCACGTACGCCTTGAAGCTCACCATCGAGCCGGGCGCGGTGAGTCCCCAATCGCCCTGCCAGTCGGTGTTGTGGGCGTCCAGATCGGCCACGACCTCCTCATCGGCGGCCTTGTAAGCGCCCACGCAGCCGCGCACCTGCAGCCTGGCGGCGTCGGGCGCGGTGGTGGCGGGCCAGGTCAGGTGGGCCATAAGTACTTGCGCGTCCCACTTGCCCGAGACGATGAGCGCGGGCGGCGTGGTGCCAGGAGCGGGCGTCAGGCGCGGCAGGGTGTCGCGCAGCGGCGAGTCGGGCGGCAGCAAAAGCAGGCACGCCTCGCGGTAAGTCTTCATGGCCTCGTAGATGGGCGGCAGCAGGGCGTCGCGGTCGCGGCGTTTCTGAGTGGCGGCGTCCCCGGCCAGGCGGTCAGCGGTGAAAGCGTCCATCAGGGCCAGCGCCTCGGAGCTGAAAGCGTCCACGGAGTAGCTCGCGGCGGGCGGCTGCGCGCTCGAATCGGGCGGCAAGACCAGCGGAGGCGTGAAGGGCGCCAGGTCGGTGGCCGCGTTGATGTCGTTCCAGCGCGCCTCGACGCTCTGCGTGGCCTCCTTGAAGGTCTGCTCGCCCTCGCTGGAGCTGGGAGCGCGCGGCGCGGCGTCCGCGAAGCGCGTTTTGTGCAGGTAAAGCCGCACCGCCTGCCCGAATTGCACCAGGCGCCGCGCCATGCCCTCGCGCTTCAGGCGCAGGTTCGCCCTGGCCGACCTCTGAGCGGCCTCGGCAGGCGCGATGGCCGCAAAAGCCACGTTCATGGCGTCCACTTTGGCCGCGAAATCGGCCTGCACCATGCCATCGGGCAGCACCAGCGGAGCCGCCAGCGCCCCATTCACCATGCTCCAGTGGCTCTCGAACGCCGCCGCAGTGGGCGGATACGAATTCACAGACGTGATCGGCATCCCGACCTCCTTAATCACGCTCCCGGTACTGTGGAGCGCCTCTCTATCTTACTCCACAACGCTCCCAGCCGCCTCAAGCACGCTCCCATCTCACTCAACATCGCCGCCACAATTCCGGCACCCATAATGAGGCGTCAGGAAGCACAGTTAAGTATTCTGGGAGTATGGTTGAGGCGTCTGGGAGCATAGTTGAGGCATCTGGGAGCACGGTTGAGGCGATTCTGAGCGGAATCCACAGCTTCCCGAGCGCCCGAAAGTGGCCACGTAGGGGCGAGTTCTTCTCTTTTGTGCTGCGCCTGGGAATCGCGACGATGCGAGAGGGCCTCGCCGCCGCCAATGCGCGCTCGGGCGGCGTGGCGAAGGCGGCTGGGAGGCTGATCGAGTGGGATGGCGGCGCTGTGCGGGGGCCTGTCGCGCCCCGGATGCTCGCGGACTCGCCCATAATTCGCCCGGCATCGGTTATGATGAGCGCGACGGCGACAATAAACCGGCTTGAGAAGGGGAATCATGAAAAGAAGAGAGTGGCTCGCTGAGGCTCAGGCGACGAGCACTCGGACAGAGAAGCGGGCGTGGCTCGTTGGTGAGCCGCCAGCCCTTCGTCCAAGGCGGCTTGCAGATGAAGTGAGTAGGCCGCGAACGCCCGTCTGTTGGCCTGGCAGGGCGAGAGTAGCTCGACTCTACCCCTTTCGCTCCGCTTGAAGCCGGCACCGCTTGAGGAACGCATGGAACGTCGGCGGCTCGCTTGGCCTGCGGGAGCATCAGCCGCCTCCAGCACGAACCAGCGCGAAAAAGCCGTTCGCCTCCAGGTGAGGCGAACGGCTTTTCGCTGCATCTTCGACAGAGGCTCCCGGCGCGGCTACAAGTACTTGCACCTGGGCTTGCGCCGCCTGCCGGCTGGCTGGCGGTGTGTTTAACGGAAGTAGCTGATGGCTCCCCTGGAGGCGTTGGCGGCCAGGTAGGTGACTGCCGCGCCCTTGAACCACTTGACGTGGCCGTCGGCGAGCAGGAAGTTTGCGCCATCGAAGTGCCGGGCTACGTTGGCCGTGCTGACGTTGGTCCCAGCGCCATCGAGGTAAGGGCCCGTGGCCTGGATGGGCCTGGCGGCGCCGCCAGCGCAGCACTCGCCGTTGTTGGCTGCCGTGGCCGTGATGAGGTTGTCGCCGAAGTCAGCGGGCGATTTGTAATCGCCGGCTTCGATGGGCGAGTCCAGGTTGACGTTGGCCTTGGTGCTGACCTCGCTCAGCATCACGTTACGCGCCGTCTCGTTGATCGCGGCCAGGTTGACGCCGCCCATCGACTGGTTGAAGGCGTAGGAGATCGGGCTGCCCGCCGTGGCCGCGTTGCCCGAGCCGCCCGCGGCATCGCTGGGGCAGACGAAAACCTGCCGGCTCTTGAGGTAAGGCGCTGTCTCGCCGCCCCAGCCGACTCCCCTCCACGTCTGGCCGTTGACCGCGATGCCGTTGGGATACTTCTCGTCGTAGTCCTGGGTGTATTGCAGCAGCCCCAGCCCCAGCTGCTTCATGTTGCTCTGGCACGAGGCGCGCCGCGCGTTCTCGCGAGCCCGCGCGAAAACCGGGAACAAGATCGCCGCGAGGATGGCTATGATGGCTATGACCACAAGCAGCTCGATGAGCGTGAACGCCGATCCAGATGGGGCCCCGCGCGCCAAAACTACGCGAGCGCCAGGCGGCGCGGCGGCGCGTAACGCGGAAGTTCGTGGCGCGGAAGCGCCTGGGTTGGTTGAAAAGTTTTTCATGGCCCCCTTATCACTGCTTCGCTCGATTTTCAAACTTATCGAATTCTACTGCCGAAATCACCTGAGCCCAGCTGAAGCCGAGCCGAGGTAAAGCAAGCCAAAACGAGGTTGAGCCCGCCTGGGCGCGTGGTAAAGTGTTAGGTGAAATCTTCGGCGCCAGCGCAAGTACTTGCGCTGCCACTGATGCTCCCTGGCGCCTGCTGAGCCCGCGCCAAACGCGAGACAGCCAGCGGGATGCTTGCAGCGGGATGCTTGCAGCGGGCGTCGGGGCGCTCTCGAACGGCGCGGGGGCATGGCCTTCACCTAACACTCTATGAGCAACCAAACTGTGGACGTGGCCGTCGTCGGGGCCGGGCTGAGCGGGCTGAGCTGCGCTCAGGCGCTTCAGGACGCGGGCCTGAGCGTGCTCGTGCTGGACAAAGGGCGCGGCGTCGGAGGCCGCATGGCGACGCGGCGCATCGAGCACGCTCGCCAAAACGCGCTCTTCGACCACGGCGCACAGTTTTTCACAGCGCGCTCGCCCGAGTTCCAGGCTGAAGTGGCGCGCTGGAGCGCGCGCGGCCTGGCTGGGCCCTGGTTCCACGGCCAGAGCACGCTCCACCAGGACGGCTCAGTCGAGGCCAAGGGCGACGGCCACCCGCGCCTCTGCTGCCCGCGCGGCATGGCCTCCATCGCCAAGTACCTGGCGCAGAGCCTGGACGTGCGAACCGGCGCGCGTATCACGAGGCTACAGCATCAAGACGGCGTATGGAGCCTGCGCGCCGCAGAAGAAGAGGCGGTGCGGGCGCGGGCGCTGGTCTTGACGCCGCCGGTTCCGCAGTCGCTTGAGCTGCTCGAAACCTCGGGCATCGCGGTGCCGCCCGAGGCGCGAGCCAGCCTGGAAGCGATGCGTTACGAGCGTTGCATCGCGCTGATGCTGTGGCTCAGCGAGCCGCTCCAGCTGCCCGGCGAGGGCGCTTTGTATGCGCGAACCGAGCGGCTGTCGTGGCTGGCCGACAACACGCGCAAGGGGCTCAGCGAGGTGCCCGCCCTGACACTGCACGGCTCGCCCGGCTGGAGCGAGCGGAACTGGGAGGCGAGCGACGAAGTGGTTACCCAGGAGCTGTCGCAGGCCGCGCGCCCGTTCTGGAGCGGCGAGATCGTGGCGTCTTCGGTGGCGCGCTGGAAGTTTTCCAAGCCCATCGCGCCGCGCGAGGACGGCTGCCAGGCGTGGCCCGCGCAGAGCCTGGTCTTCGCCGGCGATGCCTTTGGCGGCGCCAAGATCGAAGGCGCCTGGACTTCAGGCCGCAGCGCGGCTCAGGCCGTGCTGGGGTTTTCAAAGCCAGTTTGAAAAGTCGCTCGCAGCTTGCAGGACGTGGCCAAAAAGCCCGCCTCAAGTACTTGCAGCGGGCTCCTGGCCTTGCCTCAGCGCGTTGTCTTCAAGCTCTTCCAGGCCCAGGACGCGGCCAGGAAGTTGAGCAGCACAACCGAGTGCGTGGCCAGGCAGATCGGGCACCAGGCCCCGATGAGCACCTTCGAGATGAAGAGCAAGCCCAACGCTCCGCACAAGCCGATGCTGGCCAGACCCAGCCGTGTCAGGGCTTCTGAGCGCGGCCTGGGCCAGGGCGCGGTCGAGATGGCGGTGAGGATGACCACGGCGAAGAAGAAGGCTCCGAAGAGGCCGATGGGAACGCCCAGCGGCGCGGCCCAGGCCGAGGAGAGGACTTTGTCGCACGAGATGGTCGCGGTGTAATCGCAGGCCGAGCCCCCGGCCTTGACAATGTTGTGCTCGTGCACCGAGAACAGCGAGATCGCCAGCCCAGCCAGGCCCAGCCCGACGTGCGGCCACGCCACGCGAGCCCTCGGCCCCGAGGCGAGCTCGGCCTGGGACTCGGCCTGGGGCGCGGCTTGCGAAGCGAGTTCGGGCGCGGCTGAGTTGGATTGAGGCGCGGCGAGTGACATGGTGAGTGCAAGTACTTGCAAGCCGGGCGCGCGTTCCCACGCGGCGCAAGCGGCTCCGGCTCGCTCAGGCAAGCGGGCTTAGCCAAACCGAACTCAGGCAAACAGCGGGGCCATCTCCTGCTCGCGGGCGATGGCCTGCAGCTGAGCCTCGAAGTCCTGGGGCGCGCCGCCCTCGAAGCGCGCGATGGAATCGAGGACCAGAGGCAGCACATGGATGTCGCCGATTGTGTTGAGGAACAGACCCTGGTGGCTGAGCACCCAGCCCACGGCGGCGTCGATGGAGGCTTGATCGTGCAGAGGCTGGTACCAACAGGCTGCAGTGTGCGGCTGCTCGCCCCACGGACGGCGCGTGATGCCCTTGATGGTCTGGATGGCCACGCCTCGCTCGCGGCACGTCTGGCACAGCGCGTGGAATTCGCGCGCGTAGGTTGCGTTCTGCGCCATCATGAAGCTCCAGGGCAGCAGAACCGAGTCGAAGCCGAACCTCTCCAGGCTGCGCGCGTGCATCCGCGCCACGCCCAGCCCGTGCCCTGTCACTCCGATGAAGCGAACCAGGCCCTCGTCGCGGGCTTCGACGGCGGCTCGCAGCGCGCCGTCCTCGCTCATGGCGAGCTGCCACTCGTCCTCTTCGATCAGGCAGTGCAGCTGGATTAAGTCGAGCTGAGGCACGCGCAGGCGTTCGAGCGAGCGGCGGATTTGCTCGCGCGCCTTCTGGTAGGTGCGCTCGCCGGTCTTGGTGGCGAGGAAGAAATCCTTGCGGTGCTCGCGCATCCAGGGCCCGATGCGATCTTCGGCGGCTCCGTAGCTGGCGGCGGTGTCGATGTGGTTGACGCCGTGCTCAAGCAGGTCTTCGAGGGTCTTGTCGGCTTCGTCTTGCGAGACGTTGCCCAGGGAGGCGGCTCCGAAAATGGCGCGTGTGCTGCGGTGTCCGGTGCGTCCAAAGGGGTGTTCGATCATGGCTCTGTGTTCCCTGCGAGCGAAGGTTTCAATCGCGGTTCGGGTGCTGCAAGTACTTGCGCGCTCCGGGCGCGGGCTGCAGTTTGGGTAAAATAGGGCGCGATGACCAGAGGCTCCGCCGCGCCTGCCCCTTCCGCGCCTTCGCCCGCGCCCGCTTCCGTGCCGCCCACTTCGCCTGCTGAAGCGCGGGTGCCGACGGTTCCCAAGCCTTCGCCGTGGGAGCCGCTGGGCGTTGCGGCGCGCGAGTTCTTCACTTTCTTCGGCCAGCTGTGGGCTTTGCTGTGGGAGAGCCTGGGCTTCATCGTGCGGGGCGGGGTTTCGTATCGCCTGCTGGTGCGCCAGATGTCCGACATCGGCGTCGGCTCGCTGCTGGTCGCGATCATCACGGTTGGTTTTTCGGGCGCGGTGACGACCTTGTACATCGCGGTTCAGCTGGTGCGCTTCGGGCAGCAGAACCTGGCCGGGGGCGTCGTGGGCAAGAGCATCGCGCTCGAAATCGCGCCCGCCATCACTGCGGTTGTGGTGGCCGCGCGCGCCGGCTCTTCGATGGCGGCTGAGCTGGGCTCGATGGTCGTCACCGAGCAAGTCGATGCCCTGCGCGCGCTGGCCACTTCGCCGACCAAGTACTTGGTGGTGCCGCGCGTGCTGGGCGCGCTCTTGATGCTGCCCTTGATCACGCTGCTGGCCAACGCAGCCGGAGTGCTGGGCGGCTACGTCGTCGCGCTGAGCAACAACATCCCGCCCGCCTTGTTCTGGCGCTCCTTCCAGGAAAACGTCACCGTGATGGACGAGGTGCAGGGGCTCGTGAAGACCATCCCCTTCGCCCTACTCATCGCGCTCATCGGCTGCAGGCAGGGCCTGACCACGAGCGGCGGCGCGGCGGGAGTGGGAAAAGCCACCACCTCGGCGGTCGTGTTCGCGATGATGGCGGTCTTCATCACCGACTTCTTCCTCTCGGTGCTGCTGCAGGACACCAGCAGCTTCGTCAACTTCTGAGCCGTCTTTTGTGAGCGTCTTTTGTGAGTGGCTTTCCCAGCGATGATTGAGTTTCGCGACGTGACCTTTACGGTGCCCGACGCTTCGGCGGCTTCGGAGGAGCAGATGACGCGGCGCCAGATTCTGGCGCGGCGGCTGCGGCTCAAGGGCGCGCCTCCGGGGCGGCGCTGGATCTTGCGCAAGGTGTCCTTCACGATTCCCGACCGCTCGATCACCTGCATCATGGGCGTCTCGGGCCAGGGCAAGACGACCTTGCTGCGCCTGATGGCGGGCCTGCTCAAGCCCCACTCGGGCGCCATCTTGATCGACGGGCGCGACATCGTGGGCCTGGACGAGCGCGAGATGAACGGGATGCGCGGGCAGATGGGCTTCGTGTTCCAGTACGGCGCTCTGTTCGACTCGCTCACCGTTGAGCAAAACGTGGGCTTCGCGCTCGACCAGGCGCGCCGCCCGAGGAAGGAAAGCGGGCGCATCGTGCGCGAGCGGCTGCGCGATGTCGGGCTGCCCGAGGCCGACGTGCTGTCGAAACTGCCCTCGGAGCTTTCGGGCGGCATGAGGAAGCGCGTCGCGATGGCGCGCGCCCTGGCCTCGGAGCCGCGCCTCGTCTTGTATGACGAGCCCACGAGCGGCCTGGACCCGGTGATGGCGCGCGTCATCGACGACTTGATCGTGCACCTGCGCGACACCACCGGCGCGACGAGCGTCGTGGTGTCGCACCACCTGCCTTCGATTTTGAGGATTTCGGACCGCGTGCTGATGCTGTACGACGCGCGCATCGAAGTCGACGGCACGCCCGCCGAGGTGCAAGCGAGCGAGTCGCCCGTGGTGCAGCAGTTCCTGCGCGGCGAGGCGACCGGGCCGATCACGGTGGTGTAGGCGGCTTAGGCGGCTTAGCTGAGCGAATCCGAATTCACCACGGATGGCCACGGAGAAAATCGGGGAGGAGGCTGTGTCAAGCTGCTTCTTCTCTTGAGATTCTCTGACTATCTGTGGTGCTCCGTGCTGTGGTGCTCCGTGGGCATCTGTGGTTAATCTGTGAGTGCAAGTACTTGAGGCGGCATTATGCGATTTGGCAACGAGGCGCGGGTGG